>Ga0070697_100000198_pt1 | contig 49214 bp, 47 predicted proteins | sample KBSK1501metaG_FD_65475 | JGI IMG/M metagenome (GOLD analysis project Ga0070697, IMG submission 65475) | Corn, switchgrass and miscanthus rhizosphere microbial communities from Kellogg Biological Station, Michigan, USA - KBS K1-50-1 metaG | ecosystem: Host-associated > Plants > Roots >... | reverse complement strand
GGTAGGCATCTGGCTGCGCGGGGGCTTCACGGCCGGGCACTGTCAGTACTCGTTTCGATGCGACCTGCCTACCTGGCGGTGCTGCGCGTGCTCGGCTGGCTTGCCTTGCCCGCGGGCAGCTGCCGGGAGCTGATCTTGTTGTCGGCCACCCCGCATAACGCGTCTCTGGAAGATCAGCCTCGCTTATGGTGACGATATCCCGCGGCGTCCGGTGTCCTGCGGCCTTGCGTGACGGTTAGATAAGCCCGAGGCCGACAAGCAGGGCGCCTCCTGCGACGCCCGCCCCGGCTACGATGCCTGCCTTGCCGACGTGGGCGCCGTCGAGCGGCCCGATCGGCAGCAACGTCGAGGCGGACATGATAAGGGCTGCCACGGCCCATGCTTGCGTGAGAGGGGTGTGCAGCCACGCCGACTCCGCGAACAGCGGCAGGCTAAGCGCGGCCAAGATGAGTGGTGCGGCCAGGTGCAGCCGGGGGTTGTCTTCGCCGTCTGTCCGTACGACCGGCAGCGGAGCCCACGGCAGCCCGATCGTGCCCGTCACCAGGCCGAGCACTATTGCCGGGGGCCACGAGCTCTGAGTTATCTTGATCCCCTGGCGACGGGCCTGGGCCGATCTCGCGGCCATCGCGGCGGCGGCGAGGACGAGCACGCCAGTGGAGTACGCGGCGATCTCGGCCGGAGCGGCTGCGCGGCGAAGGAAGGCAAGCAGGAAGGTGGCAATCGTCGCGGCCAGGGCCCAGCCGGGGTGGCTGAGCCGTTGCAGCAAGCCCACCGATTGGAGTCGTTCGGACATCGGATCGAGCCATTGCCCGGCGATCGCGCTGCCACCTCGCCCGGATGCCCTGGCCAGGCCGAGGCCGAGCAGCACGATGGCCAGAAGCCCTGCCGCCGCGGCCGGCGCTGGTCGCTGCAGCTGCGAGAAACTCCACCGGGGCGGCAGTGGCTTGGATAGGTCCAGTGCCGTCCTGTACACCTTGGCGTCGATCGTCAACTCGGGCCGGCGGTCCTTCAACGCCGGATCCAGTGAGTACGCGGCCGCAAATGCGCCTTGCGAGGCAAGCAGATGGGACGGCCCAAGTTTCGATTCGAGGACGCCGAGGTTGAACCAGCCCAGGGCATAAGCCGGGCTAGCTCGCACCGCCTGCCGCAGGGCGGTCACCGCCGTGCCGTCGTGGTGTTCACGGGTCAGCTCGACGCCCAGGTCGTTGGCCGCCGGGAATGCGCCCGGATCGCTGTCCAGCGCCCGGCGGTCGTACCGTGTCGCTTCGGCGACCTGGCCGGCCCGGTCGGCGATGAACCCGGCGCTCATCAGGAACACCGGATCCACCGGATCTGCCGCCAGCGCCTTGCTCTCCAGTCCCGCCGCGATGCTCGTATCGCCGAGCCGGAGATAGGCCAGCGCAGCATTATTGTCCAGCACCTCTGGCCTGACGCCGGACCCCTCCCCGACCTGTGGCGTCCAGTCCAGTGCCGTGGCGTAGTCCTCCACTGCGGCGTGCAGGTTGCCTGATTCGCGTTCGTAGTCAGCGAGCTGCTCGCACGCGTAGTAGGACAGGGCAGCGAATTGAAGCGCAGCATCAGCGCCCTGCCCGTTCGGCAGCGAGCTCTCGTACGCGTAACGCTGCGTCCCCAGCGAATCGAGCGGACGGAGCAGCTGGGCCCCCTCCGAGGTCCTGCCCGCCGCCAGCAGTGCCGCGCCCCGGTCAAGCTCGGCCTGCCAGGCATCCAGATCGTCGCTCCAGCTGAGCAGGCGCCACCGGCGGGCAGCTAGGCCGAACTCGGCGGCGGCGGCGTTGTACTGATGCGTCAAGAAGTCGATCTCGCCCACGCGGAGCGCGGGCAGCGCATCCTTGCCCCCGGCGGTCGTTTGCCACTGCTCAGCCCTCTTTTTCGCGGCCTGGAAATCACCTGCCCAGCGCAGCAGGTTTTGCCTGCCGTCGGTGACGTTATAGCTGCCGGAATTGTTCTCACCAGCCTGCCGGGGCGCCTCGGTCTGGGCTATCTGCTTGAGGTTACCGGCCGGTAGGCACGCGAAGTGAGAAGGCCGGACACTGTTGAACTGCGACTGTGCCGGCCAGCCGGCTAGCGCCTCGGCCGGGTGACCGTTGAGCAGCGCGTCTCGGCGCCAGGTCCACGACGCGCAACTCGGCTGCGTTCCCGTCACCCCGGGATCGTCACGGTACCCGGGGATGAACGACAGGTCCTGCACTGAACCGCCCGCGCCGCCCGAGAAGACCAATGTCGCGGACAAGGTTGCCAGCTGGTCGGCGCCGAAGGACAACGGGAGCGAGGCATCGTCCAGCGAGTCAGTCCCATCTCCGGCCGACTCGGGGAACAAGGCGACACCATGCGGATAGGCCGGAGTTCCGAGCTGGTCGAGGTGCCGGGCCGCCGTCTCGGCGGCGCGGAAATCGTGAGCGGCCTCGTCGGCCGTGATGAGCATCTCGAGCAACGGCCCGGGAAAGGCGCTGGCGCGGGCGAACGGCCGCAGCACCCGGGCCGCTTCAGTCGGCTCACCGAGCCCGATCAGGGCTCGCGCCAGGCCCGGCGCCGCGCCGCGCGTGTCGCCCAGGGCCGACGCGCGGCTGTATGCCTCCATCGCCGATCGGAGATCCTGCCGTGCGGTGAAGGGCTCGGTTGTCCTCAGGTGGGTTCCGGCGCGCAGATAGGCGTCACCCAGCCCGGTCAGGACGCCAGTGTCACCGGGATACGCGGCGGCCAGGTGCCTGAAGGTCGCGATGGCGGATCGCAGCGCGGTAAGCGCCCGCACTTTGACGGACCTTGCCGGGAAGATGAACCTTGCCGAGGAGGACAGCGGCAGTCCCCTCAGCTGTGACTGACCGAGGAGCCAGCCCGGTGTCGGGTCGTGCGGGCACACCGACTCGGTGCGCTGCTCCTCCCGGCGGAGGATGTCCGGGCTCGTGTTCTCGTCCGCCGCGAGCAGGAGGAACAGGTCTAGCTGCGGAGCGCACCCGCCGGCGGTCCGAGCGCGATTTAGCACGCTGTACGCGGCCTTTCCCGCGTTCTGGATGGCGACGCCAGCCGGCTGCGCGGCCAGCACGGTGAGCGCGGCCCCCAGCGCCGTCGCGCCGGACGCAAAACTCGCTGGCGGCGCCTTATCGAGCACGGCGTCCAAAGCCGGATACCGGTACGGATACTCGAGGTGACCAGAGAGGTAACCAACAGGAAAGCCCTCCGCCAGAGATGAGGACTTGAGCACGGCCAGCAGGGCCAGGGCATCCGACGGACCCAGCGCGGCATCGGCGTAAGGAAGCACATCTCCGGCTGCCCGGATCGTGGCTCCCTTGGGCAGCCCCACGGGAACGTCTTGGACGGCCGTGGCCTTCCCCGGCTGTGAGCCCGCCACCTCCGGCGCGAGACCGGGCTGCGGCTGCGGCAGATCGCGGGCAGCCAGACGGGATGCCGGGGCGAACCCGAGAAGGAGTATCAAGCCAGCGATGACAAGCGACACGGCAACGTCGCCGGAACGTCCGCGGCGGCGCGCAGCAGCCAGCTTCTCTGGATTGTCCTCGGTGGGCGGCTCCTCTGGCAGATTGACGTCTGGTGAGGTCATGCTCCACCCTGGTATGCGCACATCCTGATCGGCAAGGGTCGCGAGCAGTTCGCGCCGGCGCGCGGCGATGGCCCTGTACCGATTCAAAATGTCGAGGCCAAGTCCGACCTAGGGCACCTTCGGTGCCAGGGCTTTCACGTTTGTCTTGAGTGTTATAGCGGGTGATGACGTCCCGTAGCCGATGGGCATGCCGGAGCCGGACCGGCGTTGCGTGCGGGCCGTGACGGATTGTCAGGCTGCCGTGAGGAGGCGAGCCCCGGAGATGTAGCAGCGGTCGGCGCGAAAAAGCGTAGGTTAATCTGAGCTGAAACAGTTCCGGTCCAGTCGGGGGCGGGTGTGGCGTCGTTTTTTGGGCGGAGCGAGGAGCAGGACCGATTCAGGGCGGTACTAACTGACTTGGTACAGGCCGGTGGCCGGGACGAGGGGTATGTGATCCTCGTCCACGGATTCGGCGGAATCGGTAAGTCAACCTTGCTCCGGCGTTATGGGGAGATCGCTGCCGAGGGGGCGCCCGCTCGCGGCGGGCGGCCAGGGCTGGAGCCGCTGATTGCCGCGGTGGATTGGGAGAACGAGCAACGTCTGCGGGCCGCTGACTTTGTCAGCGATGAGGGGCCGCCAATATGGGTCGTACTGGACCGGGTGTATGTCGCGGTGCGTGAGGCCGCCGCCTCCTCCAGACGTGATCGGACTGCGGTTAAGAAGGCGTTCGCGCCGTTCCGTGTCCAGATCACGAAGGTGCCCGAGTTGGCCAAGGAGGTTCAGCAGGCTCTGCCGAGTGGTGAGGACGGAAAGCTGACCTCGGCCGCAGACATCGAAGCCGTATTGCAGCTTGCCGGCCGGGGCGTCGCCCTGTTTGGCGGCGCTCATCCGCTCGGCGCTCTAGTCGCGGCACCGGCTGCAAAAGGTGCGGTCGGAGTCGGCCATGTAGTGCACGACGTGCGACACGCGGTCAGGCGACGCCGGCAAGGGCAAGTGCCGGAGGAGGCCTACCGGCTCGTGCTGGGCCGGGTGGAGGAACTGGTGGACACGTTTTCCCATTGCCTGCGGGAGGTGAGCAGGCGATCGCGGCCCATGGTCGTGTTGCTGGATACCTGTGAGCTGGTCCTGGGGACCCAGGAGTACCTGCGGCGTGCGATGCGCAAGAGCGGTTCGCGGGTCGTCTGGGTCATCGGCATGAGGCTCCAGCCCGAACCGGTCATGCAGGCACATGGCGAGGCTTCGCTTTACCGGCGGACGATTCACGCGTCCCGGTTGCTTTCGGTTGCGCTCGAGAATTTCTCCGATGACACGATTAGTGAGTACATGAGTGCCGAGTTGCGGGGCAAGCTGCCTGCCGGGGTTTCGGTGAATAGGGTTGCTGAGATCACACGAGGGATCCCGCTGGCAGTGTCGCTGGTATGTGATCTGCTGAATGCGGGTCGAGAGCCTGATCTGGTATTGCAGGCGGTGCCAGAGCCCGGCCAGCCGTCGGCGCTTGTCCGGGCACTGGCGGAGCGGTATCTGACGCACGCCGTGCACTGCGCGGCGCTGCGGGATGACGTGCCGCTGCTGTATGGGCTGGCGTTGGTGCACAGCGACCGTCTCGACCCCGATCTGGTGGCCGCGCTATGGGATGTTGACCCAGCCGAGGTCGCGGATATCGCGGCGGGCCTGGCCGCCCGGCACGATTTTGTCTTGTTCGACAGCCGTCGCCTGCACGATGACATCCGCGACGCCGTCCGATTGCACCTTCTCGATGACGTGCTTCGTGCCCAGCAGCGGCCGATGAACCAACGTGCGGTGACACACCTGCGCCAGCGACTGGACGGCCTTAACCTCATAAGCGTCGATGAACAGGTCACCAGCGAGGAGTGGCGGGGCCTGGTCACTGCTTTGTTGTGGCACTCTTTCTGGTGCGACAACCGCGCCGGAATTGACTTGCTTTGCCATCTGCTTCCTGCAGCCGGTGTGCTTTCCGAACCGTTCGGCGCCATGCTGGTCGACATTGCGGCGTTTTTCGCTCCCGTCTGCAATGACCAGCAGAAGGAGATCGTCGAGGCGCTCGAAGCGCTGTCGGCCGTTGCTTTCCGGCAACCACCGGATGCTGATATAAATGGAGTACAATTTCGTGCGGCACTAACCTTGCTGGAAAACCATCACCATCACGGCCCTGCCGTGCTGGCTGCCGATCCGCCTCGGACCGTGTATCTGGCCCTCCTGCACGCCAAGCACGCCCTAAGCACGGGAGGTCAGGACTCATCCGCCCTAATTGCGCTTGAGCAGGCCGATCGCGAACTTCCCGAACCCGGCGACCCACCCAAGCCCACCTCACGTGCGCTGTCACAACTTGCCGAACGTGTTGCCCACGGCCTCTTCTGGCCCGGTCGCTCCAGTTTCCGAGACTCTCCGGATGCCCCGCGGGCGGCTGTGCTGGCGACGCGTCACGATCGCCGAAGTAGTCGCGCCTGGTGGTTGCTTGCCACAAGCCTGGAAGGCCAAGAGGCGCTCAGGGCATGCGATGAGGCAATTCGTCTCGACCCAACGTTCGCCTCACCGCACAATGCGCGCGGAAATCAACTCGCGCGTGCAGGCCGCCTTCAGGACGCTCTCGGCGCCTATGACGAGGCAATCAGCCTCACCCCCACCTTCGCCAAGGCGTACTCCAATCGCGGCGCGGTGCTGCTCGAGCTCAGCCGGTTCCAGGAGGCGACCGAGTCCTGTCACGAAGCGATTCGTCTCGACCCTGAACTCGCCTGGCCGCATGACAACCTGGGCAACATTCTGCAATGTCTCGGCCGGATGGAGGAGGCATTGGCCGAGTATGATCAGGCGATCCAGATTGAACCCGAATATGTCCCGCCGCACATCGGCCGTGGGGAGGTATTGGAAAAGGTTGACCGGCTCGAGGATGCGTTGGCCGAGTATGACGAGGCCATCCGCCTTGCTCCGGAGAAAAGGTCGCCTCACACCAACCGTGGTCGATGCCTTGTCGCGCTGAGCAGGCACGCCGAAGCGGTCACGAGCTTGCGACATGCTGTTGAACTGGGATCCGACGACGCACTGGAGGCGCGCGTTCTCCTCGCCGCGCTCATCCGCCGCGACGAACCCAGTCAGTCGGCTGAACTGTGCCGTACAGCCTTGCGGTCACAGGTGCGATTGCAGTCACCGTTCCGGCGCGCGGAACTACGTGCTCTGGCCTATCTCTTGGTCGACAACCCTGACGCGGCAACGGCCGAACTGCGCAGCGGCGAAGCCCTGCGCATGGCTGGCGATCAGTTCCAGCGGCCGCTCTACGATCTATTCGCCGATCCGCCTGTAGCGGGACTAGAACAGCTGCTCGCAATCTGGACAGAGATGGATCCGCTATCGTTGCAGTATTAGGAGACGGTCGGCTCGCTGTGGGCGGTCCCAGACGAAAGCACGGCCGTGCTCGTGGCCCGATTCTATGATCTATGGCGTAACGAGGGCTTGTCTCCGCCAGAAGCACTACGTCAGGTCCAGAAATGGCTTAGGGACGCGACCAACGCAGAAATCGAGTCGCTTACCGGCGTGGGTCCGAACAGGAAACTCGGGTATGCTGCTTATTAACTCCGGGGAAGAGCCCGAAGCCACGCTCACCCGCTACACTGGGCGGCCTTCGCTTATACGGGTGTTTAGCTCTCGTCATCATTGGCGGGTGGGCTTATCATTGCTAAGACCGTGGGTTAGGGTTCAGGGGGGGCATGTGGACGAGGAAGTCCTCGACGTAGCCAGGTCGATCCGCCCGTACCTGCCGTCCCTGGTCGGCGAGCACGCTGCGGACATCGATGGCAGGCTCCGGCGCCTGCTCCAGCAAGCCAGCAGCGGTGACGACGTGGAAGAAGAGATCCTTGTCGTCCTGGCCAGCTCGCCAGAGACCCATAACTGGGCGGCAGGGATGCTTGGAGACGAGGACGGGCTGCCGCCTGAACTGCAGGCGACCCGGACGGCTGATTTTGCCGGGCTGCCTGGCACAGGCGAGCCAGTCGATGCGGTCCGGTACGTATGCCCGGTAGACGGGGCTTACGCGTGGTGGCAGACGTTCGTCGGCGACCCGGTGCCGGAGTGCCCGGATCATCCTGGCAAGAAGCTAGTCCGAGGCTGAGGGTACGGGATGCTCGGCGGCTTGTGGGACTCGGTGACGGGCAAGCTCGCCGACCGGTTCCTCGCCCTCTCCAGCCAGGCCCTGGTGTTCTGGGTCGGCGGGCTGCTGGCCTGGGCCATCGCTCATGGCGGCGTGCGAGGCCTGGACGGCCCGGAGCGTCGCCTGGCGGGCTACAGCGCGCCCGGTCAGGTGGCGGCGCTGCTGGTGGCGCTGCTGCTGGTCGCCGCCTCGGCGATCGTGGTGCGGCGCCTCACGTTTCCTGTCCTCAGGCTCCTTGAGGGTTACTGGCCATGGCCGGCGGGCCCGCTGCGGGACCGTCTGATCACATCGGGTGCGCGCCGCGCCGAGGCGGCGCGCGACGAGTTCCAGAAGCTCTACGGACCGGTACACGACGGCACCGCCACCCGGCGGCAGCGCGACCGCTACGTGCGGCTGGACACGCGACTGCGGCAGATGCCGACCACCGCCCGGCTCCTGCCCACGCCGATCGGCAACACCCTGCGGGCAGCGGAGAGTCGTCCAGCGGACAAGTACGGACTTGACCCGGTATCGCTGTGGCCGCACTTGTGGCTGCTCATGCCCGATACGGCCCGCCAGGAGCTCGCGAGCGCGCGGGACGCACTGGACGCATCCGTGTCTGCCGTGGTCTGGAGCCTGCTATTCATCACCTTCGCCGTATGGTCTCCGTGGGCCGTGGCGGTCGGCCTGGGCGTGGCCGCGCTGACGCTCCTGGTGTGGGTTCCGGCGAGGGCGGCGACCTTCGGCGCCCTCGTGGAGACCGCCTTCGACCTGTACCGCCAGGACCTCTACGTACAATTGCGCTGGCCGCTGCCTGCCACGCCGCACGATGAGCGCAGCGAGGGACGGCGGGTCACGACCTATCTGCTCCGTGGGTCAAACGCCGACACCCCCGTGTTCACGTCGGCATCGTCCGCGGGGGAAGGCAGCCGGCAGGAGGAGGAAGCCGGGCGGAACGCCCCGCAGCCGGACGGCGTGTCGCAGGGGGGCCGAGATCAACCCGGATGAGCTGATCGCGCTGGTCAGCGCCCTGAACGATGCCGCCGGGCCGCAGGCAGCCGCGCACCTGGTGCGCGCCTGCCCGGCGGCGACGGCACCCGAGGCCGTGAGCATCCTGCGCGAGGCAGCCCAAAGGGCCGAGGCCGGGGGAGACCAGGATTCGGCCCGGTTCCTGGAACGGTATGCGCTCATCCTCGACCACTGCCGCCTGGTGGGCCCGGATGAAACCTTCGCCGAGGCCGCGTCGGGCAAGCCGGGGCCAGCCGACCGCGCCTGGGACGATGCCGAGCAGGCGTGGCAGGCATACCAGCACGATCCGGGGATCCGCCGCCTCCGTCAGGCCGAACGTCGCTGGCGTCGCCTGATCTCCGTTCTCCCGCCGCCGGTTCCAGGCCACTGGCCGGAAGCGGGCCTGCACGCCTCGCTCAGGCTTGCCGAGATCCTCACGGTGAAGCACCAGGAGCATGCCGACCGCGGCGCGGTGGACGAGGCGGTCGGGTTGCTGCGCCAAGCGGCCGAGCGGGAGCCCCCGCCGGGCCTGCGGGCCGAGATCCTGGGCGGGCTCGGTGCCGCCCTCGCCATCCGCTACGAAGGGTGGGGAGCAGCGGCCGACCTGGACGATGCCATCGCCGCGCTGTCTGGCGCCGACATCGCGGATGCGCCCCGCCAAGTGCACGCCAACGCGCTGAGCATGCTGTGCGGAGCCCTCCTGAGCCGGTACGAGGAGCACGGGACCACGGCGGACCTTGCCGCCTCGGTCGACGCCGGCCAGCGCGCCATCGACCGAGCCGAGGCGGGCACCCCGGTGTGGTACGGCGCAAGCAACAACCTGGGCCTCGCCCTGCTCACCCGCTACGAGCAAGACGGCGACCTGACCAACCTGACCCGGTCGGCGGACCTGCTCGAGCGGGCGGCCGGGCAGGTCCCGGGCCCGGGCGCGCCGGGTAAACCGGAGGCGCTGGGGAACCTGGGAATCGCGCGCCTGTCGTGGTACGAGGCCACCGGTGAGGATGCGGCGCTGGCCGCCGCGATCACCGCGATCACCGCCGCGCTGGCCGCCGCCGCCCCGGACGCTCCCGGACGTCCCGCGAACCTGAACACGCTCGGTGCGTGTCTCACCGCCCGCCACGATCGCACAGGCGACCTGGATGACCTGCATGCCGCGGAGGCGGCGTTCGCCGAGGCGGCTCGGACACCCCTCCCCGGTGCCCGGGAACGAGCCATATACCTCGACAACCTCAGTGGCGCGCTGCGCTCCAGGTACACACGACACGGAGACTCGTCCGCCCTGTCGAGGGCGGTGGACGTGGCGCGCGAAGCCGTCGCGATGACCGGGGCCGACGCTCCCGAGCACAGCCGCCGCACGCTCAGCCTCGCCCATGCCCTCGCCGTGCGATACGAGGCGCACGGCGCAGAAGCCGACCTGGAAGCATCGCTGGACAGCTACCGTGAGGCTGTCGCCCGCTCCCCGGTGACGGCCCCTGACCACTGGCTCTACCTCGCGGGCCTGGGCGCCGGGCTGCTGGACCGCCTCAGCCGGGCCAAGGATCCCGCCGACGCCGACGAGGCCGTCGCCGTGCACCAGGATGCGATCAGGACCGCGGCATCTGGTGCGCCCGAGTTGCCCGGGCTGCACCTGCATTACGCCCACGCGCTGCGGATCCGGCAGGAGGTCGGGAACGCTGAGGATACTCAGGCGGGTGTCCGGGAGGAGTACGAGCGGGCCGGGGAACTGGGGCTGCGGCAGCGGCCTGAGGTAGCTCTGGCCGCCTATCGGGAGCTCGGCGACTGGGCGGTCGAGCGGGCGGACTGGCCGGAGGCCGGGCAGGCCTACTGGAACGGGATCGGGGCCATGCACCTCCTGGTCGGCTCACAGGTCACCCGGACCGACCGGGAGGCATGGCTGCGGACGGCACGGGGCGTGCCAGCCAGGGCAGCCGCGACGCTGGCGGCGGCGGGGCTGGCGGAGAAGGCGGCCGTCGCCTACGAGCGGGGCCGCGCCATCCTGCTCACCGAGGCGCTCGACCGGCAGCAGGCGGACCTGGACGCGGTTCGCGCCGCCGGGCGGCCCGACCTCGCCGATCAGTACCTCGCGGCCGCGGGGCGGGTGACGGTCCTCGGCCAGCGTGAGCTGTCCGAGGCGACGGCCCGCCCGGCGGGGCTGCTCGACCAGCGCGCAGCCGCCCGCCGCCGTGCCCGTGACGAGCTCGAGCAGGCGACCACGGCCATCAGGGAGGAGGTCATGCCTGGCTTCCGCCGGCCCGTTGAGATCGGGGAGGTGGTGGAGGCGGCCGGGAACGTTCCGATGGTGCACATCGTGGCGGGGCCCGGCCAGGGCATCGCCCTCATCATCCACGATGGGGTAGTCCCAGTGCCGCTTCCCCTGCTGACGGAGGCCGGGCTCGCGGCCCGGGCGCGGGACTTCCTCGCCGCCCGCGAGGAGCGGCGCCAGAACCCCCAGGCCTGGGACACGTGCCTCGACGCCACGACTCGCTGGCTGTGGGACGCGGTGCTCGGGCCGATCATCGACATGCTGGAGCCATCCGGCCGGGCCGTGCTCGTTCCAGCCGGGGAGCTCGGGGCGCTGCCGCTGCACGCGGCGTGGACGGTAGACCCCGCGACCGGCGGCCGCGCCTACGCGCTTGACCGGCTGCTGGTGACGTACGCGCCCAACGCGCGCGCCCTGGCGGCCAGCCAGCGCACGGCGGCCGTGCGTAACGCGGCGCCGCTGTTGGTCATCGACGACGTCGGCGCAGGGCTTCGCGCGGTGTCCGCCGAAGCCGCCCTCGTCCGACAGGGCTTTGCCGGCGGTGCCGCACCAGCGGGCGTGCCCGGCCCGGCGCTCGGCGAGGCGACCGAGGTCATCGCAGGGCTGCACCATCATGGCACCGCGCACTTCGCCTGTCACGGGGTCGCCAACCTGACGGAGCCGCTGGACAGCGCCCTGCTGCTCCCGGGCGGCCGGCTGGCGCTGCGGGACCTGCTCACCAACGGGCCCTTCGCCCTGCGGCTCGCGGTCCTGTCCGCGTGCGATACGGCGGTCCCCGGAGCAGACCTGCCTGATGAGGTCATCGGCCTGCCAGCGGGGTTTCTCGAAGCCGGCGCGGCGGGAGCTATCGGCAGCCTGTGGGCGGTACCCGACGCCAGCACCATGCTCGTTATGGCACGCTTCTACGAGATGTGGCGCGACCCGGCCGCCGCGCTGTCCGCCGCCGAGTCGCTGCGGCAAGCTCAGAAATGGGTCCGGGACGCCAGCAACGGTGTCAAGCACGCCCGGTTTCCCGAGTGCACGCCACCCCGTCTGCGTGACATGCCGTCGGCGCGCCGTGCCTTCTGGGAAGCCGCCAACAGCCACGCACATCCCAGGTCCTGGGCCGCGTTCGCCTTCTACGGGGCTTGACTCCCTCAGCACCAAGATCTTGCCTGCCGTCGGAGGTGGAGCTGACCGATCCGACCCGGGACGAGCACCGCAGGCGCCGGTTCTGGCTGATCCCTGACGCCCCGGTGACCATATCCCTGGCGGCAGCGCGTTCAAGGACTGCGTCCACCTGCCCCACGTGACCGGGATGGCCACCGACCTGGACGCCCATCTCACTCAGCGAGCGCTGGCCTCGCTGTCCGCCGAGTTGACCCGCCGGGAACGGATGCTAGCCGCCGCCGGGGCCAAGGACATCGAGGAATATACCGAACAGGCCGGGCGCGAGCGGGCCCTGAGCGGTCTGGTCAACGACGCGGGAGCGACCTGGGGCGCGCTGCTGCAGGAGTTCCCCGCCGCTGCCTAGGGCAAGGTCGTCGACGACCGTCGGCTTCGATATCGCGGCTGGGCGCTGGTCGCCGGGTCATGAGAGCGTGGCTGCCTGCGATTGTTCGATCGCCTCGGCGACGGCGGTCTTGTTGCCGTATTCCCAGCTGCGGTGCTGGATGATCCGCTCGATCTTCCAGCCGCCGGGCGTGCGGAGCATGTGGTTGGTGTAGGAGCCGCGCAGAAGGTAGTACTCGCCGTTGCCGGAGCCGCGGAGCAGGTGCTGGGCGAACATGTACGAGTAGCACACCGCGCGGTCGGGGTCGCCCGGGTCGAACTCGATGACGTGGTTCGGGCTTATGTGCTGGGTGGCGGTGAAGCCGTTGAGTGCGGTGGAGATCCGCCCGACCAGATCATCGCGCGAGACCGTGGCCGCGGGCATGCCTCCTGCGGAGAAGTCGGCGTAGACCGGGTCGGTGAAGCAGTCGCCGAACATCGTCCAGTCCCGGCGGTCGACGCCCATGGCGTACCTGATCACCTGCTCGCTGATCTGGGCGCGGTCTTCGAGCCGGCGGACGCGGGCCTCGAGGTCGTCGGTCACGATGTGTCCTTCCGGTCGTCAGCAGCGCCTGGTGGTGGCGCCTCCGCATAATCGTACTGGATCAAATCATCTTGAACAAGACGATCTAGCCTTGGATCGTCTTGCCGGGCCGCTATCATTGGGGGCGTGCCTGAACGCGACGACCGTGCGCCGGGCAGCCCCGGCGTGGATGACCTGACCTGGCTGGCCTACCGCGCGGCCCACGCGCTGGGCGAGGCGTTCAACAAGGTCGCCCGTGAGGCAGGACTGGCCGACCTGCGTGACTGGCTCGTCCTCGCCCTCGTCAGTGGTGACGGCACCCAGCGCACCCAGCTGGAGATCGCCACCCAGCTCGGCATCGACAAGTCCACGCTGGTCCCGCTGCTTGACCGGCTAGAGCGAGACGGCCTGATCGTGCGCGCCGTCTCCGAACACGACCGGCGCGTCCGGATCCCCCAGGCCACCCCGGCCGGTGTCAAGGTCGTCGAGAAGGTCGCCATCGCCCGCGACGCCGCGATCAACGACCGGCTCTCGGCGATACCACCAGACCAGCGGGCCACCTTCCACGCCATGCTCTGGAGCATCGTCGGCGCAGCCGGTCATCCTCAGTAATACTGCCGACCTGCCAATCCCGGGCGACATCCGTGATCGCGCAGGCTCGCGTTCAGCTCGATCGAAGCCTACGCACGCCACACGACCGCCTCGTCCTAGCCGGTCCCGGGATTTCCCGGAGATGGCTGGCGAGGCGGGAACCTGCTGACCGGACACGGCGCATGGCGGCGGTCACCATTTCCATGTCCGGTACCTGGGCCATGTGGGCGTGGTGCGATGATCGGGGCCATGGGATCCGCCCTCGGTTCGGACGCCGCTGCCGCCCGCATCGCACGCCCTGGTACCGGAGGTGTCGTTTCCCGTGCCAGGCTGTTCGAGCGGCTCGGGGCATCGGTCCGCGTGACCATGGTGTCGGCGCCGCCGGGTAGCGGGAAGACGGTCCTGCTGCGATCTTGGATCAGGGCGGCGGGCCTAGCAGACAGCGCCGCATGGGCGCCGGTCGAGCGCGACGAACGTGATCCGCAGCAGTTCTGGCTGTCGGTGCTCGGCGCGTTGCGCCAGACTTCTGCCGGGTCGGCGCTGGTGCGGGCGTTGACGGCGGCGCCGGACCTGGACGGGTGGGCAATCGTGGAGCGGCTGCTGAAGGACCTGGCGCCGCTGCAGGACCGGGTGAGCGGTCATCGCATGATCGATGTGATCTCCTTGCGATGATCAGCGCCCGTGCCGTCTTCGGCACCGGCGTGATGCTCCCTGAACGAGCTCGGCTCGAAGTGCCAGGCCGGTGACAGACACCACGGTCCGTTCGGAATGTTAAGAATTCCTATTTCCCCGAACGGGCAGTGAGGTGAGACGCCGTGCCGGTACCGGTGACCGCCCCCCGCCGCCGCTGCGCGGCATACCTCGTCGTCGACAACAACACGGCGATGCTGGTGGACGCTTCCACGCGCACAATCGCACCGAAGGTGCTGGCCAAGCTCGCCGAGGCCGGCGCTGAGCTGAAGCTCATCGTGCTGACGCACTACCACTACGACCATGTCGGGGCAGCCGACACGCTGCGCGACGCCACCGGCGCGCGCGTGGCGATTCACCGGCTGGACGCCGATGCGCTTCGCCACGGCGGCAAGCTGCGGGTGAACCCGACGCGGTTGCAGGCCCGCATCCTCGCGCCGTTCATCACCCGCGGAGACAAAGCGCCGGTGATTCCGGACCTCGAATTCGGCGACGACGAGGACCTCCAGCAGCACGGAGGGTTCGGGCGGACGTTGTGGACCCCGGGCCACACGGCCGGGTCGCAGTGCGTGCTGCTTCCCGACGGGACGGTTCTGGCCGGCGACGCACTGACCGAGGGAATCCTGCCGCCCCACAGCGCAGCGGGACCGCTGTTCGCCGAGGACTCCGACGCCAGCCGAAGCAGCATCGTCGCCATCGCCAGCGCAGCCAACGGGAAGGTAAGCGTCGCTCATCGCGGCTGGCTCGACCCTCGCTCGCTGAAAAACTGGCAGCACGAGCCCGATCCGGCCCGTGGCCGTGACAGCCTGAGCTGGCCCCCGTCACAGCGGGGCCAGCCCGGGTTGACACAGCCAGGCCCGTCCTCACATAAGTGACTCCGGTCGGGCTGGTCCCAACGCTCCCTGGCCGTGCACTGGCTCGGCGTTTCCCGTGTCATCCGGCCGCATTCCGTGGTGGCTCCAGGCAGCGCTGGCAGGCCGCCGTCCCGGTCATCCGGTCCGGCGGGCGCGGCGCGGAACGGTTATGCTGGCCATGGCGCGCCAGGGCGCCGCCGGTCCGCGGAAAGGGCGCAGCCCACCTGCCCTCACCTTGACCTGCCCTGTGCATGAGTCTCCTTATCCGGCTTGGACGCGCGGACGCCAGCCAGCGGAAAGGAGGCCATCGTGCCTGTACGTGAGCTTCCCGGCGACCCGAGCCTTGAGCACCTGAAGAACCAGGCCAGGGACCTGCAGCAGCGGGTTCGCAGCGGCGACCCGGACGCGGTCGCGGCGGTCAGCGAGTTCCATCCCCGGCTGGCGGACGTCACCGGGGATTCCCCGGCGCTGGCCCGGTTCGCGCTGACCGCCGCCCAGCTGGTCATCGCCCGCCAGTACGGCTTCGGCTCCTGGGCCCGGCTGCGCCGTCATGTCGCGGTGGTGATCCGACCGGTCGGCTCGCCGGGGGAGCTGGCGCGGGCCTTTGAGCTGATTGACGCCCGCCGGGCCCCGGCGCTGGAGCAGGACCGGTATTTCCTGCAGGTGGCCCGCCGGTTCCCCGAGGACCGGCCGCTGATGCTGGTCGCGGAGCTGGACGGGCAGATCATCGGCGCCGGCTTCGCGTTCCGGCGCTGCTTGCAGCCTGGAGGGGCAGTAACGCTCCGCAACGTGGCGCTCCTGCCGCCGCATGACGGCATCGGACTGCAGCGGCGGCTGATCTGCGCCATCGAGCAGGCGGCGGTGCGGCTGGGCGCCGAGGGGATTATCCTCGGCGGTCCGGCCGGGGCCGAGCGGGAGTTCTACCTGAGCATGAGCTACCGCGGGCGCCATGTCGGCGGCCTGATGCGCAAGGCCCTGCCCCGGCCGCGCAGCCGGACCGCCCGCCAGTCACGGCAGGTGCGCCCGCTGCCCTGACCCGATCGGCAGGCAGCGCCGCGTCCACGGCTGCCGGCCGTGGCGTAGTGTGCGCTCATGAGCGCCGCCGGGGCCGATGGCTTCGTGGGCTGGCTCCTGGCTGCCATCGACGGTGTTATGGATGCCGAACGGGTCGGGCCGGATGCGGCCGGATCGGTCCGGGCCGAGCTGGCGAAGTTCGCCGGGGCAGGTCGCGCTCGCCGACGGCAAGGCGCGCGCGCAGTAGCGGGCATCGTTTCCGGCTCGTCACACGTCCCCAAGGGGCGGCTCGTCCAGTGGCTTCGGCCAGCGAGAAACCATGTGGTAAGGGTGTCGCCGGACGGCGTAACGTTGGTGCTGGCGCGGCCCGACGCCGAGCACCTCTCCAGCGGACCCCAGCTCCGGAGGCGGTGCGAAGGGAGGAACACTTCCGGGCCGGGCACACCGGCGGACCAGCGGTGCCACGTTGCTGGGGGACGCGTCACGCCGCGGGAGCCGTCATGGCCAAAGATCACGACTTCAAGCGCCTCGTGCGCACACGGATGCAGGACACCGGCGAGCGCTACACCGAGGCGCGGGCCGCTCTGGCCGGTCAGCGGGACGCGGGCGATCGGGTCGTCAGCGACCGCACGCGCAGCCTCCTGGGCCAGCTCGCGGACACCGGGCTTGCGGAGGTGAGCCGCGATCACCTCGCGCGGCTGCCGGAGCCGGAGCGCCGCGCCGCGGCTATCGAAGGGCTCCGGCATGAAAGCTGGCGGGTGCGCCGGACCTGCGCCCAGCTGCTCGACAGGGTTGACCTCACCCCGGAGTCGGTGGCGGCCCTGACCCGTGCCCTCGATGACGAGCACCCGCAGGTCCGGCGCAAGGCCGTGCACACGTTGACCTGTGAGAACTGCAAGCCGAACGGGTGCGCCGCCGACGTGCGGCCGGCCTTCGAGCGCGCCATCGGTGACCCGAGCAGCCTGGTCCGGTCGATGGTCGTCCACGTGTGCACGCTGCACTTCTTCGACCGGCAGTGGGCGATCGACCTCGTCGCCGGGGTGGCCGCATCCGACAAGAGCGCCAAGCTGCGGGAGTCGGCGGCAGCCGAGATCCGCCGGCTTCGCACGTGCTGGGAGTCCGATGACAGGCGTCGCGAGCTGGAGCCCGACGTCGTGGCCAGGACGGAACGACACGGCGGGCGCTGGATCGTGATCCGCGACGGACGGGTCGTGGCCACTCCGGGCAAGGCCGGGCGCGTCTTCCGCCGGGAACTGAGCGCGGGCGGCCGCGAGTACTGGGTGGCACCGCCCGGAACGGTACGCCCGCGGATCCCATAAGGGGGACGACCGGGCTATGGTACTGCCTGACCCGCTATATCCCGGCAGCCCCGCTAGCGAACTCGATGCCGGCCTCAGGACGGGCGATTACGACCTGGCCGCGATCGAGCGCCAGCTCTCCAGGACAGGCACCCCGCCGCTCTGACACCTCGCTGTCTTGCTGACCGTCAGGCATGGCCGCCCCGCCTGCGCCGGAGATGGCCGGGACGGATGATGCCCGGTCGTCTGGGGTATCTGGTGAGAAGCCGCCAGGGTGTGGCGGGCGGGCGAGCCGGGATTGGGGATGGTCATGCCGGCCGTCAGGCGGGCGTGGTCATGGGCGCGGCTTACCGGGACCGCCTGGCCTCCGCCGGGGCCGCCGGGGCGGGGTCGGTGATGCGGTTCGGCGTGTCGACGGTGCGGCCGAGTGAGGATGCCGCGGCGCTAGCGCACCGGATGGGCCATGCCGGGGTGACCCGGGTGGTGGTCACCCGGCCCGACGGCACCCTGGTCGGGCTGTTCTTCGCCGCGGACCTGCCGGCCTAGTTCCTGTGTTGCCGCTGGCACGGTACCGGTTCGGCGGCAACAGCGACGATCAGCAGCGCCGTCGTAGCATGCCGGGAGCGAACAGCCAGGCCGCTTCGGACCGCTGCCCGTCGCGGCTGGTGCCTGGCCCGCGCCGGTGATGCCCGCGCCTCAGCGCGTTCCCAGGACGTCCGGGAACATCCGCTGGTTGGCGCGTGCCGCCAGCTCGGCGGCTTCGCCGAGCGTGAGCAGGAAGGTGCCGGGACGCGAGGCGGCCCACTGCTCGCCGGCCTGCCTGCTGGCGAAGAAGTGCACGAAGTGGCAGAAGCTCTCGATCACGCCGGAGTCGAACGGCCCGCTGGGCACCAGGAACGACACGACCGGCTCGGGATGGGAGGTCCCGGTGACGCCGTCCGGGGTGACGGTGAGCTCGATCAGCTCGCCGGTGACCGGACAGGTAGAGGTCACTCGCGCCGGCTGCCCGAGCCGGCCGGGCAGGAAGAGGGTGTCCCAGGCGCACCAGGCGTACAGGACCCGCCCGCCGGACTCGTACCGGTGGGCCGGGGACAGCTCGCTGATCGTCAGGCCCCAGAACCCGGTGACCCGGCCGGCGCTGTCGGTGAAGACGGCGGGCCAGGAGGCGAGCGTCTCGGTCACCTCCGTCCCTGCAAGCCCGGGTGGCCGCGGCCAGGTCGGCCGCCGCGACGGGGCGGCCCTCGGCGAGCAGCCGGTACAGGGCGATGGCCAGCCGTTGCCCCGCCGGGCCGGGGTGCCCCAGGGCGGTGGCGATCGCGTCCGCCAGCTCGTCCAGGGTCTTCTGCTGTGTGAACATTACGTGTTCCTCCTGATAAGCGGCCGGTCATGCCGGGCTGGTGAGCAGGGGGCCGAAGTTGAGGCGGCCGCATTCGATGGCAGTGGCCTGGTCCAGGATCTGGGCGTCGAGGCCGCCGTGGCCGGCCAGCCAGGCGCGCGCGGACTCGGGGCTGGCGTATAAGACGGTGTGCGGGCACGTCACCTCGAACGAGTCGCAGTCGGTGCCGCAACCGGTGGCGCGGCCGGCGACGACGAGCGCCCCGGCCGGGGTCCAGGACCAGGTGCCGCCGCGGACGGTTACCTCGATGGGTGTGCCGTCGTGCGGGTCGGCGGAGCTGATGTGACCGTCCCGGCCGGCCATGGCGGGCAGGCCGAGGGCGTCGATCGCGCACATCGCGTACACGGCGGGCAGGCCGTCCAGCTCGACGCGGTGCCGGGTGGGGGTGCCGGAGAACGGGTAGGCGACGGTCACGACCCTGTTCACTACGTGCACGGCGTCGGCGGCGGCCAGCGCGTCCAGGGCGGAGGCGTCCAGCCCGCTTTCGGCGGCGGCCTGCCGGACCCACCGGGCGGTCGGCGGCGAGCTCGTCTGGAGGAAACGGCGCAGCACGGCGCGGTGCAGCTCGCGAGGCGGACCGGGCAGGCGCTGCCGCCGGCCGGCGATGCTGCCGCTGGTGAACCGGGTCAGATCGGTCCGGTCAGCCATGAGATTTCCTTTTCATCGGGCCAGATCGGGTCAGGCCGCGCAGCATGACAGGCGGGACACGTCGCGGCTGAACGCCTGGGCGGCCAGCCGCAATCCCTCGGACATGGTCAGGTAGGGTGCCCACGCTTCCGCGAGGTCGGTGACGGTCATCTGGGCGCGGATGGCGTAGCTGGCGGCGGTGATCATCTCCCCGGCGCCGTCGGCGACGGCATGTACCCCTCGGATCCGCCCGGTGCCGGCCTCGGCGACCAGCTTGATGACCCCGCGGGTGTCCCGGCCGACGACCGCGCGCGGCACCGCGGACAGTGGCAGCACGCGGCAGTCGCACGCGACGCCCGTGCGCAGGAGCTCGGCTTCGGTGAGCCCGGCTGAGGCGATCGCCGGGCTGGTGAAGGTGACCCGGGGAAGGGCGGCGTAATCCAGCGTCCGCCCGGCGTTGTGCAGGGCGTTGGCGGCGGCGCGGCTGCCCTGGGCCGCGGCGGTGTAGACGAACTGCGGGCCGCCGGTGACGTCCCCGGCCGCCCAGATCCGCGGGTTCGCCGTCCGCTGGTATTCGTCGGCGAGGATCTCGCCGTGCCCACCGGTCTTCACCCCGACGGCGTCCAGGTTCAGGCCCGCAGTGACCGGCCGGCGCCCGGCCGCGGCCAGGATCTGCCCGTACGCCAGTTCCCGCTCTTCGCCCCCCGCCGTCTTGATAATCACCGAACGACCTGAGGTTCCAGCCCGCACAGACATGACCGCCGCGGCGGTGAGGATGCCGATGCCCTCGTCGTCGAAGACGTCCTCGATGGCAGCGGATACCCCGGGCTCGTCGAAGGGGGCGAGCCGGTCCAGCGCCTCGGCGATCGTGACCGTGACCCCGAGCCGGGCGAACAACTGCGCGAGCTCCAGCCCGACCGCGTTCCCGCCGATCACCAGCATCGACTCCGGCAGCTCAGTCAGCTCCATCGCTGTCGTGGAGGTCAAGTACCCGGCGTCGGCGAACCCGATGATGGGCGGGATCCAGGGCGCCGCCCCGGTCGCCACCAGATAGTGCCCGGCCTCGATCGTCGCAGTGCCGCCGTCATTGAGCCGCACCTGCAGTACGGGCGCGTCCGCGGTACCGGCGAACCGCGCCGTCCCGGCGATGATCTCCCAGCCGTAATCGGCGGCCAGATCCACGTACTTCCCGGTCCGCATCGCGGCGACCAGGTCGTCTTTGCCGCCGGCCAGCGCGGCCATGTCCACCGGGCCGGCCTGCGTGGTGATCCCGGGAAAGTGCTGGCTGGCGGCGTCGTGGCGGGCCGCGGCCGCGGCCAGCAGCGCCTTGGACGGCACGCACCCGGTGTTCACGCAGGTGCCGCCGACGGTGCCGCGCTCGATCATCACCACCGAGGCGCCGGCGTCCCGGGCGGTGATCGCGGCGGCGAACGCCGCGCCCCCCGACCCGGTGATCGCCAGGTCATACCGCATGATCGTTCCTTCCCCGGTCAGCACGGCAGCGCGCGCGCCACCCGCTGATGCATTTGCTTGGCGACCGGCTGGCCGGCCGGCGCCCGGACGACGAGGTAGTCCTCCAGGCCCCGGGCGGCTCGCTCCAGGGCGGCTGCGACGCTGCGCAGGTGCGCCGGATTGCCCGACCAGGACAGCCCCGCGACCTCGCCGGCCCGCAGATCGCCGACGGCCAGCTGACCGGCGCCGCCCGCCATGATCATCGCGCGCAGGCCCTCGATCGCTGCCTGGTCAAGCCCCACACCCCGAATCCTGCGAGCCGCTGGGCGCCGGTGCAACCGGCCCGCGCCTCCCGTGACATCCGCCCTGCACGACGGTCAGCGATCACGGTCAGGCGCTGGCGAGAGCCAGGGCCTGTTCCAGGGCCCGTACCACTCCCGGGACCACGCCGGCTGCTTCGCCGCCGCGACTGTAGCGGACGAACGATTCGGCCATCGTCAGGCCGACCGACCCGGCGCAGATCGCGAACTCCCGGCGGTCCAGCCCGGCGCCGTAGGCCCACAGCCGGGCCGCGGCGGCTTCGGTGAGGTGGCCCTCCCCGGCACCGACCAGCAGCGCCTCGGCCAGATCGTAGGCACGCGGCCCGGTACCCAGGCCCTCAACGTCCACCACCCAGAGCCGGCCGGCAGCGGCGATGGTGTTAGCCAGGTTGAAGTTCCCATGGACCAGATCCTGGCCGGACAGCGGCCCAGGCGGGCAGGCCCCGGCGATGGCGTCGACGGCTGCTACGATCCGCCGACCCCCAGGGACACCGGACCGGACCCGGTCCCGCAGGCCGTCCCAGTCCTCGAACACCACCCCGGCTGCCCACTGCCCCCAGCCGCCGTCCGCGCCGGGAAACAACCCCGCCTGCAGGCTGAGGATCCCGGTCATCTGCTCCGCGACAAAGTCGTCCAGGCGGGGCGGTGTCCGGCCGTCGATGAACTCCTGCACGACCCAGGCCCCGCCCGCCGGTGCCAGGCCCGCGGCCAGCCAGGCCGGGGCAGGCCAGCCACGGGCGCGGGCCACCTCCACCCGTTCGCGCGCGCCGAGCAGCCGCTCCGGCTCGCTTGCCCGCCATTTCAGGACCGCTCTGGACCCGTCAGGCCGGCTCAGCAGGTACGCGCCCTCGTTCCAGCCCACCGGTCAGGCGGCGCTCAACCTGCCATCGGCCGCCAAGCTCGGCATTGACCGTATTGAGCATCTCACCGGCGTCCACAGATCACAGCAGAACACGAAGCGACCCTGCCGGGGCAGTTCTCACCGCCGAACGATCCGGCACAAACCACGCCGAACGAATGGATATCGCAGCTGCATGAGCCAATTCTGGCGCAAAGATGCAGGCAGCCGAGCCGAGATCGCGGCACCGGAACGGCTAGACGGCGTGCCCGCTGCTGCCGGTTACCTGCTCACCGGCTAGGCGCTCGTCACCCTTGCCCTGGCCCGGATCCTGCGTACCCCCATGCAGCCCGGCTCCACGGGCGAATTCGACCGCGTCGCGCCGACCGTGCGCGCCAATCAGATCTCTCCGCTCAAGAGGCACTGGGCGGTACGGCTCCGACCTCACGGGGGTCCAAGTTCCCTTCGGATAGCAGAACTGGTGAAATTTCCCAAACCAGACATGGCTGTCGAACACGCCTGCGGGGCGCCCAGCCCGTACGCCTATCGGCCGGCCGGTCTTGTTGTCTCCTTCCGCGGAGGCGGCCATGACTGACCAGCTCATCGTGCCGGCGCCTGCCAGGAGGGGAGCAGACCAGGCACGCCCGGGGGAGGACAAGCTCAGCTTGACCTTGAAGCTAGGTGCAATGTTTACGCTGGACGCTGTGAAGGGTCTTCGGGTCTCTGAGCTTGCCGAGCGTGCCGGGGTGACGGCATCGACGGTGCGGTTCTACGAGCGTAGCGGCCTGCTGTCACCTGCCCGGCGGGCACACAACGGCTCCCGGGTGTTCGATGAGTCCGCGCTGGATGAGCTGGCGTTCGTTCAACGGGCTAAGGGCATCGGGATGAACCTGGAGGACATCGCCGACTTGGTTGCGGCGTGGCCCACGGGCAAGTGCCGGTCCTTGCAGGCCCGCTTGCGGGCGTACCTAGCCAAGCGGATAGGCGAGATCCACCAGCAGCAGGCCGAGCTGAGCGCGTTCGAGCACCAGCTCCAGACCGTTCTTGGCCGCCTGTCTGCCCACGACCCCGGCCCGGAACAATGCGGCCGGGGATGCTATTGCGAGGCCGACTTTGACCTTTCCTCCCACGAGGCCGCCCCCGGTGGCAAGCTCGAGGGCTGCTCGCTAGACAGCGATGCTCTCGCCGCCCGGATCGGCCAGTGGCAGCAGATGGCCTCCACAGCGACATCAGCGGAACACGTCGGCGACACAGTCCGGCTCGTCCTGCCGCCCGGGCCTGACATGATCGCAACCGCTGCCGCGCTGTGCGCGGCCGAGACCGCCTGCTGCCCCCAGACCCGGTTCCTGTTGGACGTAACGGCCGGCCAGCTAACCCTGACGATCGAGGCCCATGGTACTGCGGGCCTGCTCGAGGCCCTGTTCCCAGTGCGCGCACCCGCCGGCCAATGACCACCAGCTCGGTTGTCCTGGTTGTCCTCACCGTAGTGGGGCTCCCACTGCTGCTGTGGGCAATCGGCCGCGCAGTCACCGCAGCCGGGGACCGGGCCGCGGCCGGTCTTGGGCCCTCACGCCAGTACCTGGCCGGGCGCCTGTACGGGGTGCAGATCAGCGCGCTGGTCGACACCGGGGACGAACTGCTGGTCAGCCTCAGCGCCCCAGCCACCGGTACCGCCCGGGCATCGGGCGATCCGCTGACCCAGGTGTTTCGTGTCACCGCCAGCCAGTGCTCCCTGGGCCGGGTGCGGCGCTGGCGCGATGAAGGCACTCTGCTTCGCGCCTACCTCAGCAACGACGGCGCCATCATGCTTGCCGATCCGGTGCTCGGCGGCAACGCCGCCTGCGAGCCCTGCATGACCGCTGTCCAGCGGTCCGGCCAGCAGGCAATCCCGCAGGATCACTCGCCGACCGAGGACAAGTAGCCAGCGGCGCCACAGCCCTGGCCCCGGCTCACCCCGAGCTCCCCTACGGCTGGGCTGGCTGCTCGGTCATCCGTGCATGGCCGGTGAGCACGTGCTCCTCGGGCTGCTCCGGCACGGCGCTAGCCCGTCCGCCGCGCTGCTGCGGGCTCGCGGCCTGGACCTTGATTCTGCCCGGGCGGAGCTGCGACGGGTCGGGCCTGCGTTCGGCCCGGGTGCCAGCCCCGCGGCGGCTCTGCGGGCCCTGGGCATCGACGCCGGCGAGGTACGGCAGCGGCTGGAGGCGAGCTTCGGGGCAGAAGCCGTGCACGCGGCCGAACGGCGGGTACGGCGCCGTCCCCGGTGGCGCGGCGGGCATCCCCGTCCCAGTCCGTTGTGCGTCTACCTGCTGGCCAAGCGCGCGATGGAGTTCGCCGCCCGGTTCGCCGCGGACCGCGGCGACGCCGGGATCGGGCCGCAGCACCTGCTGTACGGCGTGCTGCAGGACGCCCGCGACCCGCTCGGCACCCAGTTGAGCCGCCGCAGCCGCAGGCAGCTGGCCCCGCTCGGCTTTGTCCCCGGGCGGCCTAACCCGGTCCGGCTCCAGCTGCAAGCGCTCGGCATCGATCCTCAGCGGCTGGCCGCTGACCTTTACGCAGCGCCGTAACCGGTCGGCGCTGCGGTACGACTTGCAATACGCTGCGCCGCGCTTGGCCGTGCCCGCCCGCAACCGCGGCCACCACAGTCGCTCGTGCTGGGCGAACGGATGGTCCGTATCATGCCCGGCTGAGTGCTGCGCGGGCGGTCAGGCAGCGGCGGGCGGCGCGCCGGGCGAGGGTGATCCGGGTCAGGCTGGCGGCCGCGGCGGCGAGGACGAGCGCGGGGGCGAGGGCGGCCGGCGCGCTGGCGAGCTTGCTGGCGAGCTTTCTGGCGACGGCGAGGTCGGCTGCCGCGGCGGCGAAGCCGGCGATGGCGGCGGTGCCGGGGGCGGTGCGCGGGCTGGCGTGCAGCTAGCGGGTGAGCGGCCTGGTGGCGGAAATCGGACACCACCATCCGTACTCGGCTTGACCTGCCGCAGCCACCGAACGAAACCGGGCCCCGCCGTGTCCCAGCGCAACCCGGCACGCCGATCCGAGCCGACCACAGGCCAGATGCACCAGTGATGTCGTCGTGCAGCGACATCAGGTCGTCAATGTCCCCAGAGGCTGGGTTGGGCGTGTCTTTGCGATCTGCTCAACGTGGAGCAGGGCTCGCGGAGCACACAGAGCGCGATGAGGACAGTTCCCGCCAGGTCAGGAACATGGAACGTGGGGTCTCTAGGCGGTGCTGATGCGGCCGGATTGGCCGCGTGCCTGGCGGGTGGTGAGCAGTGCGGCGGCGGCGACGAGCAGGTGCAGCAGGGCGACCGCCGCGGCCAGCGCCGCCAGCCCCGGGCGTGATTCGTGCAGCTGATGGGTCACTTCACGGATGTCCAGCACGGTGAACGCCAGCATGGCCAGCGTGACCCCGGCCGCCGCCAGGGGCGAGCCGACGATGAGGATCAGCGCCGCCAGCAGCAGCGACACCACGACCGCGATCACGACGAGCGCGGTCGCCTCCGGGTTGATGCCGAGCAGGTCCTCGGAGTTCCGCTCGGCGGCGGGCGCGGCCGGGCCTTCCCGGCCGGCTCCCGGTTCCCCGCCGGCGGGATTCTCGCCCGGGCTTCCTGCCTCGGCGTGATGCGCGGCCGGCTGGCTGGCGCTGCTGGCCGTGTGCCGTTCGATAGTGGCTCCGGTGGCGAAGGCGGCGGCGGACGCGATCAGCAGCGCGGCGGTGATCAGCCTGGCCAGGGTAAGCAGCATGAGAGGCCCTTTCACAGTGGATCGGCGCGGTGAGGCGGCCCTGGTTGCGGGCGGGGGGCGGCCCGGCCATCGCCGGGACTCCCCTCTGTGTGGTAGGGACGTGGCGGGCGGCGCGGTGATTGCGCGGCCGACCGTGCGGGTGTTGCAATCACCGTGGCCGCTGGCTCGTCCAGGTAGGTAGAGGGGTGGTGAGCCGTCGAAGGTGCGAGGCCGGGCAGATGATCATGAGGATTTCTTGCGGGCAACGCTGCGCCACGCCGACCTGCTGCATACGCTGGCGCTGCGGCTGGCCCCGCACCCGGCCGACGCGGCCGACATCGTGCAGGAGACCTACCTGCGCGCGTACGCCGCCTGGGCCCGGCGGCGGCCCGATGACGTGGGGGCGTGGCTGGCGACGATCTGCCTCAACGCCGGCCGTGACGAGCTGCGCCGCCACGCCCGCCGCAGCGTCGTCTTTTACGACGGCCCGGTCCCTGACCTGCCCGGCCGCGCCGACACCGCAGAGGCCGCGCTGGAGCGCCTGGGGACCAGCCGGGTCAAGGCGGCGCTGTGGGGCCTGCCCGAGTCCCAGCGGATCGCGATCACCCTGATGGACCTGTGCGGATTCACCGCCGCGCAAGCCGCGGCTATCACCGGCGCCCCGCGCGGGACCATCCTGGCCCGGGTGCACCGCGGGCGCAAGGCGCTCGCGCTCAGCCTGCGCGACGAACACCGGCCCGCCAGCCCCCGGGCGCCGCGATGAACCACGACCCTGAGCAGCTCGCCGCCGCCTACCTGAGCGGCATGCGGTCACGTGCCTGCCGCCGGTTCGAAGATCACCTGCTGGCCTGCGAGCCCTGCTGGCAGGAGGTGTCCCTGGCCCGCCGCGGCCGCCAGCTCGCCGAGACAGCCCGCGACGCCGCCCCCGCCCAGCTTCGCGAGGACATCCGCGCCGCGGTCACCGCCGCGGCCACGAACCCGGCACCCGGCCCGCGCCCCCTGCGGCGCAGCCTGGCCGCGGTCGCGATCGCGGTGGCGGTGCTCGCGGGCACTGCCGTCTCGGTGCGGCCATGGCCGTACAGCCGCCCGGCTTCGGCTGCCCCACCCGCCGTGATCGCCGCGGCCGTGACCAGCTACCGCGACGGCAGTCTGCCGGGAACGGCCGTCCCCGCCGAACCCGCCCCCAACCTCACACCCCTGCACCTGCGCCTGGCCGGCGCGGCGGCCGGCCGGCTCGACGGCGTCGCGGTCACCATGTTCGCCTACAGCACCCCCTCAGGGGCACGGCTGACCCTTGTCCGCAGCAGCCAGCCATTCCCCGAAGCCACCCAGGCGCGCGAACTCGCCGGGACAGACGATGCCTGGACGGTGCGGTCCGGCGGGGTGACCGTCATCTGCGCGCAAGGCACCCACGCCATGCTCCTGCTCGGCACGGACGCAGCCCTCGTACGCCAAGCAGGGGCACTCCTGAACGCCATCTAGCCGGTGCACGAGAACACCTCGGCCCTGTCCCGGCCCACGCGGCGCAGCCGCCGCATCCCGCGACATGATCAGCGAAGTGATGCCGCTGCCCTGCCGGGTGCGGCTGCTGATTGCCGGTTACCCGGAACTGATCGCGGTCCTAGCCGCCGCGGTCTTCGGCCTGTCTGTTCGGCAGCCGCCGGCCTGGCTCGCCGCCCGCCAGGGGGATCAGCATCTTGCTGGCCGTCTTGGTCTCCGCCTGTGGGTGCCGAGAATCCTGTCACGTCCCTGACCTGGACTTTTGCAGTGCCTCGCCGCATGCTGAAGGCTGCTCAGCAGGACTGGTTCAGCGATGGGGAAGGTGGTCGTGATGGCTGGTGAGAGGTCGGTGTTCCGGCGGTGCGGGTGCACCGATCCGGCGGCGAGAACGTTCCAGCTGCGATCACCGGCCCGGCGATGTCGGACATCGGCCGGCGGAGGGTTCTCGGCGGGCTGATCAACGAGTACGAGCGTGCAGCATGAAGATCGCCGGCTAATTCAGAAAACCGCAGGCCAGAGGTCGTGGACGCAGTTTTGGCACCCCGCAGGCTGGGGCTACCGGCGGATCTAGGGCGAACTGCTCGGCCTGGGCGTCCGCGTCGGAGCGTTGACAGTACGGCGGGTACTGAGACGGCTGCGGATCCCGCCCGCGCCGCAGCGCAGCCGCACAACCTGGCGGCAGTTCCTGCGCACCCAGGCCTCGACCATGCTCGCCTACGACTTTTTCCACGTCGACTGCGCCGTCACCCTGCGCCGCGTATACGTATTCTTCGTCATCGAGGACGCGTGGCACCTCAGTCGCCGCCGGCGGCGCCCCTCCCGGACTTCGAGACCTCCTCGCTCAGCGCCGACGGAATGGCCCGGTTGGTGGTCGCCTGCCAGTCGATTTGCTCGAGTATCGGTCCCTGGGTGTCCTGGCCCTTGGGCATGGCGCGGGACTGTCGCACCAGGGCCTCGGTCTTCGCGGTCGGAGGGAGATCGGCGACTCGCTCGTTGATGAACGACGGGTCGGCGAGGGGATTGAAGGGGGTCAGGTCGGCAGCCGTGAGCTGATCGGCACGGTCCTTGTTCTGGAAGAGGTCGTACAGTGGCCGAGCGTTTTGGTCGTACGACGACAGGGGCGGAAGCCCGAGGATCAGCTCCATGGTACGGATGACACTGGCCTGGTCGTAGCGGTGGTGGCCGATATACCCACCGAATCGGCCGTTGGCCGACTGGTGCTTGGTGTATGGGCTGGCCACGAGGAGGACGTTGCGGTGCCCGTCGACGTGATCGACCCCGTCTTGTGAGTCGTCCTCGACGACGAATACCGCCGTCGACCGCCAGTAGGCGGAGTGCGACAGGGCGGAAAGGATTTCGCCCAGCGCGGCGTCGTTTTGGGCAACTTCTGCCCGCGGCGTGAAGGTGGCCGACAGGCCGCTCGTGTGGTCCTCGGGCAGCACCATGTAGTTGAAGTTCGCCAGGCCGTGGCCGTTGGCCGGTCCGGACGCTGCCGGGCGGCCATCAGGCTTGAGGCCGATGTCCCTCAGGAACTCAGCCGCCCCCAGTCGGTCATCGACGCTCAAGTTGGCGTCGCCATTGATGGCGTTGGGGTAGCTGAGATCGGTGTACGAGTAGATTGGAAAATTCCCGACCTTGAGCAGGCTATCGATCAGCCCGCATCCGGCAGGGGGATGGGCCACCCCGCAGGGAACCGGTGCGCTGTCGGCGTAGAGCGGTCCGGTATAAGTGGCGCTATTGGGCCCGAGGAAAGGGCTGCACGGGCTGCTGACCGGGAGGCCGTTGCCGTCGGGCGTAATGGCTCCGTAGAACTCACCATAGTTGCGGAGCGTGAAGGATCCACCTGACTGAGTCTGCTTGGTGAGGGTGCTCTGGAACAGGCTGCAGCGCTCGGGCATGGCGACGGGAGCGAGAAAGTCCTGGCCGCGATTGCGACCCGAGTAGTTGAGGCGCCACGCCTTCTCGATCCAGTCGGTCACGTTCGCGGACGTCGTCCACCAGTGACCCTGCACGCTCGCCTCGCCGTCCGAGAAGAAGTTGTCGCTCGACGCGAACTGGCTCACGATCGCGTGACCCTGAGGAGCGGCCGACGCGAGGTACTGATAGGTCGGGTCGGCGTTGACATCGTTGCGGGTCCTCCCGAGGTCCCCGTAGACCTGGTCGTAGGTGCGGTTCTCCCGCACGATGTACAGGACGTGCTGGATCGGCGACTGGCCGGCGTGGGCGGCGTCAGGAACGGGGTTGTCGGGTGTGCGCAACTCGACGCCGGACTGCTGGATGGCTTGGGCAACGAAGTCGGTGTCTTTGGAGAGGCGCTCGCTGGGGAACAATGCGCCGCTCCGGTTACCCGGGCCAGCAACCCAGAAGCGACTGAGGAGCGATGCCATGTTGGACTTGTCGTTGTAGTTGAGCCCGGGGAGTTGTACCTCCGGATGTATCGCGGCGGGAGTAACTGAGTTAGGCAGCAGCGAACGAGACCCGCCCCGCAAGACGGGCAGCGGGACAGGAAGCGGTGAGGACGGGTCGGCGAAGGGGTAGCGGCTGCCGAGACCCTTGGCGGCGACGGCGAGTACACCGTGGTCGCGCGGGTTGACGGCGACCGCTGTCGGGTACCAGCCGGTCGGCACGTAACCATCGACGCGCCACCCCGTAACGTCCCGGTCGAGCACCGCCACGGCATTGTCACCGGCGAGCGTGACGTAGGCGCGGGACGTCCCGTCGAACGCGATAGCGTCCGGGGCCGAGCCGGTGCCCTCCCCTGGCGACCCGTGGAGGGTGAGGTTGACGGGCGGGGCGAGCGTGCCGTCCAGGTTGACGCCGACAACGGAGACCTGGTCGCTGTTGGCGTCTGCCACCATGACCTGCCGGCCGTCGGGACTGACGGCGAGGCCGGTGGGATGGTCACCAACGATGGCGATCGGTCCTGGGGTCCAGTTGTTCGCGCCATCGGAGTCGGCGACGAGGAGCTGGCTGGTTCCCTCCGCGGTGATGTAGGCGCGCTCGTGGCCTGTCGCCGGGTCGATCGCCGTGGCCACCGCATACAGGTAGGACGGATCGGTGTCGTTGGGCGTCGGCGGCTTGAGGAAGTTGAGGATGTTGGTGCTGTGCGGGACGACGGTCGGCCGCCCGAAAGCAACGGCCACCTTGGCTGTCGTGAGATTGCCGGATCCGTCGACCGAAATGGCATCCAGGGCGCGTCCGTACTCGCTCGTCACAAGGACCGTCCCGTCGCCGCTCACCGCCAGGCCGCGGTCGTAGCCAGCGGTCGGTCCAGTAAAGCTGGACGTGCTCGGAGGAGGGGCCTGGGCGGGAAGAGCGACCGTTGCCGCGTAGGTGAGCCTGCAGTCAGAGGCGACGTTGAACTGGTACACAGCGTCGGTGCCGCCGCTGGTCGCGTACAGCCGGGTGCCGTCGTGGCTGTAGGCCAGCCCGATGCCCATGAAGTTCTGCGCCGGCTTGGCGTTCACAGCGACGAACTGAGTCGCGCCCGAGACGAGGTTAAGAGCCGTGACGCCCTCGTCAGGCTGGGTCCCCGCTTGGTTGACCCCTGTCGCGGCCGGGACGGGTTGGCCGTTGCCCCAACCTTCGTCGCTGCTCGCCGCGCACGTGCCGCCCTGCGCAACCGCTAGGCCAAGGGAGAAGTCGCCCAGGTTGTACTGGAGGCCGGCCGGTCGAACGAAGCGCCCATTGGGAAGGAGGGTGGCGCGAGGAAAGACGGAAGCGGCATGGATTCCGCTGCCCGGATGAGCAGCGGCAGCGACCTGGGGCGCCCAGTATGCAGCGGTCGACGCGCAGACCGACAACACGGTGGCACTGAGGACCCAGCGGGGGACGCTTCTAGTACGGAGGCGCGTCCCGCCGAAATGACCCATGACAGTGCGCTCCTTTGCGATCAGATGGACGGTCGCGAGGAAACGACGGTCCCGGTGGGGACCCTATGGCGCGTAGCCGAGACAGCGCATAAGAGGGGGCGAGTGTTCATCCGAAAGTTACCTTCGCTGGGCGCGAGGATCACTCGTGTCCACGTCGACGCCATTAGCCTGTGGGTGCTGGTCCAGGTCTTGCTGCTGCGTGCACATCTGATGTTCCTCCAGTCAGGCTGGCTCGCTGAGCAGGGAGCCGAAGTTCCAGCGGCCGCGTTCGATGGCTGTGTCCTGGTCCAGGATCTGGGCGTCGAGGTCGCTGCGGCCGGCCAGGTAGGCCTGCAAAGGGTAAACCGGTCGAGATCATCGGTATCAGTCATGACAATTCTCCTTGCGGGGGCGGGGGCGGCGGTCAGGCCGCGCAGCACGACAGTTTTGACACATCCCGGCTGAACGCCTGGGCCGCGAGACGCAATCCCTCGGACATGATCAGGTACGGCGACCAGGTGTCCGCGAGGTCCGCGACGGTCATCTGGGCGCGGATCGCGTAGACCGCGGCGGCGATCATCTCGCCCGCGCCGTACGCCAGCTGCCGCTCCCGGCCCCTGCCGTCTTCATGGTGACCGAACGACCCGTGGTATCACCTCGCACCGACATGACGTCGGCGCCGGCGCAGATGGTGATGCCCTCGTCATCGAAGACGTCCTCGATCGCCGCGGAGACCTCCGGCTCGTCGAGGGGCGCGAGCCGGTCCAGCGTCTCGGCGATCGTCACCCGCGTCCCGAGCCGGGCGAACAGCTGCGCCATCTCCAGGCCGACCGCGTTGCCGCCGATCACCAGCATCGACTCCGGCAGCTCGGCGAGCTCCATTGCGGTCGTCGAGGTCAGGTACCCGGCGCCGGCCAGCCCGCTGACGGGCGGTATCCAGGGTGCGGCGCCCGTCGCCACCAGATAATGCGCGGCCTCAATGGTGGTGGCGCCCCCAGCGTTCAGGCTGACCTCAAGGACCGGCGAGTCCGCGGTCCCAGCGAACCGGGCGGTCCCGGCGACGATCTCCCAGCCGTATCCGGCGGCCAGATCGACGTACTTGCAGGCCCGCATCGGGGCGACCAGATCGTCCTTGCCGGCCGTCAGCGCCGCCATGTCGACAGCATCCGCCCGCGTGACGATCCCGGGGAAGCGCACGTCGGCGGCGGTGTGCCGGGCGGCGGCCGCGGCCAGCAGCGCCTTGGACGGCACGCACCCGGTGTTGACGCAGGTGCCGCCGACTGTGCCGCGCTCGATCATCACCACCGAGGCGCCGGAGTCCCTGGCCGTGATCGCGGCGGCGAACGCCGCGCCCCCCGAGCCGACGATCGCCAGGTCATGCCGCATTAGCGGCACCCAGGCTTGCGTCCCTGGCCGTGATCGAGCACGCCACCAGGCGCATCCGCATCCTCGGAGTCACCTTGTACCCGACCGGGGACTGGACCGCCCAGCAGGCCGCAACCTGATCATGGACCTCGGCGGGGTTGCCGCTCGCCGGGGCATGAGGCTGGCCGCGTCGGGTCAGGGTTTCCGGCCGACTCCCCCGAACATTGCCACCTCGTCGGGCTCGCCGAAAGGAGTGGGCTCGGGGCGCCACCGCGAGCATGACACGACCCCTGGGTCCAGCAGTTCCAGCCCGTCGAGGAAGCGGGTGATCTGCCCGGGTGTGCGCTGGGTGAGTTTCGGCGTGCCGTGCTCGTTCCAGAACGCGACGGCGGCGTCCACGTCGGGCATCGCTGGGCTGGTGATGGTGTGGGACAGCACCAGGTAGCTGCCAGAGGGGACAGCATCGACCAGGCGGCGCACGATGCTGTACGCCTGCTCATCGTCGTTGATGAAGATCACCACGCCCAGCAGGGTCAGGGCGACGGGTCGGGTGAAGTCCAGCGTGCGAGCGGCTTGGCCGAGGATCGTGTCGGGGTCGTGCAGGTCGGCGTCGAGGTAGGCGGTGGCGCCTTCGGGAGAGCTGGTGAGCAGGGCGCGCGCGTGCGCTAGGACGAGCGGGTCGTTATCGACGTAGACGATGCGTGATTCCGGCGCGACCGACTGGGCGACCTGGTGGGTGTTGTTGGCGGTGGGCAGGCCGGTGCCGATGTCCAGGAACTGGCGGATGCCCGCCTCGCCCGCCAGGTACCGGACGGAGCGGGCCAGGAACGCCCGGTCGGCGCGGGCGTAGTCGCCGATGCCAGGGTGGAGCTGCCGGATCTGGTCGCCGACCTGGCGGTCGACGGGGTAGTTGTCCTTGCCGCCCAGCCAGTAATTCCAGATTCGGGCCGTGTGCGCGACCGTCGTGTCGATCTTGGGTTTCGGGCTGGACACGGACGGGCTGTCGGTCACCTGGTCGCTCCTCCGGGACTTGGGTGCTATCGATCGGGATGCAGCATACGTGGCTGCGCTGCCGGGCCGGTACCGTGGGCCGGCGATCCTGGCTGGCGCAGACTACGGCTCAGGCCTGCCCGAGCAGCGCCCTGATCCTGTCTTTGCTGGCGGTATCGGTTTCGGCCTGAACACACAACTGGTCCATTATCGTCAGGTAGTTGGTGACGTCGTCGGGCTGGTCGAGGTACAGCGCGCTGTTGAGCTGTTCGAGGTAGACGACGTCGGGCAGGTCTGGCTCGGGGAACCGCAAAATGGTGAACGGCCCGCCGGCCGCGGCGTGCGGACCGGCGTCGAACGGGACGATCTGCAGCGTGACGTTGGGCAGGTCGGTGAGCTCCAGCAGGTGCTCCAGCTGGCCGCGCATCACCTTCGGGCCGTCTGCGGGCCGCCGCAGCGCCGCCTCGTCCAGCACCGCCCACACCTCTGGCGCGTCAGGCTGGGTGAGCAGTTGCTGGCGCTGCATCCGCACGCTGACCCGGCGGTCGATCTCCTCCGCGGGCGCGTGGGCATTGGAGATCAGGATCACCGCCCGGGCATAGTCTTCGGTCTGCATCAGGCCGTGGACGAATTGCACCTCATAGCTGCGGATAACCGAGGCGGCCTTTTCCAGCCCGATGTAGGACTCGAACCACCGGGGCAGCACGTCGCTGTACTGCTGCCACCAGCCCGGCGCGCTGGCCTGCCTGGTCAGGGCCAGTAGCGCTTCGCGTTCGGCCTGGCTGGTAACCCCGTACAGGGTCAGCAGGTCGGCCACGTCACGCTGCTTAGCGGTGGTGCGGCCCCGCTCCAGTCGGCTGATCTTCGACGGCGTGGCCCGGATCGCATCGCCGGCCTCGGTAGTTGTCAGGCCGCTGGCTTCACGCAGCCGACGCAGCTGCGTGCCCAGCGCGATCCGCAGCGCGGTCGGCCCGTGGCGCGGGCTGACCAACGCCCCGCCAGCGGGCGCGTGATCAGAGGCGCGGTTTCGTGCCGGGTCGAAGATCATGATTTCTCCACGGGTTCGGTCGGCGCTGACCAACTCGCCCAAGTGTCCCACCGTCCGGTTGCTATTGCCTAGCACGCCCTGATACACGCAAGCACGCACCGCAGACAGCTGCCCGCCCGGTTGCGGCAGCCCCGCCCATGCTGTCCGCCCGGCCCGGGTGCCTCAGGCTATGGCATGCCGGCCATCGTAGCCTGGTGCGCCCATCACTCGCCGGCCACGGCCATCACCTGATCAGATCGTCGAACTGGCCGTCTTTTACTCCCCGGATGAACGCGGTGATCTCCGCGGGAGTGTAGATCAGCGCGGGGCCGCCGGGATGACGCGAATTGCGCAGGGCGACGGCTCCGCCGGGCAATTCGGCGATCTCCACGCAGCTGCCGTTCGGGTTGCTGTAGTCACTCTTACGCCACACCGCACCCCGGAGCCCGGAGGCGGGCATGCCATTGCCGGCCTGAACCATGAGATTCTCACCTTCCCCTTGCTCCGGTCCGGCTGGCCGCCAGCGCCGTTCTCCGGGGCCGCCTCGGCAGGGGAACCCGGCCGACTGCCGACAATATGCAGCGTGCCAGCTCCGTGGCCTGGTCCGCCCGAATGAGCGCGGGCCGGCTCGGTCCCGGCCGCCAGCGGACTGCTCTGTGCACTTGCATTTGTGCTATGCAAGAGAATGCATATGCAGATGCTATCGCAAGGGCACTTGCGGCTGCATGATTAGAGGCAGAGGATGACCTACATGCCACTGCCAGCTGACCGGACCCAAAGATCCGATGTGGCAAGTCCGGTCGCTGCCATGCACCGTCGGCGGCCGCTGCCATGCTGTCGCCGGATCCGGCGGCATCGGGCCGGCCAACGCAGGGCTGGGCTATGTCACGGATTATGGCCCTGCGCGCGGCTGGCGGCGGCAGGTCACGCGGCACGCGCGGGTTCGATGCCACGGTGGCCCAGCCGGCCAGGGTGTATGACTACTGGCTAGGGGGCAAGGACAACTTCGCGGCCGACCGGATCGCTGGCCAGGAGACGATCGCCGCCTATCCCGCGATCCGCAGCTCCGCGCGGGCCAACCGGGCGTTCCTGGCTCGCGCGGTGAGCTACCTGGCCGGCAAGGCCAGCGTCCGGCAGTTCCTGGACATCGGCGCCGGGCTGCCGGTCGCGCCGAACACCCACGAGGTCGCCCAGTCCATCGCGCCGCAAAGCCGGGTCATCTACGTCGACAACGATCCGATGGTGCTCTCCCATGGCCGCGCCCTGGCCGTCGGCAGCCCGCCAGGGGTCACCGCCTACGTCGACGCGGACCTGCGCGACCCCGGCGCGATCCTCACCCAGGCCGCCCCGATCCTGGACTTCACCCAGCCGGTCGCGATCTTGCTGCTGGCCGTCCTGGATTACCTCGCCGACCTGGACCAGGCCCGGCAGATCGTGGCCCGGCTGCTGGCCGCCGTGCCACCGGGCAGCTTCCTGGTGATCTCCCACGGCGCCAGCGACATCGACCCGGACCAAACCGCCGAGATGATCAGGCGGCTGAACAAGCACCTGGCCGAAGTGAACTACGTCGGGCGCCCGCACAACGTGGTCACCCGGTTCTTCGATGGCCTGGACATGGTGGGACCCGGTGTCGTCAAGGTCACCCAGTGGCACCCGCGGTCGGAGATCGAACACAAAGCCCCGGCGGCGCTGTGGGCAGGCGTGGCACGCAAGCCAGACGCCCATCACCCGAACCAGGCACGTGATCACCATCCGCCGCAGAATGACCCAGGTAGCATGTGCCGTGGCAAAACTCGTTCATAGCCGCTGACCTTCCGCTTTGCGCTCGCTAGGCTGATCTGCGGTATTCACCGATCAGGCCGTTCACGATCCGCCCGTGCTCGATCCGGGCTGTGATATCCACGGCCTGGCCGCCAATCGGACGGCCGGACTGACCAGGCATGACGCGGCGACCATCCGCCGGCTGCTGCAGTTGCGGCCGGGCGCGCACCTGCAGCTGGTCGGGGATATGGACCAGCTGCCCTCGGTGGGCGCCAGTGGCGGGCAGTGCCCGTTCTTCATGGCTCGTCGTCTGTCGCAGCTACCAGGAAGACTTCCAGGGCTCGCCGCCAGGAAACGGTGCTGAATTCGTGCTGACACCCCATCGCCCGAGATGTCGCCTGTTGGGCTCGGTGAGATCACCTCACTGAGACCCCCGCGGGCGCGGCGCCGCCCCGCCGTGTCAACCCGACCACTCGCGACCCGCGGCATTTCCCGGCGATACCATCCGGCAGGCGGCACACGATAGCCCTCTGATGACCTGAAACGGGCTCAGGTGGGCACCTGATCCTCCGCGGGACGGTCGCAAAGGTGCTTGAGCTGTACCGGAAGGGAAGGCTCGGCGACATTCCCGGCTTAGGGCGGCTCCGCATTTCGGAGATCGGAATGGCTCTGGTCTTCGCAGTGCTGGACATCCGTGGCTAAGACCACAGGTCCGGGTGAGTGCACGGCATGCGCTGCCGGCCCAGGCCTGGCGCCGTGGGCGCCTGCACGGGCACGCCGTACAGCGAATCGCTGACCGATGTCCGCCGCTCTTTCGTTACAGGCCGTCGTCTTTAGTCATGGCGGGGTCGCGGCTGCCGCGCCGCCGGGTCGGCGCTGTCCGCTTCGAATCCGGGTATTGCCGGTCAAGATCGGCTGGGCACCCGGCACTCAGGGCAGGGGCGGGCGGCTGCCGTCCTTACCCGAGTCGAACTCGCCGTCATTGACGCCGAGGATGAAGGCATCCCATTCGGCCTGGGTGAAGTACAGCTTGCTGCCGTCGGGGCCGGCAGCGTCGAATATCAGGTCCGGGAACCCTCGCCGGCTTTGTGAGGGCGGCGCTCGTGTCGCTGGTGACGATGACCTCGACGCGGCTGTGGCTTCCCATTGGATCAGGCTACTGCTCCTGCCGCGCCCGGCGGCAGCCCGGCGTTTCCCAGGCTCGTATCCCTGCCGCACCGGGGGATACGGGAAACTCTTCCGGGTTGCCCCCTTTGCGCGGTTGGCTGCGCGGGTGAGATACGCCGACTGTGATCTGGAGGCCGTGGCCGAGCCCGCACACTACGCGGAGCTGGTGGCCGGGCTGTCCCGGCTGGGCTGGGCATATGCGGTCCCACCGCGGACGTGCCTGGCCCGACTGCTGACGGTTTCCGGGTGCGGGTATCACCCCGTCTCCGGCCGGTCCCGGCGTTCACCCCACGGTGGCTCGACCTGTGGCTCAAGACATTCCCGCACGCCGACGTCCTGCGCCTGCCGGACGCGGGCCATTACCTTCAGGAGGACGCCCACGAACGCATCATCCCCGCGCTGCTACATTTCCTCGGCCCAGGAAGCACACCAGCACAAGCACCCTGACTGCGGAGCCAATCGTCTCGGCCCGTCATGGCAGAGCGGTCATCGCTTCTCAAGGTGGATCTGAAGCGCGTTCGCCGTGTCGCGGAGGTTTTTGCGGCCGATCATTCCCATTATCGGCGCGAACAGTCTGAACGGGCCCTTCGGGGTCATTTCTAGTTCGTGATCGATGCGTGTTGCGTCGCCTTGCGGGGTGAAGCGGAAACGGTGCCCTCCGGAGAGCATCTTGATGTGCGGCACGATCCGCACCTGCTTGTTCCTGTCAAACTCGCGGAGTTCCTGCACGACCTTGCCAAAGCCCCTCAGATCCCATTCGAATCTCGTGCCCTCGCCGATCTCCCCCTCGTTGAGCCGGCGCGATGACCGGATGGTCGGGTTCCATCCGGCGAAGTTGCCGCCGTCGACGACGGTGCCGAAGACCTCGCCGACGGGCGCCTTGATGATCTGGGTTCGTGTCAGGATCGCCATCGTCGTCCCTTCGTCACGCCGATGCGCAGGAGCGAACGGCGATCACGCCGCGCTGCCGGAGGGGCGCACGCGGGCCGCTGTGTCCGTGCGCTGGCGTCGGGCGCGCGACCCGCGTGCGGCGGACCACTGCTCATAGGGCGGCACCGGCTGGCCGATGACATACAAGAAGTGATAGGCGCCGCTGTCGCCGATGAACCGGAACTGCCGCTTGAGGTCAGCCACAGTCTCCGCAAAGCCGCCATGCGAGCCCAGGTACCGGCCGAAGCCGCCATATTCGGCGTCGAGCTCAAGCAGCGCCTGGGCGTTGTCTATCGTCGCCTCGATCTTGGCGCGGCTGCGCACGATCCCGGGATCGGCGAGCAGCCGCTCGATGTCGGCAGGCCCGAAGTCGGCGACCGCTGGCGGATCGAAGCGGGCAAAGGCGTCACGGATGCCCTCCCACTTGGCGTCTATCACCCGCCAGCTCATCCCGGCCTGAAAAACGGGCCGGCTCAGCGCCTCCAGGTAGCCGGCGAGATCCCTGGGCCGATGCCGCGACGGGGGGTTGACGTCCATCATGGTCCTCCGTGGCTCAGTCGGCCTGCCCTGCCCCGAACAGCGGCGCGAACGGCCGGGCGTCGAAGACGACCGACACCGAGGCCACCTTCCCGTCGCGGACCCGGTACCACTCGCAGGTGCGCGAGCTGGGGACGGGCGCGGTCTTGAGGTCATAGATGACGCACACATCGTCGCCGTCCACGAACACCTTCTGCTTGTCTGCGCCGGTCACGATATGGGCGAGTTGCCGCAGCGACGCGAGGTAGGAATCCGCGTCGCTGAAGCTGTCGATCGGGCCCTCGAACGAGACGTCGTCGTGCACGAGCTCGCGTGCCCGCTCAAAGTCCTTGCTCGTCCACGCGTCGAAGAAGTCCTCTGCCACCTGCGCCGCGCCTGGCATGCTGCCTCCTGCTGGTTGCCTGCTGTATCGCGACGACGCTACGGCCGCGGGCCGGTGACCGGAATGGCCGGGCGTCCACGATCTTTATCTCAACCGCCGCGGCCACCGCCGGGCGGCCGGTCCCTGGCCGGGCAGCGGTATCGTCGCATCTGTGCACCCCCGCGGCGCGAGGGCGGAGATGAGCGATGGAGCTGCTGAACGAGTTCGACCCGGCTGATCCCATCAGCCAGGTCCTGCGCGCCGCCAGGATCCTCAGCACCGTCTGGTGCCGCTCGCTGCTGGGTGCGCCGTGGGGCTTCGGCGTCCGGGCGCACGGCAATCCGGCCTTCCACGTCGTCACCTCCGGCCGCTGCTGGCTTGAGGTCGACGGGGAACCCGGCCAGCGCGCCCTCAGCGCCGGGGACCTGGTCGTCCTGCCGACCGGGCGCAGGCACTGGATGCGCGACGACCCGGGCAGCCCTGCCACCGACCTGGAGGAGATCCTGGCCAGCAGGCCGCTCGATGAGCACCGCTGCCTCCGCCTCGGCGGCCGCGGCGCCCGCACCGGGCTGCTCTGCGGCGGATTCGCGCTCGAGGGCGGCAGCGCGCCCCCGATCCTAAGAGCCCTCCCGGCCGCGGTGCACATCCGCGGTGCCGCCGGGCGGCCGGTCCCGTGGCTTGCCGCGACCCTCGCGCTGATCACCGCGGAGACCGCCTCGGACGCGCCCGGAGCCGAGGAGGTCGTGGGCCGGCTGGCCGACGCGCTGCTCACCCAGGCACTGCGCGTCGCGCTCACCGAACTCGAGTCCGCCAGCGGAGCCGGTGTCCTCGCGCTGCGCGACCCGCAGATCGCCGCCGCGATCGAGCTGATCCACCACCAGCCCGAGCACGCCTGGACGGTCGGCGATGTCGCGGCCAAGGTCGCGCTGTCCCGCTCGGCGTTCTCAGCGCGTTTCCGCGAGCTGGTGGGCGAATCACCCCGGCGCTACATCACCCGCACCCACCTGGCGCACGCCGCGGCCTTGCTGCACACGACCGACGCATCGCTGGCGCAGATCGCCACCCAAGCCGGCTACGCGACCGAGTTCTCCTTCAGCAAAGCCTTCAAGCGCACATTCGGCGTCGCGCCCGGCGCATACCGCGGACAGCCAAACCAGGTCCCCGGGCTCAGCCGCCCACCGCAGGCGACCGCGGGGACGCCGTAGGAACGGCGCGGCCCCAGGTTCTCCATGCGAACGCCGCACCTCGCCGCGGAACCGCTCATACACTCCGAATCCCGCCGCGCACGGGCAGACCCGGTGCAACGCCCTGACCCGGGCCTCCTCATCGGCAGAACGGAGCTGCGCGAGCACCGCCTCCAGGTCAGGCGCGCAGGGTAGGCGGCCGTGACCAGCAGCAGGAAGCTCTCCTGGAGCAGCTGGATGCGCTTCCGCACCAGCGTCATCCTGCCGATGATCAGCGAATAATGATCATCACGGGCTCAGCCCCCGTCGCGGCGCGCCCGCCGCAGCGTGTACAGGTAGGCGAGCCACGCTGCGGCTGCCAGTGTCACGGTGTGGGCCAGCAGCCAGGGCAGGGTGCCGTTGGCCCAGGCGATGGACAGCGGCCTGCCCGCCAGGGCCGTGTTCATTACCTGCACGCCGAGCGTGGTCGGGATGGACTCCTCTTCGACGCCAAAGTGGACCGGCAGGCCGAGTGGGTCCGCGACCGCCGCTGCCAGCAGGAGGCCGCCACGGCCGGTGAGCCGCTTGTGGCCTTTGAGCACGGCGGGTTCAGGCGGCGAGGCTGAGCATCAGGATCGGCTTTGATGTCCGGTGGCGGGCCGGGGGGGCAGGTTCAACGGTCAGGCCCACCCAGTCGCCGGCGGTCACGCCGGTGGCGATTACCAGGCTGGTCATGCCCCGGTCGGGTGCCGGGAGCACGCCGGCTGGCCGGTCCCCGGCCGGCCCCATCAGCCACAGCTGGTAGTAGCGGCCGGCTGACAGCGCCGGTAGCCCGGCCGTGGTGAAGACCAGGGCACGGTCCCGGCGGGACATCACGACCGTGGCCGTTCCCCCGGCCGTCACCCGGGAGGTCAGCAAGACCGCGTCCGGTGCGTTCAGCACCTCGGCGATCGCGTGGTCGCTCAGCCGAGCAGTGCCGAGGTGATGCTCGGCGCTAAGCGCGACCGCGCCGGAGGCCGCCGCGGCGGCGAGGAACACGACGGCCAGGCCCAGCGCGAGCCTGCGCGGCGCGGGCCGCCAGGCTCGCTTGGGTGCTGGTACCCACCGGGCTCTCGCCCGGTGCACGCGCAGGAAAGCCCGCCAGGCCGGCGCCCGGTCGACAGCGGGTAGCTGCCTGGTCCGCGCGGAGGCCGCGAGCGTTCGGTCGATCACTTCCGCGGGCGGACTGGCCGCGACCGCCTCGGCCAGCCCAGCGGTGGCCTCACGCAGCCCGCGCAGTTCCCCCGCGCAAGCCTGGCACGTGGCCAGGTGCCGCTCGAATCGGGCGCGATCCGCCCCGGTTATCGCGTCCAGCGCGTACGCCCCCACCAAGCTATGCGGCTCGGGCCGTGGTCTCCTCATCGTGCCCCCAGGCAGTCTCGCAGCCGGATCAGCCCGTCGCGCATCCTGGTCTTCACCGTTCCTTCCGGCACGGCCAGCAATGCGGCGATCTCGCGCATGGTGTACCCGCCGTAGTAGGCCAGTGTCACCGACTCGCGCTGCAAGCTGGTCAGCGATCTCAGGCAGCGCCGCACCCGCTCCCGGTCGAGCCGGGTCTCGACCGTTTCTGTCACCTCGTCGTAGGCGACCTGGTGAGAGGCCGCGCGCAGCTGGCGCTCGGCCGATCTGTGCTCTGACCGGACCCGGTCGACCGCGCGGCGATGCGCGATCGTCGTCACCCACGCCATCGCGCTGCCCTTACCTGGCTCGAACCTTGACGCAGCCCGCCACACGTCAAGCAGTACCTCCTGGCAGACTTCCTCTACCTGCGACGGGTCACGCACCACCGTGCGCACCACCCCGAACACCGCCGATCCAGCGCGGGCGCACACCGCCTCGAACGCGGCCTGATCGCCGCGGGCCACGGCGCCGATAAGGGCCTCCAGGTCGGCATGCCGCGTCTGCCCGGCGGCAGTGCCAGGCACCTGCCGCGGGCCCGCCTCGCGCATTCCCACATCTGTAATTCGTCGCCGCCTCCGGTTCCGCTTGCCCGGTCGGCCCGATTTCGCGATCAACTCGCAGACAATCCAAGGCTGCCCCGGCGACGAGTAACTACTGTGACCAGCCCCGCGACGGCCGCAAGTCCGAGCCCCGCAAGCAGGCACGTCAGCCAATGGCCGTAAACCAGGAGGAACGATGCCATCCACTGCTAGAGGCCTGGCCCGGGGCGGCCGCGCTGCCGCGCTGCCGGTGATAGCCGTCGCGCTCGCGGTGACCGCCGCGGCCTGCTCCAGCGCCGCCAGCACGACCAGCGCCCCGCCGGCCGCGTCCCAGCACGCCGCCGCGTCACCCTCCAAGTCGATGACCGAAACAGCCGCCACGATCGGCACCGACTGCGGAATGATCCCCGCAGCCGGAATGGGCAGCATGCACGGGATGGCCATGGACCCGGTCGTCACTGCGGCCAGCCACAATCCGCTGATCACCATGCTGGCCGCCGAAATCAGCAAGGCCGAGCTGACGAGCACCCTCAACTCGGCCAGGAACATCACTGTCTTCGCGCCCGACAACGAGGCCTTCAAAAAGCTCAGCGGACACGAAATGGCGATGATGAGCGGCATGGCCGAACTCGCCAAGGTCCTCAAGTATCACGTGGTCAGCGGCCGCATCACCCCAGCGGATCTGGCCAGCGGGAAGACTTTGACCACGCTTGAAGGCAGCGAGCTCAAGACGTCAAAGATGGGCAGCACCTACGAGGTAAACAACGCCGCCGTCACCTGCGGGAACCTGCACACCGCCAACGCCATCGTCTACATCATCAACACGGTGCTGATGCCCGCTTGAGGAGCCGCCTGGATAGACCCAGGATCTTCCGCGACTATCGTCGCCGGTTATCCGCTCCCGGCCGTCCCCATGAGCCGCCGGCCTCTGCCTGCTGGATCAGGCCACGACGCTGGACGGCTCGCGGTCGTGTCGTCCGGCACCTGGTGTCCCGCGGCATTCCATTACCAGCGGCGGCTGCGCTCGCTGTCCTTCCCCGGAAGCCAACCGTGTTGCATGAGGTCGTGTTGCGACGCCGGAAGGATCGTGTTGCTAGCTGGGGAGGTGAGTGACGACAAGTGCTCAGCTAGCCCGTTGCGGTCGAGACTGGCCGTAGCCGGTCGCCCGGCAGTTGGCGCAATACAGGCTTGATCGCCGGGGTGGCTGGCGGTGGAGGCCCTGACGACCAGCGCCATCGTCCCGGCCGGGATGCCGGCGGCGCTGCACCTGTCCGTCATCAGCCCGCGACTCGGCGCGGCAGGCCTCCCGGCCGGGTGAGCGCATGGCCGCTGCCGCCGGCGCCACGTCAGCCGAGCCCGGCCAGTTCGGCCTCGAGGTGCCGCCGCTCGACGGCGTTGCTGGTGAGGGCGATGGCTCGGCGGAGCGCGTCGGCGGCCTCGCCGTCACGTCCGGCCCGCCGCAGCGCCTCGGCTCTGGTGGCGTGGAACAGGTGGTAGGCCGGCAGGTCGATCTCGTCGAGGGCGTCGAGGGCGGCCGCCGGGCCACGGTGCTCCATCACCGCGATCGCCCGGTTGAGCGCGACAACGGCGTTGGGGCACAGTCGCTGCAGGTGGTCGTAGAGGGTGACGATCTGCGCCCAGTCGGTGACGGCCGCCGTCGACGCGTCGGCGTGGACAGCGGCGATGGCGGCCTGGACCTGGTAGGGCCCCGGCCGGTTCTGGCCGATACAGCCGCGCAGGAGTTCGTGGCCTTCGGCGATGAGCACGCGGTCCCACCGTGACCGGTCCTGGTCTGCGAGGCGGACGAGTTCGCCGTGCTCGCCGAGCCGGGCCGGCGCACGGGCCTCGGTCAGCAGCATCAGGGCCAGGAGCCCGGCGGCTTCGGGCTCGCCGGGGACCAGGGCAGCGAGGGTGCGTCCGATGCGGATCGCCTCGCTGGTGAGGGCCGGGCGGAGCAGGTCGTCACCGGCGCTCGCCGAGTGGCCCTCGGTGTAGATGAGGTAGATGGTGGCCAGCACCGGCCCGAGCCGCTGGTGGAGCTCGGACGCCGCGGGTATCCGGTAGGCCATGTGGGTGTCGCGGATCTTCCGCTTTGCCCGGCTCAGCCGCTGCCCGATGGCAGGCGGGGGCACCAGGAAGGCACGGGCGATCTCGGCCGTGGCCAGCCCGCCCAGCAGCCGCAGCGTCAGCGCGACCTGGGCATCGGCACCGAGCGCGGGATGGCAGCACAGGAAGATGAGGCGGAGCTGGTCGTCCGGCACCGTGTCGAGGTCACCGAGGTCGGCCGGGGGATCGGGCGCGGGGTCATGCAGTGTCATCGCTTCGCGCTCCCGGGCGTGACGCGTCGATTCGCGGCGCAGGCGATCGATCGCCCGGTTGCGCGCCGTGGTGGTGATCCAGCCGCCGGGATTGGGCGGCACGCCGTCAGCCGGCCACCGGTCGGCGGCGACGGCGAACGCATCGGCGACCGCGTCCTCGGCCTGGTCGATGTCGCCCAGGACACGCACCAGCGTGGCCGTGCACCGGCCGGCTTCCCGCCGGTAGATAGCGGCGAACTCGTCCGGGTCGAGGCTCACGCAGGCGGCGCGCCGAGGAAGGGCCGGACCTCGACCGGCCACAGGCAGGCCTCGGATCCCTTGCGGGCCCACTCCAGGGCCTCGTCGAGATCGGCGGCCTCGATCACGGTGAACCCGCCGATCTGCTCCTTGGCCTCCGCGTACGGGCCGTCGGTCATCGACACCTCGCCGCCGGCCGCGCGGACGACGGTGGCCGAGGAGGCATCGGTGAGGGCGCCGAAGAAGACCCACGCGCCGGCTGCCTTCATCTCCTCCTGCACGGCGGCGACGCGAGCCATGATCATCTGAGCCTGCCCGGGTGAGGGTGGCTCGGCGCCTTCCTCCTGGAAGACCGACAGCAGGTACTGCGGCATCACAGGTCCAGGCCGAGGGCGGCGACGGGGGTGGTGACCGTCATCTGCGGCGGCGCCGCGACCAGCGGTCCGAACGCTGACATGGCCGCCTGCATCGCCTCGCTCTGGCCGTGGCCGCGCATCGACGCCTCGTCGGCCATCAGGGCGAAGAACCAGAAGGCGTTGTCCGCGCCGCGGTGGTAGGAGTAGATCTCGACCCCTGGTTCGCCGCTGGCCGCCTTGACCATCGCGGCTAGCACCGCCTCCATCTCCTCGGCCTTGCCGTCCTGGCACGTGAACGAGCCCATCATCGAAACCTTGCTCATGGTCGTCCTCCTCCGCGGCCAGAGCCGCATCAACATGCCGGCCTCGTGCCGACATCAATACCACGAACCGCCGGGCCGATTTCGACACACGCCCCGTGATCTCTTTCGCGCAATTGCGGATCTGATGACCGAGATCCTCGCGCAGCACTCCACCTCGCGGTCCGGATCGCGGGCCTCGTCCAGCCACTGGCCAGGATCAGGCTGCCGGCGGGAACCTGAGCATCGAGTTCACGGGCGATGCTCCCGACGATGATCAGCCCCGGCTTGGCGCCTGGCGTGAACTGCGGGCCGCAGACCCGGCCGCGTGACGCGCAGCGTGCTGCATGCTGGCCTTACCCAGGTCATGCACCCGGGTCACCCGTACTACTTTATGGTGCCACGCGGTCAGGTATTCACCATCGCCCCGGCCAGCTGAAGCCCTCGGCGGCAGGGCGGCACGTGGCGGGATTGCGGAGAACGGCTCGCGTCGCTGCCAGTTCCGTTCCTGCCGTGTCGCGATGCCTACCTGACCGTGGGGGCCTGCCGGGTAGGGAGGTTCCCGGTCCCGGCCGGGCGGGATTGCCGGCTGGCCCCGGTGGTGATGACCGGGGTGCGCTGGTGGCCGGGGGCGGGGTCCTCGGCGAGGGCGAGGATGTGCCAGGCCACGTCGGCGCGGGAGATGGTCTTCATCCTGAACCGGTCGCTGGCCTGGACGTGCGCGGTGAGCGGGCCGTCGGTCAGCTTGACGGGCCGCAGCGCGTACCAGTCGAGCCCGCTGGCGGCTAGTTCGTCCTCCATCGCGCGGAGGTCCTGGCCGACGCGGCCGAGGTTGGGGGCGACGACGGTGCGGAAGAAGCGGAACAGCAGCCGTGGCCCGGCGCCCATGACGTTATCGGCGGGTCCCATGCTGGCGGTGCTGACCGCGATCAGCCGGGCGGGCGCGGCAGCGTCCTTCATCGCGGCGATGAGGATGCGGGCCAGCCGCTGATGCAAGTCGGGCGGCGAGGTCATCGCGGTCCGGGGGTTGTGGCGGCTGGCGAAGTTCGGGCCCACGGCGGCGACAACCACGTCGGCGCCGCGGATGGCTTCGACGGCGAAGCCGGGGTCGAAGATGTGCTCATTGATGATGATCTCGGCCTGGGCAGGTGGCTGGTCGTGCGGTGGGGTGCGGTAGATGGCTCGGACCTGATGGCCGCGCTGGGCGGCGAGGCTGACGACGTGGGTGCCGATGCCGCCGGATGCTCCGAAGACAGTGATGTTCATGGTCAAGTGCTCCTGTTCGTCAAGGCCGGGGCCAGGCCCGGCGCCGTGGGGTTGGACGGGGTCATTTACAGGCGTGTTTCCTGGCGCTTGCCGGGTCCGCGTGCGGGCTTGGATGCGGTTTTAGTCGGTCAGTTCCGGTGCGGGGATCCGGTCGTGGCTGGCGGGGAGGTGATCGGGATGCACTGTCGGCTCGCCGCGGGTGTTGGTGGCGCGCAGCCCGATGACGGCGGCGGCGAGCAGGAAGAACGCGCAGGCCAGCAGCGCGTGCTGGAAACCGCCGGTGAGCGCGGCGGCCCCGGGGACACCTGCGGCGAGCAGGGTGCTGGTGCGCGCGGTGGCGATGGCGGAGAAGATCGCCAGGCCGAGCGCGGTGCCGAGCTGCTGGGAGGTCGACAGCAGGCCGGCGGCGAGCCCGGCCTGGCCGGCCGGGACGCCGGCATTGGCGGCGGTGGTGACGGCGACCAGCACGGCGCCCAGCCCGACCGCCATGATGACCAGCCCGGGCAGCAGGCTGGCGGGGTAGGTGCCGTGGACGGGGATGCGGGACAGGTACCAGATCCCGGCGGCGGCGATGAGCGAGCCGGCGACGATGACGGGGCGGGTGCCGGTACGGGCGAACAGCCGGGAGGAGATGCCCGCGGCGACCGCGATGCCGGCGGTGACGGGCAGGTAGGCCGAGCCGCCCCGGATGGGCGTGTAGCCGAGGACGTTTTGCATGTAGAGGGTGAGGAAGAAGAACACCGATACGAACCCGGCGAAGGCGATCATCTGGGTGACGTTGGCGGCGGCCAGGCCCCGGGTGCGGAAGATGGAGAAGGGGAAGAGCGGGTCGCTGCGGCGCAGCTCGGTGAGGGTGAAGGCGGCGAGCACGGCGCCCGCGGCGGCGAGCTCCCCGATCGTATGAGCGCTGTCCCAGCCCTGCTGCGGCGCCCGCACCAGGGCGTAGATCAGCAGCAGCATGCCGCCGGTGGCCAGGATCGCGCCGGGGATGTCGAAGTCCGCCGGGTGGGCGCGGTGCCGCTCCCGCGGGAGGAGGCGGGCGGCGCCGGCCAGGATCAGCGTGCAGACCGGCAGGTTGACGAACAGCACCCAGCGCCAGCCGGGACCCTGCGACAGCACGCCGCCCAGGAACACGCCCGCAGCGGCGGCCAGCCCGGAGATCGCACCCCAGGCGCCGAGCGCCCGGCTGCGGTCGTTGCCCTGGCTGAACGTGGTGGTCAGGATCGACAGCCCCGCCGGGGCCATCATCGCCGCGCCCGCGCCCTGCCCGAGCCGCGCGGCGACCAGCATGCCCGCATCTGCGGCCAGGCCGCCGGCCAGCGAGCAGGCCGCGAACAACGTGGTGCCAATGGTCAGCAGCCGCCGCCGGCCGAGCAGGTCGGCGGCCCGTCCGCCGAGCAGCAGCAGCCCTCCGTAGGTGAGCAGGTAGCCGGACAGGACCCATTGCAGGTTCTGCGCCGAGAAGCCCAGGTCCCGCCGGATCGACGGCAGCGCGACGTTCATGATCGAGGAGTCGGCGACGTCGAGGAACTGAACCGCGCACAACAGCAGCAGCGTGAGCCTGCCACGACGGGTCGCCAGGAAGGAACCGTGCTGGGTGGTCACTAGATGAGCCTCCGAAACTGTACCGATTAGTACAGTCTTGAGGCTAGCAGCAAGTGGACCAGTTAGTACAGACTTAGCTCAGGTACGTTCGCAGCCGCGCGAGCCCCGCTTCCACCGCGATATGCAAAGACGCCGGGTCCTTGCGCGTCTGGCTCAGCACCATTCCCCCCTCGATGCCCGCCAGCAGCGCCGTGGCCAGCAGGGCGGGGGAGGCGTCCGCACGCAGCTCCCCTCGCTCCCGCATCCGTTCCAGCGCGCCCGCGAACAGCTGCTCCCAGGCGTCGAACGCCGCGGCAGCCTGCAGCCGTGCCCCCTCGTTGCGCTCGGCCACCTCGGCCGCCAGCGACCCGATCGGGCACCCCGGCAGGCCCATCTGCTCAAACCCCGCCACGAAACCCGCCAGCGCCTGCTCCAGCCCTGCCAGCGACGCCACGGTCCCCAGCGCCTGGGTCAGCCCGGCCAGCACCTGCGCGCAGCGGAGCCCCACCGCCGCCTCCACCAGCTCGTCGCGGCCACGGAAATAGTGGTAGAGCTGGCTCTTGCCCGCCCCCGCGGCCGCCAGCACCTCATCCAGGCTCGTCCCCGCCACCCCGCGCTCGGCGAACAACTCCGCGGCGCGCTCCACGATCCGCTCCCGGCTGGCGCGCCCGCGCCCGGTTCTCGGCTCACCCGGCATGCGCCCATGCTAGC
>Ga0070697_100000197_pt1 | contig 49327 bp, 41 predicted proteins | sample KBSK1501metaG_FD_65475 | JGI IMG/M metagenome (GOLD analysis project Ga0070697, IMG submission 65475) | Corn, switchgrass and miscanthus rhizosphere microbial communities from Kellogg Biological Station, Michigan, USA - KBS K1-50-1 metaG | ecosystem: Host-associated > Plants > Roots >... | reverse complement strand
CGGTCCGGCGATGTCGTCGTCACCGTACCCCACACCTTTATTGCCACGACAGAAGCGATTTCGCAGGCGGGAGCTTTGCCGGAATTCGTCGACATTGACGAGCGCACGTACAACATGGATCCCGCCATGCTGCGGGGGTATTTGGAAACTCAATGCGCTCCTGATCCCTTGGGCCGCCTGATTAGTCGTCGAAGTGGACGGCCGGTCACTGCTACAATCCCGGTGCATCTCTATGGCCAGTGCGCTGACATGGACCAGATTCTCGACCTTGCTGCGCAGTACGGCCTGATCGTGATTGAAGATGCTTGTCAGGCGCATGGAGCCGAGTATTTTTCTCGCAAGCACAATCGCTGGATGAAAGCAGGCTCCATGGGACGGGCGGCGGCGTTCAGCTTTTATCCCGGGAAGAATCTCGGAGCTTGCGGAGATGCCGGAGCAGTTACGACCAACGACCCGAGTCTCGTAGAAAGGATCAAGATGCTGCGAGATCACGGTCAGGCAAGAAAGTATTATCACGACGTTGAAGGCTATAACGGCAGACTGGATGCGATTCAGGCCGGTCTTTTGCACACCAAGTTGTCGCATCTGGCGAAATGGAATGCCGAGCGGCGCGAACGTGCGGCCGAGTACAAACGGCTGTTCGCGAATGTGGACGGGGCTGTGCTACCACCCTACGAGCCCGGGTGGTCCAAAGGGGTTTACCACCTCTACGTGGTTCGGACCGAAGACCGCGAAGCAATGATGAACCATCTTAAGAAAGCGGGGATCGGGACGGGGATTCACTATCCCATTCCGTTGCATCTCCAAAAAGCTTACGCGCCGCTAAATTATCGGCGTGGAGACCTTCCCGTGGCCGAAAGGATTGCCGCCGAGATTGTCTCTCTACCCATGTATCCCCAACTCACCTCTGAGCAGCAAGCCCGAGTGGTGGAGGAAATTCTGCGCTTTACTAACGCCGCTACTCATAAAGCAGAGGAGAGTGAAGCAGCTTTGGCAACGGCGGAACGCACCGCATAGACGACTCTCCACTTTTCCTCCCCGATTATCCCCCAAACAAGAGACAGCGAAAATGAAACTTTCAGTCATTGGCGTAGGCTAGGTAGGTTTGACGACCGCTGCTTGTCTCGCGCAAATCGGCCACAACGTCTTCGGTGCAGTGAGAGCGACATTGAGCAGCTCATAAAGATCCAAAATGGTGTGATGCCACTTTTCGAACCACATTTCGAAGAAGTGATTAAGGATGCGCGATCCCAGGCAACAGAAAGCCAGGGCAATCCTTCCCGGCATCAACTGCCGTTCGAACCCTAACGAAGCAGCGCAAGGGGCGCCGAGGCCACCTTGATCGTCTCGCAATGGCGAGGGTTTCGCGAGGTCAACTGGGATCTCCTCAGAAGTGTAGTCGAGCATCCACTGATCGTGGACGGCAGATGTTTAACCCCGCCGAATTGGCAAGCCGCAGATTTCACTATGTCGGTATCGATCAACCTCCTCTTTTGTCAGTGCTAAAGGCTCCACAATGCCTAACGGTGCTCCAGCTCCATCGAGAAGGCCCTTTCCTAGAGCCACACTGTAGTCAACGAGAAATGTTCGGAACCAAATAACGAGACCTGTGAAAATTGTCTCCATCGTCGGTGCGCGGCCGCAGTTCATCAAGGCCGCCGCAGTAAGTCGAAAACTACGAGAACGTCACGAGGAGATTCTCGTGCACACCGGGCAGCACTATGACTATGAGATGTCCGGTGTTTTCTTTGATGGACTGGAGTTGCCGCAACCGGATACGAACTTAGGCGTGGGCTCAGGTTCGCATGGCTCTCAAACCGGCGCGATGCTCAAAAGCATCGAAGATGTGTTGCTCGCTGAACTTCCCGACTATGTGCTGATCTACGGCGACACAAACTCGACGCTAGCTGGCGCGCTAGCGGCCTCTAAGCTATCGATTCCTGTTGCCCACGTGGAAGCTGGACTGCGAAGTTTCAATCGTCGCATGCCCGAGGAAATCAACCGCGTAGTGGCGGATCATTTGTCTGACCTGCTGCTTTGCCCGAGTGACACGGCAGTGACCAACCTCGCGGCCGAAGGCATCTCGCAGAATGTCCATCTGGTGGGAGACGTCATGCTTGACGTTCTCAACTGGACGAAGCGACAAACAGACGTGGACCGGTCTGCGATTCTGGACCGATTTGGATTAAGAAGGCAGGCTTACCTCCTGGCCACCGTGCACCGCCGTGAGAACACGGATGATGTAGCGCGGTTCGCAGATATCTTGAACGCCTTCAATTCGATTGACGAACCAGTCGTTTTCCCTGTTCACCCGCGGGCGCGGAAGATCATCGCCGAAATGGGTTTCCGGCCGGAACCTCACGTTCATTTGATCGATCCCGTGGGATATCTGGATATGGTCGTGCTGGTGGGTTCCGCCCGGCTGGTTCTCACAGATTCGGGCGGTCTACAGAAGGAGGCCTACTGGCTATCTGTGCCTTGCCTGACGCTGCGAAACGAAACCGAATGGGTAGAGACGGTCGAGGCCGAGTGGAATCTTTTGGTGGGCTCCGATTCTAGACAGATTATCGACGGCGTGCATTCATTTGTGCCCCCCGACTCGCATCCCGCCTTGTACGGAGATGGAGCCGCCGCAGACAAGTGCGTCGATCTGATCGGCGCAAAACCGGAACTGGCTGTTTCTGAAAGGAGTTGACATGGAGAGTGGAGTATCCAAGAGGCGCAAGACCAAGCTCGCTGTCGTCGGAGTTGGTTATTGGGGCAAGAACCTCGTTCGAAACTTCTATGAGCTCGGCGCGCTGGAGATGCTCTGCGATGCGGAGCGTTCCATCGAAGCGATTTGCAGGAACCAGTACCAGGGTGTCAGGTTCTGTTCGGAATTTGGCGACGTTCTTTCCGATTCTTCCATCGACGCCGTCGCGTTGGCTACGCCCGCAGTAACCCACTACGAAATGGCCAAGGCAGCCCTCGAAGCGGGCAAGGATGTTTTCGTCGAGAAACCGCTAGCGATTGACGTGAAGCATGGTGAAGAGCTGGTGGGATTGGCACAGTCTAACCGCCGAATCCTGATGGTCGGGCACATTCTCCGGTACCACCCAGCCATCTTAACATTACACAAGCTGATTCACGACGGCACTCTTGGAAAGATCAACTACCTGTATTCCAACCGTCTGAACATCGGGAAAATAAGAACTGAGGAAAATATCCTGTGGAGCTTTGCACCCCATGACATCTCCGTGATGCTCTCACTCCTCAACGAAATGCCGAATCGCGTCACTTGCCAGGGTGGTGCCTACCTGAATCACGACATCACCGATGTTACGCTAAGCCATTTCAAATTCCCCAGCGGAGTCCAGGCGCACATTTTCGTTAGCTGGCTGCACCCGTCGAAAGAACAGCGACTCGTGGTTGTTGGATCGGAGAAGATGGCCATCTTCGATGACACCGCAGACCATAAACTTGTCTTGTACCCTCACAAAGTGGAATGGAGAAATCGAATCCCGACGGCGGTTAAAGCCAAGGGCGAAGTCATCGATCTGGAGGATCGTGAACCGCTACGAGTGGAATGCCAGCACTTTCTGGAGTGTGTGGATTCCAGAACTTCTCCAGTAAGTGATGGTGCAGAAGGCCTCCGCGTTTTACGAGTTCTGGATGCCTGCCAGCGTGCGTTGCACAACGGCGGAGTTGCTCTGGAGGTGCCCGACTCCAAAACTGAGAAGACGCAACCTCCCTACTTCGTGCACGAATCCGCCTATGCGGACGACGGTGCCGAGATCGGCGATGGTACCAAGATCTGGCATTTTTCTCACGTCATGAAAGGCGCCCGAATCGGAAAGCGTTGCGTCATCGGGCAAAACGTCAACGTCGATGGTGGGGTGATGATTGGAAGCAACGTCAAAATCCAAAACAATGTGTCGGTTTACACCGGCGTAGTGATTGAAGATGACGTCTTTCTCGGACCCTCGTGCGTACTGACGAACGTCACGAATCCTCGCTCGCAAGTGAACCGGCACTTGTTATATGAGACCACCCAACTGAAGCGCGGGTGCACGATTGGCGCCAATGCGACGATTGTGTGCGGGGTCACCATCGGACGCTATGCATTCGTCGGGGCCGGTTCGGTCGTGACCAAAAGCGTTCCAGATTTTGCGTTGGTCGTCGGAAACCCTGCCCGCCAAGTCGGGTGGATGAGCCGCCACGGCCATCGTCTGGAGTCACCAGATTCGAACGGCGTCATGCGCTGCCAGGAAACAGGCTATCGCTACAAGGAGGCCGGCCCTGGCGTCCTTCGATGTCTCGACCTCGACGAAGATGCACCATTGCCGGCCAATTTTAGCGTCGGCACCAAATCCTATAAGCAACTGAAAGAGGAAGCAAAGTATGAATGTGCCCTTGCTCGATCTTAAGACGCAGTACACGGCCATCAAAGTAGAAGTTGACAGGGCAATTGCGGAGGTACTCGAGTCCCAGCATTTCATCCTGGGACCGAAGGTGGACCAATGTGAAAAGGCGATCGCACAGTACTCGCGTTGCTCACACGCGATCGGGGTTTCGTCAGGCAGTGATGCCCTCCTAGCTTGCCTCATGGCCGAGAACATCGGTGCCGGCGACGAGGTCATCACTACTCCTTATACGTTCTTTGCAACCGCCGGCGCGATTGCTCGTCTGGGTGCCACCCCCGTGTTCGTCGATATTGATCCGGCAACCTACAACCTAGATACGTCCCAGGTTGCGTCGAAGGTCACCTCGAAAACCCGCGTGATCATCCCGGTGCATCTCTATGGACAGATAGCCAACATGGATGCTGTGATGCGAATTGCTGACCAGTGCGGCTTGGTGGTCATCGAAGACGCCGCTCAAGCAATCGGCGCTGAGTACAAGGGACGCCGTGCTGGTTCAATCGGACATTACGGCTGCTTCTCGTTCTTCCCTTCAAAGAACCTCGGCGCCGCCGGGGACGCGGGAATGGTCGTCACGAGCGATGCTCAGCGTGCGGAAAAGCTACAGACCCTGCGCGCTCACGGTTCCAAACCGAAGTACTATCACAAGACTGTCGGCGGCAATTTTCGCCTCGACGCGCTTCAGGCAGCTATTGTTTCTGCCAAACTGCCGCATCTGGACAAGTGGACGGCCGCTCGCCAGCACAATGCGCAAAAATACGATCAGTTTTTCGCCGAGGCTGGGTTGCCGATCGGTGTGCCGGCGGTTGTGACCGATCGCCACATCTTCAATCAATACGTTGTCCGCGTTTCCAACCGCGATGAATTGCAGGCCTATCTCAAACAGAAGGGAATAGGCACGGAAGTGTACTATCCGGTGCCTCTGCATCTGCAAGAGTGCTTTGCCTATCTCGGGTATAAGGCTGGCGCGTTCCCTGAGAGTGAACGGGCTGCCAAAGAGACTCTGGCGCTTCCGATCTACCCGGAACTCTCCGAACCTCAGCTCAAATATGTGGCCGAATGCGTCCGTGATTTTGTGGCGGGGAGTGCTCCCGTCGAAAACGACTTCAACAAAACGAGCTCGGAATTTGCCGAGACTCGCGCAGTCTAACTCAGGCAATCACTTGATAGGGATCATTTCCAAAACCAACCAGGCCGCGGTGGTTGAGGAGTTTTTCGAACTCTTCAAGACCCCATGGGAGTTCTATCGCCCTGGTCGAGCATACGACGTCGTCGTCGCCTCCGCGGACGAGGTATCGGAAGTCGGCACTAAATTGTTGGTTGTTTACGGCTCAGCCGCGAAGAGTATTGACGGACGCATCGGGATTGTCGCTGGTGGACGGCAACAATGCGCGATCCTGAGCGACGGAAATATTTCTCTTCCTATTTACGGCGATCTACTCACCTTCGAGAACAGTAACAACGGAACCTCTTGTGTCACGGCGGGTTCTCAGATAGCGGGCGTGAGGGTCGAGGTGCGCGATTCCGCTGTGATACGGCTTGGGTATGACTTGTTCGACCAGGTCCGATTTCTTCTTTCGACCGGCCAGCCTATTGAACACGCGCACATCCCGACGCTCGACATCCATATCAGGATGTTGAGAGACTGGATCCTAAATGAAGGGATTCCGTTGTTGGAGATCCCCCCCACCCCTGCCGGCCACAGCTTTGCTGTTTGCCTAACCCACGACATCGATTTCGTTGGAATACGAAACCACAAGTTCGATCACACGATGTGGGGTTTCGTGTACCGGGCGACCGTCGGCGCGGTGGTCAACTTGTTTAGGGGCAGAATCTCAATGGGGCAGCTTGTCAAGTGCTGGCGCGCAGTGCCATCCCTCCCGTTGGTGTATGCAGGCTGGGCGAAGGATTTCTGGGAGCCATTTGAGTGGTATTTGGAAGTGGAAAAGGGTCTGGCCACCACCTACTTCCTGATTCCGTTCAAGGGGCGCGCGGGCGAACAGGTTCCAGGTGCCCACGCCTCCTGGCGCGCAGTGGCCTATGAAGTGGACGATCTTTCGCATTGGACCGGGAGGCTCAAAGCCGCCGGCTGCGAGCTGGGCGTACATGGAATTGACGCCTGGCACAGCGCGGAGAAGGGCCGCGCGGAGCTAGCGAAGATCGCGGAAATTAGCGGGGAGTCTAACATCGGCATCCGGATGCACTGGTTGCTGCGGGATGCGAACACGATTTCCGTTCTCGAACAGAGCGGCTACTCCTACGATTCCACTATGGGCTACAACGAAACGATCGGGTACCGTAGCGGGACCGCCCAGGTATTCCGTCCGCTGAGCGCCAAGACGCTCCTCGAAATCCCGCTGCACATTCAGGATGGGGCGTTGTTCTATCCGCAGAGGCTCGACCTGTCGGAGGCAGAGGCTGAAAAGCGCTGTCAAGCGCTCATCGACAACGCCGGCGAGTTTGGTGGCGTACTCACGCTTCTATGGCACGACAGGAGCCACGGGCCTGAACGCTTCTGGGGCGATTTCTATCTCAGGCTTGTGCAACAACTCAAATCCTCCGACTCATGGTTCGCGACTGCCAGTCAGGCCGCCGGTTGGTTTCGCAAGCGGCGAGAGATGCGTTTTGAATGGCTTGCGGACGGCAACGGCGTGAGAACCATTCTCGCCTCCGAGGGAGAAAAAAACCTGCCGCTATTGAATCTGCGGGTTTACCGTCCATCTATTGCCCGGGACGATGTGCGACCGTCCAGTAGCGCGACACCGACTCTCGTTGACATCCCTTGGGACGGCAGAACTGCCGTCGAATTCGATTCCTCCCTCAGCAGAATATCTGATCTACCAGTTGCGATGTCCGCGAGCGAGATCTCGCGATGAAATCAGTCTGCCTTCTGGTTCAAAACGTCTACGACGTTGACCCGCGAGTGAAACGAAAGGCGGAAGCCTTGGCAGCTGCGGGATATGCCGTTGACGTGCTGGCACTGCGCCCCTCGAACGGCAACAAGACCTACATCTTGAACGGTGTGAATGTTTACACCGTGTCACTCGGCAAGAAGCGGGGGTCTCTATTACGGTACGCCTTTGAGTACACCACATTCTTCTTGTGGGCCTTAGTACGCGTGACGCTGCTGATGAGACGGAGGCGGTACATCGCCGTCGATGTAAATACCTTGCCGGATTTCCTCGTGTTTGCAGCAATTCCTGCAAGGTGGATGGGTGCCAAGCTGATCCTGGACATGCACGAGATTACTCCTGAGTTCTATATGTCCAAGTACGGGATTGCGGAAAACTCATGGCTCGTGCGCTTACTCAAGTACCAGGAGAAGATCAGTTTCAACCGTGCCGACTACGTCATCACAATTACTGAGCCAATTCAGAACCTCCTGATAGGTCGTGGCCTGGACCCAGCGAAATCGACGATTGTGATGAATGCCGTCGACGAAACCCCGTTCGCGTCTGCGTTGGGTCCAGCTGCCGCCAACTCGGACCCAGACAAGTTCGTGATAATGTACCACGGGACGCTTACGCGAGTTTACGGACTTGACCTTGCAGTCGAAGCCTTCAGCCTGGTGCACGAGAACATGCCAGGGGCCGAGCTGTGGATTCTGGGTTCCGGAAGCGAGGAGCGTACTCTGACAGAACTGGCTCGGCAACGTGGAGTCTCGTCAAAAATCAAGTTGCTGGGGCGTGTTCCGTCCTCCGACATTCCCGCTTCGCTGGGTAAATGTGACGCTGGCATTTTGCCTATGCGTCGTGATGTATTTCTCGAATTTGCCTTTCCCAACAAACTTCCTGAGTTCATCATTATGGGGAAACCGGTCCTCATGTCGCGCCTTAAGACCATACGCCACTACTTCAGCGAGCGCGCCCTCGCATATTTTGAGCCCAACGATCCGGCAGACCTGGCCCGGCTGATGGCTCGCCTTTACCAGGATCGTGACCTGCAAGCTCGGCTGGCGGCCAAAGCCAAAGAGGAATATGTGCCGTTGCGCTGGGACATTATGAAGAAGCGGTACCTGGACCTGATCGAAGAGGCGTCCGGTCTTCCGCGGAAGACGGAAAGCTCTGTGACTCCTGAGACCGTGGCGGTCGGCGGATGACGGTCGAGAAATCGAGATCGAGGAACTGCGACCACACTTGCTTGAACAAAGTGAGCGCCGCCACAGCCAAGCTGCTGTCCCACTGTCAAGCAAACGAGTGGGCAGGATACGATCCGTATGACGCCCTGAACAGCAGGGTTTTCAAGGCCCTGCCAGTGCTGAACTCAAGACTTTCCCGCTTGATTTTCACCCAGGTATTGAAACGAAGCCCGATCAATGTTCGCAGCCTCTTGCTGGTTCCAAAAACTCAGAATCCGAAAGCTGTTGCACTGTTCCTATCGGGCTTCCTCAAGCTTTCGAGAGTTGAGCCAGCCAACCACGAAGATTTCATCCAGTTGATGCTCGAGCGACTGATTTTGCTCCGGTCCCAAGATGTCCCGTACTGGTGCTGGGGCTACAGCTTTCCATGGCAGACGCGCACCGTCATTGTTCCGCGCGGAACACCTAACTTGGTCTGTACTACCTTCGTGGCCGGCGCGCTTTTGGATCTGTACGAGCAGCGTGGGGAGTCGCGGTGCCTAAGCATGGCGGTCAATGCAGCGCAGTATATCTTGAACGAACTCTATTGGGACGACGGTGATCCCGCAGCGGCAGGGTTCAGTTATCCTCTACGCTCGCTTCGGAGCCAAATCCATAACGCAAACTTCCTTGCAGCCGCTTTGTTTTGCCGTTTGTACAAACACACGGGCGAAGCGAGATGGCTCAGCCCTGCCCTCAGGGTGGCCCGCTACTCGGCTGGAAAACAGCATGCGGATGGTTCGTGGTATTACGGCGAAGCGCCGTCACAACGATGGGTTGACAACTTCCACACTGGCTACAATCTTGGTGCGCTGGAGCAGATTGACAACTACCTCGAAACTGATGAGTTCGAGTCGCGTATTCAGCGGGGGTTCGAGTTCTACAAAACGCACTTCTTTCGTGAGGATGGTGCGGTGCGATACTTTCACAACCGCACCTATCCCATCGACATCCACTGTGTGGCTCAAAGCATCGTTACACTCCTGGAATTCAGACATCTCGACCCGGGCAGTGTACTGCTGGCGTGTTCCGTTTTCCAATGGGCGATGAAGCACATGTGGGACGATCGCGGGTTCTTTTATTATCGGGTCCTTCGCTCTTTCACTATCCGTACCTCGTATATGAGGTGGTCGCAGGCGTGGATGTTTCAGGCTCTCTCCACCCTGCTCAGCGAATTGAAGGGTTCGTACGAACGCCCCCACACGCCAGAAGCTTCGGCGTTGGTGAAAACATGAGTCTTCCGTCTTACGTACTGATTACTCCCGCGCGGAATGAGGTAGAGTTCATCGAACTGACCCTCAGGTCCATGGTGTCGCAATCTGTCCCGCCAGTTAAGTGGGTGATTGTCAGTGACGGTTCAACCGACGGAACAGACGAGATCGTGAACCGATACGTTACAACTCATCCCTGGATCGAGCTGCTGCGAATGCCGGAACGGCGAGAACGGCATTTCGCCGGAAAAGTTCATGCTTTCAACGCCGGTTACGACAGGGTGAAGAATCTGCAGTACGACGTCATCGGCAGCATGGACGCCGACATTTCGTTCGACGAAAACTACTTTTCCTTTTTGCTGGGCAAGCTGGCGGAGAATCCCGAGCTGGGGCTGGTCGGAACACCGTTCAAGGATGACTCGACGTACGACTACCGCTTCGTCAGCATCGAGCATGTTTCCGGAGCATGCCAATTGTTTCGGCGTGAGTGTTTTGAGGAGATCGGCGGGTACGTGCCGGTGAAATCGGGTGGCATCGACCACATCGCCGTCCTCACTGCCAGAATGAAAGGCTGGAAGACCAGAACATTCACCGACAAGGTTTGCCTCCATCACCGAAAAATGGGGTCGGCCGAGCGTGGCGTGCTGGAAACCAAGTTCAGGGTCGGCGCGCTGGATTATGCGCTGGGTGGGCATCCGGCGTGGGAACTGTTCCGCGCGGTGTACCAAATGACCAGGAAGCCCTATGTTATCGGCGGGGTGACCCTATTCGCAGGTTATGTCTTTGCGCTCGTCCGGCGTGAGGAAAGGCCGGTATCTCCCGAGTTGGTAACATTCCGCCGGCACGAGCAGATGCGGCGCTTGCGGAAGTTTCTCGCCGGTAGCTGGATTTCCCGGCAATCAAGCCCCGCCGCCTCCTGAAGAGCTAAGCCAGGCCGCGAGATGGATTTGTACGTTCGCGCCCGTTCTAGAGTCCAATAAAAATGAATCGTCAACCGGAACCGATTCTGGCGCCACAAGAAGACATCTCCGAGACAGTGAATCGGAGCTATTCAGGCGGTCGCGCCTCCTCCGCGGATCGCGAGCGTCGGGGCGCCGACATGTCTCAGTCAAGCGCTCTCATCGTGAACGCCGATGATTGGGGAAGAGATCACGAGACAACCGAACGAATCTTTGAGTGTATCCGGCGCGGAACCGTATCCTCAGTAAGTGCGATGGTTTTCATGGAGGACTCGGAGAGAGCCGCGGCAGTTGCCCGCGAGTCGGGAGTCGATGCGGGCCTTCACCTCAATTTCACGACGCCGTTTTCATCTCCATGCTGTTCATCACAGCTTATGGAACGGCAGCGGAAAGTTGCTTCGCACTTGCGACGTTGTGCACTCTCCAAGGTAGTCTTCCATCCCGGCCTCGTTCGTTCGTTTGAGTACGTGGTTGCCGCCCAAATGGACGAGTTTCGGCGGCTTTATGGATCGAGTTCAGACCGGATAGACGGTCATCACCACATGCATCTTTGCGCGAACGTACTGCTGGGAAGACTGCTGCCTGCCGGAACAATTACCCGGCGAAACTTCTCCTTTCAGCCGGGTCAGAAGAGTTTCGCGAACCGTTTCTATCGCAGCGTCGTGGATCGCATGTTGGCCGGGCGCCACAGGCTTACTGACTTCTTCTTCTCCTTACCTCCTCTTGAACCAGCCGGTCGCCTGCAGGGGATATTCGCGCTGGCTCGCCAGCACGTTGTGGAAGTTGAGACGCATCCCGTCAACCCGGAAGAATATCGGTTTTTGATGGGAGACGAGATTTTCCGCCGACTTGCAGATCTAACCATTGCGTCTTCGTTTCGTTTCGCACCGACTCGGGGCGGGCGGACCGCCCAATAGACGAAACATCGCCAGGGACGTCTCATTGCAATTTTCTTTGGGGGCGCATCCGACCCGCCATCGTCGACACCAAATGCTCGGGAGATAAGAGGTTCCACCACTGATAAGGGATTCCCCCGTACGCGCGTTGTTCGCCGACTCCTGCTGGGTGCAGCTCGTGTTGCGATAGGAACTGCGCGGTCTGGAAAATCTCGAACAGACCACCTCGCGGGATCACTGAGGAAGCCGAATTCGCCCCATGCCGTCTGTAGCATTATCTCTTTGCCTGGTTTTCATCGTGTGGTTTCTGGCACGCGACCTCAGGCGCCGTACTTCGGTTAGCTGTGCCGTATGGCTCCCGACATTACTGCTGTTGATTCTTGGATCAAGACCAGTATCGGTGTGGGTCGGAGGCGGCGGCCGCATTGCCCAGATGGGCGATTACGCGGAAACAAGTGTGCTCGACCAGATGTTCTATCTCTCAGTGCTGGTTGGGTCGTTTGCCATTGCCTCCTGGCGGAGAGTGAAGTGGAACAGGCTTGTGCTTTCGAATACCGCCATCACGTTGCTCTATCTCTTTTTTGCCCTCAGCGTGCTCTGGTCCGAGGACCCAATCGGCTCGTCTAAAAGACTATTCAAAGATTGTGGAATGCTGTTTGTGGTCGCGGTCATTCTCTCCGAGAGAGACCCCCTGCAGGCGATTCGGGCTGTCTACTTCAGATGTGCCTGTGTCCTGTTTCCCTTGTCCGTGGTTTTCATCAAGTACTACCCAGATTTGGGCCGAGCCTACACTATCGCTGGCGAGCCGATGTTCACCGGCGTCACGACCCAGAAGAATAGCCTCGGCGAAATCATACTCGTTCTCAGTTTATTTCTGGTTTGGGACTATTCAGAGACAAGAGCCGCTGGGATCCGATTGCCATGGGATCGGTTGTTACTGCTGCTCATGGGCGCCTGGCTATTAAACATTTCCCAAAGCAAGACTGCCTTGATATGTCTGGTGGTCAGCTCGGCTCTGATCGTCAGAAGTAGGCGCCTCGCCTCACGCATGGTGAGCAGAGTGGTGCTGGCCGCGGCCCTAGCCCTGCCATTTCTATTGCTGCTCTTCCAGACATTTGGCGCGATCATTCAACCGCTGGTACAAGCGTTGGGACGAGACATGACGTTTACCGGCAGAACCGACATCTGGGAACATATCACTTTCACAACGGTTAACCCATTAATCGGCGCCGGCTTTTTCAACTTCTGGGGAGGTCGGGGAGGGCTGGCCATAATGAAATCAATGAATACACCTATCCCGAGTGCTCATTGCGGCTATCTGGACACCTACCTCGATGGTGGGCTAATCGGCTTGTTCCTTCTGTTCTGTCTCCTGGTTGCCTCCGGAAGACGACTTACGGCCAGCTCCCGTCTGGGCCGATACCAGGCATTGAGATTTGCTGTGCTTATCACGATGATTCTTTACAATCTTTCAGAATCTACGTTTATAAGGCTAACTCCTACCTGGTTCACAACGCTGCTGGTAGTGATTGATTTCCCTTTTCCAAAGGTCAACCGGGGCGGACTTCGAGCGCGATTACAAGGTGCCGACCAAAACAACCGGTTGTCAACCAGCGAACGGCCCCAAATTGTTAATCAATGATTATGTGCTCGCATTTATCAACCTTTTGTGGCGATGAGAAGAAGGTAGAAATCGGTCAGCAGAGAAATCTGCTGATTGCCCTCGGCCTGCTGATCGTGATTGTAAACGTAGCGATTCTTTTCATCGTCATTCCGGGCGTCAGTTATCGTCTGGCTTCATTTTATAATCAAGACCTCTACAGTGATGGATACAACCAATTGGCGGCCAATTTGGCCGAAGGCAACGGATACCGCTTCTATCCAGATACGGCCAGAACCTTGATGCGGGAGCCCGGCTACCCCATATTCCTCGCTGGACTTCTACTCGTATTCGGAAACAGTTTTGCGGTAGTAAAACTCGCGAACATGTGTTTAGCCCTCACGGCCGCCTGGCTAATGACACCTATCGCCCGCAAACTGTCACCCAGTAGAGCTCTGACTGTGTTGCCCTCCTTATTGTTCCTTTTTCATCCTGGAATCTTGATTGCAGAGAGCCGGGGAGGTGTTGAAATACTGTTCACTTTGTTGATTGTATTGTTCATGCTGACTTTGTATCGGGCGATCGACAAAGGCCGATGGTGGGATTACGCGATAAGCGGAGCGGTGTTAGGCCTCGCAGTGTTGGTGAGAAGTACGCCCATACTGTTTCCAATTTGTCTGCTCGCTTATTTCATGAGTGTTGGGCGGCTGTCGACGCCGAAGTGCGCGATTTGCAGGAACATGGCTGTGATGGTAGCCGCTATATCCATCGTTATCTCTCCGTGGGTTATTCGAAACTACTTACTCACGAGACAGTTCGTGCCAACAGCTAGTGTGTTGGGGGTGTCTGCGCATGCCGGGCAATATATCTGCATGCATCGTGCTGACGATAAAGTCTGGGTACTTCTCGATCGTGAAGCCGCGGTAGAGAGGGGGAAGCTAGCCCACCAGCTCGGATACCGCTTTAAAGAAGATGACCTCTATTATCAAGTGTTTTATTCCAGTGAAGATGAAATGAAGTTTTCTCGATATTTATTAAACAGAGTCGTGAATGAGTATGAGAGATCTCCTCTGTTGTGTGCCCGGTGCATAGGCTACAACTTGTTCAATATTTGGTTTGCGGGTAAGACGTGGGAGTCAACCCGTGCGAGTTTACTTGTGCAACTTCCATATCTCATTTTCGGCATTGCAGGCGCAGTGCTCTGCGTGAAACGTGGACAGGCCAAAGTGATTGGTCCGATGGTCCTCTTAACGACCTACGTTGTGGCCGTGTACGTACCGATTCTCGCGCAAGCAAGATATAGCGTACCGCTGATTCCATTGCTATCGATCCTCGCATCCACTGTCTTCGTAGAATTACGAAGAAAAGTCGTAACCGTCAGTAGATACTGGCGTTCTCCCTTATCGCCCACCAGATCCGAGCAATGACCGGATGCCCTCGTGAAACCAGCTGCTATGAACCGGAGGTTCACCAGTCAAATGACATCATTCGCGGAGGACAAGGCCAACCACTAGCGCGATCGCCATCACGGCAAGACGGCCTCATTCCGCTCGGGAAACGATCGCGCCTGAACGGATAGTCGCCGAGCGGGAAAAGCGTCTTCGCCGGATGCCTGCCCCCAGAGACCAATTGTGCAGAATCACATCCCAAAGCGGATCATTCAGACGGGTAAGCACGTTAATCAACCATTGCACAACCGCGCTGTGATGTCGAATATAAGGCTCCTGAACGCGGATTATGAGTACTTATTTTTTGACGATGCGGGAGTGGAACAGTTTGTCGTGCAAGAATGCCCGCAGTACTGGACGGTCTTTAATTCTTTTCAGTTTCCCATTCAGAAGTATGATTTCTTCCGCTATCTAGTAGTCCATCGCTATGGCGGATTTTATTTTGACTTGGACGTATTACTCGCCTGCGGCCTCTCGGGTCTTTTGGAGTCGGGCTGCGTTTTTCCATTTGAGGGACTCACCCTCAGCCAATTGTTGCGCAACCACTACAAAATGGATTGGGAAATTGGGAATTACGCATTCGGGGCTGCGCCTGGGCACCCCTTCTTAAAGGCGGTGATCGAGAATTGTGTGAAAGCTCAAAAGGATCCCAGCTGGGTTAAACCCATGATGCTTGGGTCTCCACCTCTCCTGAGACCCGAATACGTTGTCTTGAACACAACTGGTCCGGGATTGATTTCCCGAACTCTGGCCGAGAACGCAGAGCTTGCAAGAATGGTAACCATTCTTTTTCCTGACGATGTTTGTGATCTTCGCAATTGGAACCGCTTCGGTGATCTCGGCGTTCATTTGATGGACGGTACCTGGCGGACAAGAAGCAACTTTGTGCACCGACGGTTGGCGCAATACTGGGAACTCTGGAAACTCCACAAATGTCTGAAGCAGAGTCGCAGACTTGGGAAGACGAGGCAGCAAGTCCCGAGCGCGGAGTTCAGCGAAAACGGGGGAATGCTGTACCTGAGCGGCGGTTGACGCTGCAAACACTTCTGCTGTGCCAGTCCTTCTGATTTCGATCGGGTGAGTAGAGGTTCAACAATCTTCGTTGTGCCGCTTGCCGGAACCGAAATTGATTGTGACTATGATCAGAATTGCAGGTCGTGGCCTTAAAGCGGGCCGATTGGAGATGGGAGTGAAAGGGTAGCCATGAAATTCTTTAAGAGGACAATCACGAGAGATCAGAGCCGCGACACTGGAATGGCGATGGTTCTCCTGCTTCTCATCCTGTTTGTCGTGCGGAAGCGGGAGGCGTTTTTGATCGGTGCGATGGTCTTGCACGTACTGAACATGATCCTGCCCCAGATCTATCGCCCCATTGCTGTGGTCTGGCTGGGGCTTTCCGGTCTGCTCGGGACAGTCGTTTCCAAGATACTGTTATCGATTGTGTTCTTTGGCATCGTAACCCCGATCGCGACTGTGCGCCGCTTGTTGGGTAAGGACTCCCTAAAGCTGCGCGCGTTCAAGGCAGGCCAGGATTCAGTCATGGTGGAGAGAAACCACCGGTTCATCGGTGCGGACCTGGAGAGGCCGTACTAAGTAAAAAGGTAAGGAACGAATATGGATTTTCTAAAAGACTTGTGGGGCTTTTTGAAACAGCGTAAGAAATTCTGGCTGCTGCCTCTGATCACGATTCTCCTGGCATTCGGCGTCCTCATCGTGCTTAGTGGATCCGCGATCGCGCCGTTTGTCTACACCCTGTTCTGATCGCTCGCCTAACCGGTACAGGGGCACCATGAAGAAGGACTTTCTATGAGAAGTGCCATCCTCGGTATCTCTGCTTACTATCACGATAGTGCTGCGGCGGTCCTTATTGACGGACAGATTGTGGCTGCGGCGCAGGAGGAACGCTTCACGCGAAACAAGCATGACCCCTCGTTCCCGATCCATGCCTGTCGTTACGTCCTGCAAGAATCAGGCCTCAATTATAAGGACCTGGCGGCCGTATCGTTCTACGACAAGCCGTTTCTCAAGTTCGAGCGGCTGCTGGAGACCTATCATGCGTACGCGCCTAGCGGCTTGTCGAGCTTCCTCTCGGCCATACCGGTCTGGATCAGAGAGAAGCTGTTCATGAGGCGTTTGCTCGCCGAGCACCTGGCCGAACTCGGCGATGGCAACGTCCCGATCTATTACCCGGAGCACCACCTTTCACACGCGGCTAGTGCCTTTTATCCTTCACCATTCCATGATGCCGCCATCATCACTGTGGACGGCGTCGGAGAATGGGCAACGACGACTATTGGCCGTGGTTGCGGTAGGGACATCGAGATACTGAAAGAGTTGCAGTTCCCCCACTCGGTCGGCCTGCTTTACTCTGCCTTCACGTACTACGCCGGGTTCGCGGTGAATAGCGGCGAGTACAAGCTCATGGGCTTGGCGCCGTACGGGAGCCCCGATTCGCAGCGGGTTGCGGACTTCAAAAACAAGATTACAAGCGAGCTGGTCGACATCCGAAAAGATGGATCGATTGTGCTCAACATGGACTACTTCGAATATGCCACGGGCTTGAAGATGGCCAACGAGGAGAAGTGGGAGCAGCTCTTCAGGGTGCCGCGGCGAAAGCCGGAATCTGAGATTTCCCAGGTTTATATGGACATGGCACTTGTCATTCAGCAGGTGACCGAAGAAATTGTCCTTCGCCTGGCCTGCACGGCCCGGCAACTAACGGGAAGCAAACATCTGGTGCTGGCGGGTGGCGTGGCGCTCAACTGTGTGGCCAATGGCAAGATTCTTCGCGCCGGGATCTTCGACGACCTTTGGATTCAACCGGCCGCGGGGGATGCGGGTGGCGCGGTGGGGGCCGCCTATGCGGTCTGGCACATTCACGACGGCAACGAGCGGCAGCTGAATGGTCACGCGGATGCCATGCAGGGGGCTTACTTGGGGCCGGAATTCTCCGACAGGGACATTCAACGCACGCTGCAAAAATATGGCGCGAGGGCACATTACTTCGAAGATTTCGAGGCACTGGCTTCTGATGTCGCCAGCAAACTAACGGAGGGAAACGTCGTCGGCTGGTTCCAAGGCCGTATGGAATTCGGGCCGCGCGCTCTCGGGAACCGCAGCATTCTTGGGGATGCGCGAAATCCCGAGATGCAGAAGAAACTGAACCTGAAGATCAAGTACCGGGAGGGCTTCCGGCCGTTCGCGCCATCCGTTCTGAAAGAGGACATCGGAGAATACTTTGAACTCGACCGGGAATCGCCTTACATGCTGCTGGTTGCGCCGATCCGCGAGGACAAGAAGAATCCTCTGCCCGAGGGCTACCACGAACAGCCTCTCTACGAACGGCTGTATTTCCTCCGGTCGGACCTGCCCGCGATCACCCATATCGACTACTCGGCGCGCATCCAGAGCGTGAGCCGGGAAACGAATCCCCGGTACTGGGACCTCATCCAGGAGTTCAAAAGACAGACTGGTTACGGCGTAATTGTGAATACCAGCTTCAATGTTCGCGGGGAACCCATTGTCTGCACACCGGATGACGCCTATCGCTGTTTCATAAGAACGGAGATGGATTTCCTTGTACTGGGGAACTATCTGCTCGACAAGAAACAGCAACTGGCCTTGTCCGAAAAAGGCGATTGGCGGACAGAGTTCAAGCTAGACTAGCCCACCCATCAACATGAGAAGAACCCTGATCAACCTGAGTATCTTCCTGGTGTCGACAACGGTAGCCTTGCTGGTTGCCGAATTTGCCGCGCGGCTGGTTCTCAATCCCTCCGACTTCCTCTCGCTGGAAGTGGTCGGCGACGACATTCTGGGTGCGGTCCCGTCGCCGAGTACGATGGCCGGATTTGACAAGTGGGGTTTCCGCAACCGCGAGGTGCCGCAAGGCGTGGACTTCGTTGCAGTTGGCGATTCCCACACCTATGGGAACACGGCCAGAATGAAAGAGTCCTGGCCATATGTGCTGGGACAGTTGACCGGGCGGCGCGTGTACAACATGGGCATGGGAGGCTACGGTCCAAACCAGTATTTCTATTTGTCAACGACCAAGGCACTGAGCTTGAAGCCTCGGATGCTGATTTGGGGCTTGTACATGGGTGACGATTTCGAGGGTGCATTCTCACTCGCCTACGGGCTTGATCATTGGGCCTACCTGAGGAAATTACCGCCCCAGAAAGTTGATCCCAACGTCTGGGAGGCACCGGAGAGTGACACTTGGGGCAAGAGAACCAGGGTCTGGCTGTCGCGCCACAGCCTTCTCTACCAACTGGCTTTTCACGCATGGCTGGGAGATCGGATCAAGGGCGAAGTCCAGATCAGAAAGGCGTCGGATCTTTATCCGGGCATAGCCACCTCGCTGATTATTCCTGATAAACACATCGCGGAGGCCTTTCGTCCAAAAGGCATATTGACCAGGCTCGACCAGGAGAATCCGAGCATCCGCGAGGGGATGCGCATTACCTTCGATTTATTGAAGCAGATGAACGAAATCTGCCAACAGAACCACGTCCAGTTCCTCGTTGTAGTCATACCAACGAAGGAGATGGTCTTTTCTGACTATCTCGAACATAACTCGAAAGTCCCTCTTGATGATGTAATCGACAGACTTCTCGTCAACGAGCGTTTGGCGCGAGAGCAAACGTTTAAGTTCATGACGGACACGAACATTGCACATGTTGACGCTTTACCCGCGCTGAAGAGGTCGGTGGCGCAGGGACTCTATGCCCGCAGCGCCGGCGACATGCATCCGAACAAGAATGGATACCGGGTGATCGCCGAGGCTGTCGCTGAGGCTTTGAAGCAGGGCGGGGGAAAGAACTAGTTGTCAAATTGGCCAAATGGTTCGAGCCGAGAGATCCTCGTCCTCGTGGGTTTTGCCGAAGCGCTGGCAGCTCCTGAAACGGTCTGGAGCCTGGTGGACGACGGTTTTCACGTGGTTGCCTTTACGCGCAAGGGGCGAATGTCCGCTTTACGTCATAGCCGCCATGTCGTGTGTCATGAGATCTGCCCGCCAGAGGTAAATCTGCAAACGAGCCTTTCCGACCTCCGGTCCCTCATGGATTCCGTCTGCGCCAAGGCCGACAGTTTTCCGCGGATCCTCTTCCCATTAGACGATAAGGCAGTCTGGCTAGGCAGCAAGGTAAAACTTAAGGATGAATGGCTCTTGGCCGGACCCAGTGGGGTCAGTGCCGAGTTGGCGCTGAACAAGTGCGTTCAAACTCAGATAGCACGGGAGGCGGGTTTTGAAGTTCCCAAGACGCTGTTAGCCCGTTCTGCCGCCGAGGTCTTTAATTTTAGTGCCGATGAATCGTTCCCGATCATTCTGAAACCTGCTGAGTGCGTTCCAGTTCGTCAAGGTCGCCTGCAAGAGTGCCGGAAATTTGTGTGCGCAAGTGGAGAGGAATTGGAGCGCGCAGTGGCAGAATGGGGCGAGCGAGTTCCTCTGCTGGTCCAGCCCTTCATTGCGGGCACCGGTGAAGGTGTTTTCGGTTTAGCGGCTCCCGACGGGATCAGGGCATGGAGCGCTCACCTGCGATTGAGGATGATGAATCCCCATGGTTCGGGGTCGAGTGCTTGCATATCGCAGCCCGTTCCTGAGGATTTGCGGTCCAAAGTTGAGGCGTTGGTCGGAAAGGCCAACTGGCGTGGCTTATTCATGATCGAACTCCTGCGTGATTATGCGGGGAACCTATGGTTTGTCGAGTTCAACGGGCGGCCGTGGGGAAGCATGGCGCTCTCCCGTGCGCAGGGGCTCGAGTACCCTGCCTGGCATGCGAGGCTGGCCATCGATCATCAGTCGCGTGTGGGGGTAGATCTGTCCTCCGATCCAGGGGTCGTCTGCAGGCACGCTGGTCGTGAGTTTATGCACCTGCTGTTCGTGCTCCGGGGCCCGAAGTCAAAGGCGCTGAGCAGTTGGCCGCCGTTCTGGAAAACGATGGCGCAAGTGGTTGGCGTTCGCCACGGCGATGTGTTTTACAACTGGCGGCGTGAGGACCCCAAAGTATTCATCGCTGATTTCTGTTACACCATTAAAGACAACGTTTTCAAAGCAAGAAACTGAGAGATTATGGAAGTCCTGGCCGTCTGTCATGTGCATTCCGTGTGGTCCTACGATGGAAGTTGGTCGCTTGAAGACTTGGGTGCCAAATTCAGTCGGCAAGGCTACCGGGTCCTGATGATGACGGAACACGATCGTGGCTTCACTTCAACGCGTCTGGAGGAATATCGAAAGGCGTGTGCCCAGGTAAGCTCTGAGAAGATTCTTGTCGTGCCCGGCATTGAGTACAGCGACGCGGCCAACCGTATACACGTGCTGGTGTGGGGCAAAGTACCCTTTCTTGGGGAAAACCTTCCTACAAGCGAAATGTTGAAGAAGGTCAAGGATGCGAAAGGGGTGGCGGTGTTGGCCCACCCGTCTCGAAAACGCGCGTGGGAGTGTTATGAGCCGCGGTGGGCTGACCAGCTCCTCGGGATCGAAGTCTGGAACAGAAAGTATGACGGATGGGCGCCCAGCGAACAATCCCCGACCCTTCTGGACGGGTCGGGTGCGGTCCCATTTGTAGGTCTGGATTTCCACACGGACCGGCAGTCATTTCCGCTGGCGATGGCGGTGGACATTCACCCGAATGTCACGGAAGAAGCCGTGCTCGACTGTCTGCGATTGCGTAAGTGCTCGCCACGCGCTTTCGGAGCCTCCCTCGGTCGAGACTTGCTCCGCAAGGCTTCGCCCGCATTGAGAATCGCCGAACGGAGCAGACGCACGGTCGCCTCGATCGCCAGGCATACTAAGGTTCGTTCCCGGTAATGACCATCAAGGACAAACCTGGTTTGATGACTGTCGACGGCGGTGGCGTTGCGGCCGCGCAAACCTGCCACATCAGCGTGTGCATTTGCACCTTTCGCCGGCCGGAACTCCTGGGGCTTTTGTTGGGCAAGCTGGAAAACCAGCAGACAAAGAATCGGTTCAAGTATTCCGTGGTGGTTGTAGACAATGACAGCGCGCGCTCCGCGGAAGAGGTCGTCAGGAGCTTCTCGTTTGCGACGCACCTCCATGTCACCTACTGCGTCGAGCCCGAGCAGAATATCGCTCTCGCGCGCAACCGGGCGCTACAACACGCAGAAGGCGACTTTATTGCATTCATGGATGACGACGAGTTCCCCGCGGAGGATTTGCTGAGTTCGCTTCTTGAAACCCAGATGAAGTACGGCGTCGAGGGTGTGCTCGGGCCAGTGCAGCCGTATTTTGATTGCGATCCGCCGCGATGGGTGAAGAAGGGCAGATTCTTCGAACGTCCGAGGTACAAGACGGGATACAAAGTTAAGTGGGAACAAGCCCGCACCGGCAATGTCTTGTTCAAGAGAAGCATTCTGGAAGGTATCGCCATTCCCTTCGCAGCCGAGTTTAATACCGCGGGAGAAGATGTGGACTTTTTTCGGCGCATGATGGGTAAGGGCTGTTCGTTTATCTGGTGCAATGAAGCTGTCGTTTACGAGTTGGTTCCGTCATCTCGTTGTAACCTCAGGTACCTATTGAACCGGGCTCTGTTGCGTGGCAGCGCCTTCCCTAAACATCCGAGCCATCGGATCAAGAACATAGTGAAGTCGCTGATTGCGGTGCCGTGCTATGCAGTGGTTCTCCCAGTTCTGTCTCTGTTCGGACTACACGTGTTCGTCAAGTGTTTGATCAAGCTTCTTGATCATGCCAGCCGTCTGCTCGCATTTCTCGGCTTGAGTCTTGTAACAGAACGACAGGTGTGAGCGACACCTGCTGAGATAAGCTTGTCGCAAATCCACCCGATCCTGCACGCGCCAATCACACGAACATTTCTAGAACTCCAGACATGGCAGACCACACTGTCGAGATCAGCAGTAAGGGAATCGGGGTCCGCGTATCGGCGCTAGTCGTTGCCGGGGCGACGCTAGTCGTCAAAGGAAGATTTCCTAGAGTTGCCAGCGTCCACGATGAGGCTTGGCGGGAAACAGAAATCGAGGATCCGAAAGCGTGTCTGAAGCAGTTGAAGGTAGGGGGACCGGACCACTTACGTGCCGATATCTTCACATTTACGCAAAGAGTACCAGCAACGTGGCCTAAGTATGAATATCCAGTGGAGTGGGACAACGTGGCCGCTGTGCCCGTAGCAACATTTGACCATTGGTGGACAAAACAGATCGATGCCAAGACTCGCAATATGGTCCGGAAAGCTGAGAAGAAGGGGGTGGAAGTCCGGGAAGTACCTTTCGACGACACCCTCGTTAAAGGCATTGCAGGGCTTTACAACGAATGTCCCATGCGACAGGGGAAACCGTTCTGGCATTACGGAAAAGACCTCCCGACCGTGCGGAGAGAGAACGAGACCTTCTTGAATCGCAGTATCCTGATCGGTGCGTTTCTGAATGGAAGCATGATCGGCTTCGCCAAGCTGGTCAGGGACGGACAAGGGATCCAGGCAGGGCTCATGCAGATAGTCTCGATGATTCAGCATAGGGACAAGGCTCCGACGAATGCGTTAATCGCGCAAGCTGTCCGGTCCTGTGCAGATCGAGGAATCCGATATCTGCTGTACGCAAACTTTGGCTACGGAAAAAAACAGCGGGACAGTCTCAGCGATTTTAAGGAACGCAATGGGTTCCAGCGGATCGAGTTGCCTCGTTATTATATTCCCCTGACACTGCTCGGTTGGACTGCTTTGCGCCTGGGACTACACCATCCTCTCGCGGAGCGAATTCCCGAGTCAGTACTTGCGAAACTACGCGAACTTCGAAGCGCGTGGTACAACCGCAAGTTCCCGTCCGTGACCAAAGCTTTCTAGAGAACAGGCCATGCCAGGCATCGTCGGTCTCATAACCAAAATGCCGCGTTCGCAAGCCCAGCGCCAACTGGAGCGCATGGTGACAGCTCTGCGCCACGAGTGTTTCTATGAGATCGGAACCTGGGTCGATGAGTCCTTAGGGGTGTACGTCGGATGGTCAGCGCGGGAGGGATCGTTCTCCGACGGGATGCCACTGTGTAGCGAAGGCGGGGACGCGGTTCTCGTCTTTTCCGGGGAGGAGTATTCTGAGCCCGGGATGGCCCGCGGTCTCAAGGAGCGTGGGCACAGTTTCCAGGAGAAAGGCCCCGCTTATCTCGTCCACCTTTATGAAGAAGATCCTACCTTCCCAGCGAATTTAAACGGCCGATTCCAGGGACTGCTGGTGGACCGCGCTCGCGGAACGATCACGCTTTTTAACGACCGGTATGGGATGCACCGGGTCTACTATCACGAAGCTAAGGACGCCTTCTACTTCGCTGCCGAGGCCAAGGCCATTTTGGCAGTTCGTCCCGAATTGCGGAGAACGGACCTCCGTGGCCTGGGAGAGTTAGTCTCGTGCGGCTGTGTATTTGAGAACAGGACGATTTTTGAGGGCATCCATGTGCTGCCCGGTGCCGCCGCCTGGGTTTTTTGTGATGGCTTAATCCAGCAAAAGAGTCGATATTTCGAGCCACGGGAGTGGGAGGACCAAACTTCGCCAGAACTGGAATCCTACTACCAGGAATTTCGAGAGGTCTTTGCGCGCATCCTCCCTCGATACTTCAACGGCCGGGAACAGTTGGCGATGTCGCTGACCGGGGGACTCGACACGCGGATGATTATGGCATGGAAGAAGTCGCCGCCGAGATCCCTGCCCTGTTACTCCTTCGGCGGGATGTTCCGCGACAGTCGGGACGTCCGTGTTGCGCGTGCCGTGGCTCGCGTCTGTCAGCAGTCCCACGAGGTAATCCAGGTGGGGAATGAGTTCCTATCGCGTTTTCCACACTGGGCGGAGCGCACCGTGTACCTCACTGATGGATGCGCCTCAGTCAATCGTTCGGTTGACCTCTACCTGAACGAGCGGGCCCGCAAGATCGCTTCTGTGAGGATGACCGGCAACTACGGTGGAGAAGTACTCCGTCGAGTCCGGGCGTTCAAACCGATGAAGCCCTTGCTGGACTTGTTTTGTCCTGAGCTACTCCCTTACATTCACCAGGCAAAGACTACTTACGCCGGACTGCTTGAAGGGCACCCCCTTTCGTTTGCTTTGTTCCGGCAGGCCCCTTGGCATCATTATGGTTTGCTGGCGCTCGAAGAAACGCAACTCTCGCTGCGGACGCCGTACCTCGACAACGATTTTGTCCGAACCGTATTCCGCGCCCCAGACTCTGCTTGTGCGAACAGCGACGTCTGCCTGCGATTGATTGCCGATGGGGATGGCGCTCTTCTGGGAATCCCGACTGATCGTGGTCTCGGAGGAAACCGGGGACGGCTCTCTGCAAGTGCCTCGCGACAGCTCCACGAGTTCACGGTCAAAGCGGAGTACGCCTACGACTATGGCATGCCGCAGTGGGTGGCACGAATGGACCATGTCGTGTCACAGCTCCGTCTCGAACGGCTCTTTCTTGGTAGGCACAAGTTCTCGCATTTTCGGGTTTGGTATCGGGATTGCCTCGGCGACTACGTTCGGGAAGTACTACTCGATCCGCGAACTCTCTCGCGCCCCTATCAGCAACGGAAGGCGATCGAAGCAATTGTGAAGGGCCATCTTAAAGAAGGCCGGAACTACACGTCCGAGATCCACACGGTGCTGACGTTGGAGCTCATTCACCGGCTCTTTATCGACTGAAATGACCAATTCGATCCACCAGCCGTAACGCGAATGTCATGCAAAACAGTAGAGATTTTGACCGTTTCGATATGATCTGCAGATTGGAGGTGGGCGCACTGGATGATGGCGAGGCCTGGACCGAACGCAAGGCCGTGACCTCCCCGCTAGACCTGAATCGGCGTTCGGTACAAGGGTAACCATGTACTTCTGAGAGGTAACCATGTACTTCTGAGACTTGTGGAGACGAGCTTCGCACGAGCAGAATCAAGGCCAGCGTATTCGGAGGTGTCTCTAGCGCGGCACAGTGCAACTCCCCCCGAACGCAATCGCACACGCTGCTGTCTTAGGAGATGAAGTGAGAGCTCGATGGTTATTGCTGTTCCCCTTTTTCCTATTTTGCCTATCGACATATTCCCCCGCGCAATTGTGGTCCGGCGTACTTGCGCCAACTCGTGCAATTGACTGGACGACGGCAGGCGTAGCTGGTGGTGTTCCGGCGAACTACACGCAATGCGGCTCGACCATCGCGGCGTATACGGGGGCTGCGGCCACAATCAACAATGCTCTAGCCGTCTGCGGGCCAAACACCTACGTCCTTCTAGGTGCGGGCACATTCACACTCTCGACCGGCATCCGGTGGAGCGTGAACAATGTCGCTCTCCGCGGTTCCGGGCCGACACAGACAATGTTGGTGTTTCAGGGAGGCGCGCACGACGGATGCGGAGGCGTCGGTGCGAACGTCTGCATGATCTCTACGAGCACAAATGACATCCAGGGATTTGGTAACGCAGCTAACTGGACTGCCGGATATGCTCAGGGAACAACCACCATTACGATCGGTGCAAATACGACCGGATCGACAAAGCCGGTAGTAGGCACTGCATTATTTTTAGATCAGTTAAACGACGGAACCACGCGCTCCCAAGACACAAATGGCATCTTCGTTTGCAGCACAGGAGGCGGGCAGTGTACACAATCTAATGGCGGGAATGGCAGATCGGGACGCAATCAACAGGAACTTGTGACAGTGACAGCCATCTCTGCTGGGGCCTGCCCCTGTACCGTGACTATTTCACCCGGCCTGTATATGCCAAACTGGAGGTCGGGTCAAACTCCGCAAGCGTGGTGGGCCAACGGTCCTTATCTAACCGGGGTAGGCCTTGAAAGCGTGGCGATTGACGTGACCCAGGATACGCTGGCCTCGGGTGGATCAGTTCAGGCGATTGCCTTCTTCAATGTCACCGACTCATGGGTGAAGAATATTCGCACGGACCGCCATTTGGCTACCGCAATCTCCAATAGCGGCGTCAAGCATATTGAACTCTATCAGTCGAAGCACATCACCATCCGAGACAGTTATTTCTTCGGGCGGGGTAGCGTGGACGAATACGGCGTAGGATTCTGGGACGCCAGCAACAACCTGATAGAGAACAACATTTTCCAGACCATCGGTACGCCGATGATTCACGAGAACGGCAATGGAAACGTGTTCGGCTATAACTTCACTATCGACAACTGGTGGGGCAACCCGCCGGGTACGTGGGCGCAGGGCAGCATTTACGGGCATGGCAGTCACGAGCACTACGCTTTAGCAGAGGGCAACATAGCTTACGGTCTGGAGTTTGAGAACTACTTCGGTCACGGCTTCTTCGTAACCGCCTTCCGCAACCGATTCACGGGATTTCAGGCGGGAAACCTGAATCAGACCGTTCCGATGTTTATCTATGGCCTGAATCGCTATTTCAATATAGTCGGCAACGTGTTGGGGACTAGCGGCTATCACACGACCTATCAAACGGTCGGAGGAGGATCGGCAGCTAGCTGCCTGACTTCAATATATGCAATAGGGCTGGGAGACAACTGCAACAATGGAGACGGCAGCAGTAAACCTCTCGACGACACACTGGTATCGAATACATCCCTGACAACCCTGATGCGTTGGGGAAACTATGATACGGCGAATTCCGCCAACCGCTTTTTAAACGCAGAAGTGCCAAGCGGAATCAGTCTTTATGCAAATCCGGTCCCAGCAAGCCAAACACTCCCGGCTTCGTTCTACCTCCCGACCAAGCCTGTTTGGTGGAGTACAATGCCTTGGCCTCCGATTGGGCCAGATGTAACAGGTGGAAACATCGCCAATGTTGGTGGTCATGCCTATCTCACCCCAGCGGCTAATTGTTACTTGAACATCATGGGAGGTCCAGCCGTTGGCACCGGTAGTATTTTAAGTTTCGATGCCACCGCTTGCTATGGCAATCCGTCTCCTCGGCCTGCCCCTCCAACAGGCCTCACTGCGGTGGTTCAGTGACACGCTGTCCTCGCGTCGGATAACGGGGCAACCGGTCGGACGTAGAGATCGGGTGACCCCGTCATCTGCGGCGCGTGCGCAAATCTCAAAGATCGGCCGGAATGGAAGGTCGGTATTATCTTAGCTGATCCACTGCGTAGGTGGATCGGGCCGCAAGTGAGGCTGAGACCGTCGTCATCACCGATTCGAGTGGTGTCCCAGGAAAAAAGAGGTGCCTGTGCCCACTGCTCCACCCTGCCCGAAAACCGAGAACAGCCCGGCCGCCATTGAGATAGGGAAATCCTGCATGGTTGTTGCCCTGAGCACCGACTGACCTCGTAACAGCTGCCAATGACACCGATTCAGACGTGTGATCTGCGCCCCCTCCGGGAGAGAATCGCGGTGCCTGGAGGTTACAGACCAACCGAGCTCATGAAGGCTGTGGCACCCAGTCCACAGGGATCTCCTTGCCTGGAGGAAGTTTGAAACCCTTCGATGCAAGGGGCGAGTTCCATCCCACCGGGGAGGCAGGCGAATTCCGTCGCCGCGCCGTGCGAAGTGCCGGGGTCACGGTGCTCTCCCAGGGAGCAGTGTTTGGGGTTCAGATGATCGCGACCGTTGCCTTAGCTCGGCTGCTTATGCCCGCGGATTTCGGCGTGGTCACCATGGTTACCACTTTTAGCTTGCTCATCATGAGTTTTGGACAGAATGGGTATTCAGAGGCGGTTATCCAACGGGAAGACATCGACCATTTCCTGGCGAGCAACCTGTTCTGGATCAACGTGAGCGTGGGCCTTCTCTTGACCATGGGTTTCGCCGCATCGGGATCCCTGCTAGCGAGGTTCTACGGAGACCCACGAGTAGCTCACGTTGCGGTCGGTATGTCGTTGACGATCCTACTCAACAGTACTTCGGTCCTGCACCTTGCTCTTCTTAAGCGGGCTCTGCACTTCTCTGCGACCTCTGCCAACGACATTTTCTCTAATTTGGTGTCGGTGGCAGTGATGATCCTCTTTGCGTGGGGAGGTTGGGGATACTGGGCGCTGGTAGCTGGCGCCGTTGTCCGGCTACTCATTCAATCCATTGGGGCGTGGTATCTGTGTCAGTGGATCCCCAGCTTCCCGCGTCGCGTAACCGGAACGGCCTCCGTCATGAGGTTTGCGTTGAATGTCTACGGCCGCTTCAGCTTTAACTACGTCACTCGAAACACGGACAATCTTCTGGTTGGATGGCGATTCGGCTCATCCTCTCTAGGGTTCTACAAGAAGGCGTATGATCTGTTTCTCCTTCCAGCAAACCAGCTCCTAGTGCCAGTTTCGGACGTGGTGCTTTCCACTTTGAGCCGCCTGGAACCCGGGTCTGTTCGGTACAAGCGCTATTTTCTGAATGGGCTGTCGATCGTGGCGTTCGTGGGCATGGGGGTGGGCGCGGGCCTGACCCTCGTGGGCAAAGACCTGATTCGCATGCTGTTGGGGCCGAAATGGGAAGTCGCGGGCCAAATCTTCAGATTCTTCGGGCCGGGGATTGGGATCATGATGATCTACAGTACCAGCGGCCTGATCCACCTTTCCATAGGACGGGCGGATCGCTGGCTCCGCTGGGTGCTGGCAGAATTCAGCGTAACCGTCCTGCTCTTTCTGCTGGGACTCCATTGGGGCCCCATGGGAGTCGCTGCGGCTTGGGCTGCATCTTTCTGGATCCTCACTATCCCCGCTTTCTGCTACGCGGGGAGGCCAATACAATTTGGGATCGGGCCGGTGCTTACCGCCGTCTGGAAATACGTTCTGGCATCGTTGCTGGCTGGTTGCGCATCGGCCGCGATCATCCGAGAAATCTCCCCCTTGGTGGCAGCGCCGGGCGCCGGAGGTGCTCTGGCTCGGATCGTAACGATCTCCGTGTTGTTCTCAGTTCTTTATCTCGCAACAGTTGTTCTGTTGCACGGCGGACCCGACCCACTCTATCGTTTCGCGCGGCTTTGGCCGGACGTGGTTCCCTGGGCGAGTTCAAGATCGATTTCACTGTCGGAAGAGTCGGTGGCTAGGGTTGAAAGATCCAGACTATGGCCGGAGAAAGTGAATTGAAGTCAAGGTGACACCCTTGAAGTGCGGTGGACCGCCGCTAAGCAGATCAAATGAGAGCAACAGGACTTAGATGTCATAGATATTCAGCTCGGGATACTTGGTTGAAATTGCAGGAATACTATCGGAGAAGGGCGGCGAGCCTGTTATTCAAAAGGCCTTTCCCGATCAGCCTGCAACGGCCTTTGATTTCGTTTACGTTCGATGATTTCCCGCGATCGGCCTTGCTGGTTGGCGGTACTATACTGAACCGCTTCGGTCTGGTTGGCACGTACTATGCCGCGCTCGGCCTTTTAGGTACGGAGACACCGAGCGGTCAAATATTTGTTGCTGATGACTTGATGACGCTTTTTGAACGTGGACATGAATTGGGATGCCACACATTCTCACACTGTGATTCATGGGACACAGGGACGGCAGCATTCCAGAACTCGGTCATCGAAAACCGCGTGGCACTCAGCGGTCTGCTCCCTGGCGCTCAGTTCAAGAGCTTCTCGTACCCAATCAGCCTGCCTCGACCACTGACCAAGGCGAGGATTGCCGACTATTTCCTGTGCTGTCGTGCTGGCGGCCAGACCCTCAACGTCGGGAAGGCAGACCTCAATCAACTGTCGGCCTACTTCCTGGAAAAAAGTCGGCATAATATTCAGGCCGTCAAGGATCTCATAGACCATAACCGACAAGTTCAGGGCTGGCTCATCTTTGCGACTCACGACATTTCTGATAATCCCACTCCGTTCGGATGCACCCCGGAGTTCTTCGAGCAAGTAGTCCAATACGCCGTCAGCTCTGGCGCCAGCATTCTGCCGGTTGTCAAAGCTCTAGATGTGCTCGGCGCTCCAGGTTCTCGCCAGGGCTCGACGCATCCGCGCCGTGTCGGCCCTGAGGTCATAAGTGTCAGGCAAGTAGCCACGACAAAACCATTGGTATCGATCCTTATCCCAGCCTTCAACGCACAGGAATGGATTTCTGACACGTTACGCTCGGCGATGGCACAAACCTGGGAACGAAAGGAGATCATCGTAGTTGATGATGGTTCCACCGACCAAACGCTCACGATTGCGCGTCGATTTGAATCCGATTGGATTCGGGTTGTCACGCGGAATAATCAGGGCGCTGCAGCCACTAGGAACCACGCCCTATCTCTGAGCCGGGGAGACTACATTCAGTGGCTGGATGCTGACGATCTTTTGGCTCCAGACAAAATTGCCAGGCAGATGTCGGTGTTGGACCAGTGCCGAAACAGAAGGGTGCTTCTTTCTTCGGGGTTTGGCAGGTTCCTGTACCGATGGCACCGGGCAGAATTCGTTCCGACTAACCTGTGGAGCGATCTGAGTCCCACTGAATGGCTGCTGCGCAAGATGGGAGAAAACCTCTACATGCAGACTGCTACGTGGCTGGTTAGTCGCGAGTTAAGCGAAGCTGCCGGTTTATGGGACACCCGTATGTTATCCGACGACGACGGCGAGTATTTCTGCCGTGTTCTTCTCAAAAGCGATGGCACACGATTCGTGCCAGAAGCGAAAGTGTACTATCGTGGCTTCGGGTATGACAGCCTGGCCTACATCGGTAAATCGAATCGGAAACGCGAGGCGCTGTGGCTCTCCATGCAGTTGCACATCGGGTACCTGCGGGCGCTGGAAGATAGTCCAAGGACTCGTGGGGCTTGTGTAACTTACCTGCAACGAAACCTGATCAACTTCTATCCCGACAGGCGCGACATCGTTAGGCAGGCAGAACAGATCGCCGGGGACCTGAAAGGGAAACTGTGTCCGCCTGACTTGTCCTGGAAGTACTCCTGGATTAAGGCGATGTTTGGCTGGACACTGGCCAAGGACGCTTCTCTTCGGCTGCGGAAAATAAGGTGGACGTCGCAGAAGGCGTTGGACAAGGCGCTATTTCGTGTCAAGAACTGCAAAGGTGACCTCGCGATTCCGCGCATGCATCCGGAACTCGCCTCCAGAGACAGAGTTCGGCAGTAGGTTGAGCTTGGTACCCAGATTCGGATGTTTCCGATCAGCCATACGAACCAGTGAACATTCACACCGTAAACCCGCTTGTCCACAAACGTTGGAATGACTTGGTTGCTCGCCACCCTCGGGCATCAGCATTTCATCAACGTGGTTGGCTCGAAGCATTGGCTCGCACCTACGGCTACACGCCGTTTGTACTCACGAGTGCACCTACGGGCGAATCCCCAAAACGATGGCATCGTTTTCTGCCGTGTCTCGAGTTGGATGATGGGCACTCGTTTAGTCTCATTCCCCTTTGCAGATTACATTCAGCTTTCCTATCGTCGCCATGGCACGACTACCACGCGAGCTGGAGTCATTGGAGAGATGTCGCCACCAACATAGCGGGATTCATCCCCTTGGGGTTTTGCGTCTTTGTCTATCTATCTTCGAAGCCTGCGATCAAGCTCACAGCGGCAATAACCATCATCCTGGGATTTGTCACAAGCCTCACGATCGAGACACTGCAGGCGTTTCTCCCGACGCGCAGCTCAGGAATGACAGATATCATCACCAATATCCGCGGTACAGCGATCGGAGTGATGCTCTACCGTTGGCCCTTCACGCAAAGCTGTTGACTGAGGCGGGAATATTCGCAAGAAGACGAACTTGTCTATGGAAACAAACCCCGAGTTTGGGATGATTTCCTCGGATTCGACTCCTCCTTGTGAGCTTACCCAGCCAAATTGTGAGTTGAAGTAGCAATGACAGGGTGCGATGTGGCAATTATCGGAGCAGGCCCCTACGGGCTGTCAATCGCAGCTCACCTTAGGGCGCGCGGAGTTGACTTTCGCATCTTTGGCAGCCCGATGCACACCTGGCTGACGCAAATGCCGAAAGGCATGCGGCTGAAATCCGAGGGGTTTGCGTCCTCTCTGTACGACCCGGATTCGACGTTCACTCTAGCTGCGTATTGCAAGGAGCAAGGACTTCCCTATGCCGACATCGGACTTCAGGTGCCGTTGGAAACGTTTGCTGCTTATGGGCTGGCGTTCCAAAAGAGGTTTGTGCCAGAGCTGGAGAACAAGCTCGTGGTCTCGGTGCATCGATCTTGTGCAGGCTTTCAAGTCCGTCTTGGGGATGGAGAGGTCGTGACCGCACGAAAGGTGGTGGCGGCAGTTGGCATAAGCCACTTCGGCTATGTCCCGCCGATCCTGGCTGCGCTGCCCGAGAAGTTTGTAACCCATAGCTCCAAGCACAGCACCCTTGACCACTTCAAGGGGTGTGAAGTAGCCGTGGTGGGAGCCGGAGCGTCAGCCCTGGACTTGGCCGCCCTGCTGCATCGGGCCGGGGCTGCTGTCCAGGTAGTTGCCCGCAAGCCAGCTATTCGCTTCCACGATCCGCCTGACAACGTCAACCCGTCCCTCCTGCAGCGGCTTCGCACCCCGGTGACAGGGATCGGACCTGGTTGGAAGTTGTTCTTGTGTACCAACGCGCCGTTGGTGTTCCGCCTGATGCCCGAGCGGTTCCGGTTCGAGAAGGTGCGGCAGATCCTTGGTCCGGCGCCCGGCTGGTTCGTCAAACAGGACACGGTTGGAAAAGTGCCGTTCAATTTGGGGGTCGCCATCACCAAGGCAGGCGTCGAGAATGGTCGCGTAAGCCTGGAACTCACCGATCGCTATGGTGCCAAACGGACGTTAACAGCGGATCACGTGATCGCAGCAACTGGCTACAGGGTTGATCTGCGGCGCTTGACCTTCATGGATGCGGCCATCCATGCGAGAATGCGATCCGTCGAGCATACGCCGGTGTTGTCTTCGAACTTTGAATCTTCCTTGTCCGGCCTGTACTTCGTGGGCACATCGGCGGCGAATACGTTTGGACCCCTACTGAGGTTTGCATTTGGAGCTGGATTCACCGCGCGACGACTTTCAAGACATCTTGCGAAATCCGCATCTCGCAATTTGGTGCCGGTCCGGAACCCGGAAGTCGAGACGGTCGGAGTATGACCAAGCGGGGGCAGCAGATAAGATGGCATCCCTCTCAGCCGACCAGTACCGGAAGTGATCCCGAAAGTGTCGAAGCCAAGGAACATTGACTGCAAGAACCTGCTTGTCATTGTATCCACGCTGGGTGGGACCGGTCTCAAGCGGGCTCAAAGGTGAGCCTTGATCGGAGCATGAGGAACATGTGAACTACGGCAACCTCAGTTCAGAGGCGCAGACCGCTTTAGAGCCAAGAGTCCTATTGACCAACACTATTAGGTGGGCAACAGGGGCTCGCGTTGCAATCGGCCTTGCCCAGGCGGATTGCAGTGTCTTCGCCATTTGTCCGAGCCGGCACCCGATGTTGAAGACTAGTGCGGCTCGGCAAACATTCGCGTATAGCGGCGTTCGTCCCCTGGATTCACTGTTGGCCGCAATTAAGGCAAGCGACCCGCACATCATTATTCCGTGCGACGATCGCGGCGTTGAACATCTGCACGAACTGTATGAGCACGCGTGCAAGCAAGAGGCATCGGGAAGCAAACTTGCGGCCTTGATCGAGCTCTCGTTGGGCTCGCCGGCGAGTTATCCCATCGTCTCGTCCCGTTATGAACTTCTTAAGATTGCGCGGGACGAGGGCATTCGTGTGCCGCACACACACCCCATCCTCGCGGTGGATGATCTCAAGGCCTTGGATGGAGAACAGACGCTTCCCTGGGTCCTAAAGGCTGATGGAACATGGGGTGGTGGTGGCGTGAAGATCGCGCAGACTCCAGCAGAGGCCGAACAGTTCTTCGTGGAACTGAACCGAGCCTTCGGAGTCAAGCGAGCAATCAAACGGCTGTGTGTGAACCGTGACTCATTCTGGCTGCGGCCTTGGTGGAGACGCTTTCGGCCGGCTGTTATTGCTCAAGCTTACATTCACGGCTGCCCCGCCAACTGCGCGGTCGTATGCTGGCAAGGAAAAGTGCTCGCCGGCATTGGCGTCGAGGTCGTCAGTGCGCAAGAACGGACAGGCCCAGCGAGCGTCGTTCGCGTGGTGGACAATCGTGAAATGATGTTTGCGGCGAAGCAGCTGGCCCGTCGACTCGGGCTGTCCGGCATTTTCGGGTTGGACTTTGTGATTGAAGACGGGACGGGAGCTGCCTATCTGATCGAAATGAATCCACGCTGTACGCCGCTTTGCCATCTGCAACTTGGGAAGGGACGAGACATGGCACGGGCTCTGTGGGCGCAGCTATCCGGTGAGCCTATCCCCGATACCTCGCCCATTACCCAAAACGATGTAATTGCCTACTTTCCGCAAGCTTGGATCTCCAAGAGCGAATACTTGCAGTCGAGCTTTCACGATGTGCCGCAAGGAGAACCGGACTTGGTACAGGAGCTTCTCCAGCCTTGGCCCGACCGAAGTTTCCTTTTTCGCGCATTCAGCCTACTGCACCAGATAACGAATCCTACTTCAAAAGCTAGGGCGCTCACGGGACCAGACCTGCGTGAGTTGAAACTGGGGAAAGACCAGACCTCCGACCGGCAATTGCAAGAGAGTCGATGCGCTAAAACACAACCGCGCTGAATCGCTGGTGGAAAACTTGTTTTTTTCCCTAATCAACTCGTAAGTGACGATCCTGTCTTGGCCACCCTCTGATACCGACGGCTCTTAGACAGCTCATTCCTCGAGAACTTCAAATGAAGATGTATTGCTTACGATGTGAGACAGAGCTCGGAGAGTACTGGTTCACGCCGATGACATTCCATCCTTACGGCAGCGGGCACGCGCGTGTCATGCACAAAGTTCGGGCATGTCGAGTTCCTCTCGAAGAGTAGTTCCCTGCTCATGGACATGAAGGGATATGCTGTCTATGACGGAGACAGGGACTGAAACTGCGCATTGCGAGAACCGAGTCCGACCGACTCACAGTTAACCAGCGGTCGTTTCTGAAGCAGGAGTTGTCCACTATGTTGACGCTTGGCCTATCGTCATTCACGCACGACGCAGCAGCAGCTTTGCTCGAGGATGGTGTGATCAAGGCCGCAATCGAAGATAGCAAACTGTCGCGCTCGAACACCCAGGGACTTCCAGAAATAGCCATGCGCTATTGCCTGAACAAGCGTGGCATCGGTTGGCATGATCTGGATGTTGTGGCGGTCGACAGCCGTCCCTTCAAAAGGTGGATTCGGCAATCGCTGCTCCTCCTGCGGAATGTATCGTCGCCGTTAGCGAGCACTTACTACGAGGCGAATCAGCTTGGCGCTCTGGCCAGGCAACTCAGCGATCTTCGGCAGTTGCGGCACGAGAATGGCGCCACCAGTTTTAAGCTCCTCTGTCTTGAGCATCATCTCTGTCACGCCTCCGCGGCATTCTTTCAGTCCCCTTTTGATCGCGCGTTAGTTCTCACATTGGATGAAGGAGCCGATGGGAAGTCGGTCATGGTTGCAATCGGGGAAGGAAGTCAGCTCCGCGTAGTGCAAGGTATCTCTTTCCCCAACTCACTGGCTTGGGTCTACTCGCAAGTCACCGAATTGGTCGGATTCATCCCACACAAAGAGGAGCACAAGACCCAATGGTTGAGTATGGAGGGAGAGCCTTCGTTCAAGGACATTTTCCTGGAAATGATGTGCGAGCCCGGCAGTCCTTTGCCGCACGTCAACCGCCGGTTTGTCGATTGCGATGCCACCGGGCGATTGAAACTCTCCCGACATTTCTATCGGCGGGCCGGATTGTTGGAGCATAATTCGGAACTGAGTGACGATGTGCGGCACGCCCTGGCCAGCAGTTTGCAGCAGGCGTGTTTTGAGACTGTCCGCAACCTCGTGGAGTATTTTCGAAGGAAGCACGGCATTCAGAACGTGTGTTTCGGAGGCGGGCTTTTTCAGAACGTGGTTCTAGTCGCGGCCTTAGAGAAGGAGCTTGGCATCGACCAGGTCTTCGTGCCGCCTGCTCCGGGAAATGCAGGCTGCGCGGTGGGTGCAGGTCTTCTGGTGTGGCATTCCCTCATGAAGAAGGCGCGCGGGCAGGAGATCTCCCATGTTTACTGGGGACCTGCTTACAGCCGGCACGAGATTGTGGACGTATTGAGCAACTCCAAGGCCCGCTACTCGTACGAGAACACCGAGGAGCGCCGGCTGGATGCTGCCATCCAGCTCTTGCAGGGTGGAAAGGTCATCGGCTGGTTCCAGGGAGCAGCCGAATTCGGTCCACGAGCCCTGGGAAACCGGAGTCTGCTGGCATCGCCCTGGGCTCCCTACGTGAAGGAGAACCTGAACGACTATATCAAGCACCGGGAGCGGTTTCGCCCCTTCGCGATCGCCATTCCCGAAGAGGATTGTGCGCGCTTCTTCGAGTGCTCGCGTCTATGCAGGTTCATGAATTCGCTTGGGACGGTGCGTTCCGGAAGTGACGTTCTTCCCGAAGGATTTGCCCTGCCCGGCAATCAGGTGCGTCTGCACGTGGTTGAGGAGAAAGCGAACCCCCTCTTTTGGAGGTTATTAAAGCGTTTTGGGAGCGTCGCTCCGGCGCCCATGCTGATCAACACCTCGTTTAACCTGGGGGGAGAGCCCCTGGTCGGCAAGCCACAAGATGCATTCCGTAGCTACTTTTGTTCGGGTATTGACGCATTGATGATCGAGGGCTTGCTCTTGTCAAAACACCCGGTCCCAATCCTGAGAAAGCCACAGGTCGCGCATGCCTCGTCACTGGCTCAGCTGTCGCAGTCTGCCGGACTGCGGCGGTAAGCACCAGAGCGACAACAGCTTCAGGTGAAAATCGAAGATAACCACAGCAAAGTTGCCAACCCCATATGGACGGGCCATTGCGGTTGCAAGAGCTTGCAGGGACCATAGGCTTACGAAATTAGCGACGGTGTCACTGAAGCGGTTGGGGCACGACGAGTATGGATACGAAGAGATGAAGAAAAAATTGAGCGCAGGCGATTGGGTGGAAGTCCGAAGCAAAGAAGAAATCCTGAGGACACTCGACGGTAACGGACAGCGTGATGGAATGCCGTTCATGCCCGAGATGTTCCAGTATTGCGGGAAGAGATTCCAGGTTCACAAACGGGCGCACAAGACCTGCGATTACACGTCATCTTATCCGTACCGCACGCGCCGGCTCGATGGGACTGTCCATCTGGAAACGCGCTGTGATGGAGAGGCGCATGGCGGGTGCCAGGCTGGGTGCCTGTTCTACTGGAAAGAGGCATGGCTGAACCCGGTCAGCGGGGATGATCCCACGGAGTTTGTTGCCCTGAGTGCGGAGGGGCCATCTGGGGGAACTGCGGGTGCGACGTCAAGCACCGCATGCAGCGCATCGGCGGTTTGGGCTCATACGCAGACATCCGATCCCAACGGTGGAGAGCCGACATATGTCTGCCAAGCTACGCAAGTGCCCTATGCGACGACACCCCTTGCCTGGTGGGACGTGCGTCAATATCTCGAGGATTACTTGTCAGGAAATGTTGGTCTCGAGCGCATTTTTAGCGGCTTGATATATTCCGCGTTCTACCACCTGAGTCAGGCGGGGATTGGACTCGGGCCCGCGATGCGCTGGTTCTATAACAGGTTCCATCGGTTGTGGGGCGGCACGCTGTTTCCTAGGAAACCGGGCCTGATTCCCACAGGGAAGCCGACACCGGCGGGGACACTGAATCTGCAGCCGGGGGAACTGGTCCGCGTGAAGTCGCACGAAGAGATTCTGAAGACGGTGGACAGCAGGAACAGGAATCGGGGCATGCATTGGGATGCAGAATTGGTGCCGTATTGCGGCGGAACCTACCGCGTCCTCAACAGTGTCACCAAGATCATCGATGAAAAGACGGGGAAGATGTTGGAAATGAAGAACCCGTGCATCATCCTGGATTCGGTCGTGTGTCAGGCACGATACAGCCAGTGCCGCATGCTCTGTCCGAAGGAGATGTATCCATATTGGCGGGAAATATGGCTGGAGAGAGTGGCGGCCGATGGCAGTGGCGTCTCCGGAGCGGATGCGGCAGAAAACATGACATCCGTAACTTTAAGCCAGCATTAACAAAGAACACTGCCGGTGCTGTCCGTGTGGGTGGTACCAGGACTTGAAAGTATTGGACTGGTCTGAGGATAGTGATTGCAGGCGTTTCACGAAGACCGATGTCCTCGGCGCAAGGGTCATTGATCCGACTCCGCATCAGGATGATCGTGGACGGTTCTTGCGGGCGTGGTGCTCGCGCGAGTTTTTCGAGCACGGGATCAACTTCGTGCCAGTCCGGGCGAACATGGGTTTCAGCGCGCGTAGAGGGACGGTCCGCGGCATGCATTCCAGGTAAAACCCCGCGCTGGAGGCCAAGTTGGTCCGGTGCACCCGGGGAGCCATGTTCGATGTAGTGCTCGATCTCAGGACTGCGTCGCCGTGGTACGGCAAATGGTTCGCCACAGAGCTGACCGCGGAGAACGGCCGAATGCTGTACCTGCCCGAAGGCTGCGCACACGGATACCCTGGAAGATGGTACTGAAATGCACTACATGGCTTCCGAGGTCTACACGCCCAGCGCAGCCCGTGGCGTGCGCTTCGATGATCCAGTGTTCGGCATTCGCTGTCCGTTACCCGCTACCGCGGTCTCTGAATAGGATCGCAACCGGCCGCCTTTTGCGCGATGAATCGACCTAGGTGTCTGGCAGGAACTCAGGTATGAGCAGGACTATAACGATTTACGTTATCAGGGGATAACGAACGTGACATTGCATGATCAACCGCTGGTTAGTATCTTGACGCCCGTGTATAACGGCGCTTCATATCTGAAAGAGTGTATCGACAGCGTTCTCGCACAGACCTATTCGCACTGGGAATACATCATCATCAATAACTGCAGCACGGATAACACGCTGGAGATTGCCTGCGAGTACGCCACAAAATACAGTAGTATCCGTGTGCATGACAATACTGAGTTCCTGGGAGTAATTGCGAATCACAATCTTGCCTTCAGTCTCATGTCACCAGCAGCAAAGTACTGCAAAGTTGTTTCAGCTGATGATTTCATCTTTCCCGACTGTGTTTCACAAATGGTTGACCTCGCCGAAGCAAATCCGACAGTTGGCCTGGTAGGAGTGTATTTGCTTGCAGGGAAGAGGGTTCTGTGCGATGGACTGCAATACGAACAAAAAGTAGTCAATGGGCGCGAAATCTCCCGCGCCACATTGCTCGGAGGGCCATATGTGTTCGGGTCCCCAACCTCATTGCTCTATCGAGCTGATTTGATCAGAAAAGGTAAGGCTTTTTACCCGCACAGCAACCCGCATGCTGATACAACCGCATGTTATGAGTCCCTTGAGCACTCGGACTTCGGGTTTGTCCATCAGGTGCTGGCATACGCGCGGATCCATGCTGACTCTCAAACCTCAAAAAGCCTCAAAGTTGGGACTTACGAGCTTGCGCTTGTGGGTGATCTCACACGATTCGGCCCAAAATACCTAAGCCCGGCCGAGTTAGAGCAACGCTTAGAATATTACCTGGAGCCGTATTATCGCGTGGTTGTCAACATGCTTCTGGAGCGGGCACGGAATAAGGAGTTTTTGGACCAGCAGAAAATTGCGTTGCAGCAGATCGGGCTACGATTCAGTTTTACAAGATTGATGAAGACGGCTTTCCATATGGCAATTGGGATATTGCTGAGACCTGGCGTGGCTATAAAGAAAATATCAGCCGCCAAGAGAAATGCAGGCAAGATAGAAGCTCAATACTACTGACCTTGGGTCTGATCTGCTGAATCGAGTTCCATTTTTGTACGTTCCGGGCGCTTTGCTTCGGGACAGAATGGCTGAAATGGGCAGATGCTTACGGTTTTGATGGCGACGCGAAACGGGAGTCGTACTTTGACGTCCGTGCTGGAGTGCTTCACTCACCTGCAGACGCCCTCGTCCGGCTGGAAGCTTGTCGTCGTAGATAATGGAAGCACCGACCGTACGCGCGAAATTATCCAATCGTTTCAGACGGTCTTGCCTTTGACCTATATTTTTGAAGGGAACCCCGGCAAGAACGCTGCCCTCAACACTGGTCTCGCACATGTGGACGGCGATCTGGTTGTTTTCACCGATGATGACGTTTTTCCGCGTCCTGATTGGTTGATTCAGTTTCGTAAAACAGCAGACAGCCATCAACCGTACTCGATGTTTGGCGGCGCCATACTGCCGCGCTGGGAGGAGCCGCCCGCGCCTTGGGCCGCATGGGTACCACTTGCGCCGGTCTTTACACTCACCGACCCTCGATTAAGAGAAGGCCCAATCGACGCGGGATTGATTTATGGCCCGAACATGGCGGTCCGCGCCAAGGTATTCAATGCGGGTACATGCTTTGACCCTTCGATTGGCCCAAGAGGAGCCGATTACCCAATGGGCAGCGAGTCGGAGTTATTGGAGAGACTGAAGCGCCAGGGCCAAAAAGCCTGGCACGCGCAGGAAGCTGTGGTTGAGCATTTTATTCGAAATCACCAAATGGATAAATCCTGGATTTTGAAACGCGCCATTCGGTTCGGCCGCGGCCAGCTCCGTTTATTAAGAGCGTCGAATCCGGAAGCCGTCTCCCATTGGTTTGGAGTGCCCCCACGTGTTTTTCTGCGGATGATCAAACGACTCATGAGGATAACGGCGGCTTGGCTGGAATCTGACGATCAACGGATGCTGGTGGCTCGTTGGGAGCTCAACTGCCTCTGGGGACATGTTGTTGAAGCGCGACTCTTGCGCCGTCAGCACTATGTTCAGGGTGACTGTTTGCAGGGCAACACCAAGGAGGCCCAATGAGAACTGTTCATCAGGCCGGTGGCTCGAGAATGGGAAATCCGATTGGTACCGGCTCATCATCAGCGCAGAATCTGATTTTCGATGTGGGCCTTAACATCGGCCAAGATACAGGTTTCTATCTTTCGCAAGGCTATCAGGTTCTGGCGATCGAGGCTGATCCCACCCTGGCGGAAGCAGTGCGCAAAACGTTTGATCGCGAAATCCAGGACGGTCGTCTTGAGGTTCTGAATGTGGGAATCGCAGAGAAGGACGGATTTGCCGATTTCTGGATTTGCGAGGACAAACCGGAATTCAGCTCCTTTTACCGGCAGATCGCCGCGCGTGATTCCTACTCTCATCACTGTATCCAGATTCCAGTCTTGCGGTTTGCCAGCATCATCGAGCGATATGGCGTTCCTCATTATCTGAAAATCGATATTGAGGGGAACGATATGTCGTGCCTTGATGGTCTCAGTCCTTCAACTGCACCAAAGTACCTTTCGGTGGAGAGCGAGTGTCCCTTGGACGAGCAGAGCGCCACGGTCGAAGATGGCGTGCGCACGTTGCAGAAGCTCCACAGTTTGGGATACAGGCAGTTTAAGCTCATCGACCAATATACTTTCTGCTCGCTGACATTGCCTGCGACTCCAGGCTATCGGGTAGATACTCTTGCCAGAAGAATTTTCAACGAGTCGTTTCTGAAGAAGATACGAGGCTTCGGTCTGATCTCACGGCATTTGATCGTGAAGAGGAGATTGGAGACAAGATTTCGGTGGAAGTTTCCACATGGCAGTTCTGGCGTGTGGGGAGAGGCCACCCCGGGGAAATGGATCAGCTATGGTGAGGCGGAACAGGCGTACAAGCACTATCGCGTGAGGCACTTTCAGGCTTCGGATAGCAAGTTCCACTCGTTTTGGTGCGATTGGCATGCGAAGCGAGACTAGCCACTGCAGTATGTTTCCCACGTTGCAATGGAGCGCCGGCGATGGGTGGTGTGCACACGCGATAGCAGAACCGCCAAGTGATGATGACGATGTACCACGAGCGGTGAGGATATGAAAGTCGTTCTTTTTTGTGGCGGATTGGGGTTGCGTATCCGGGACGCGGAAGATATCCCGAAGCCGATGGTGCAGATCGGCTACCGGCCGATCCTGTGGCACGTAATGAAGCATATGCGCACTTCGGACACAAAGACTTCATTCTTTGCCTGGGCTATCGCACCGACGTCGTGAAGAACTATTTCTTGAACTACAACGAGAGTGTCTCGAACGATTTCACCTTGTAGGCCGGAGGCAAGAACCTGCAGCTCTTCAATAGCGACATTGACGACTGGCGCATCACGTTCGCCGATACGGGCGTGAATTCGAATATTGGCCAACGGCCGAAGGCAGTCGAAAAGCACCTCGAAGGGAACAGGAATACCTGGCCAACTACAGCGACGGTCTCACCGATCTGCCGCTCCCGCAGCAACTCGAGCACTTCCGCAAGCAAGACAAGATCGCCAGCTTTCTCTGCGTGCGGCCTAATCTCAGCTATCACATGATTTCGGTGGAAGAGGGGAATGGCAGCCTTGTGTCGGGCATCCATGCGATCAACAATGACGCGGTGCGGATCAACCGGGGGGCCCGCCGACTCGGACGCCAAGCCTGTGTCGTGGATTACAGAAAATTGGCAGCGTCATGGGGAGAGCAAGCGTCGTGGACTCAGGATTCCGCAACGCACCCGGGAGAGGCTCACGCCCTCAAGCTAGATGCCTCCAAGGCGGGCGCATGCTTGGGTTGGCTTCCAGTGCTTCCCTTGAAGCCGGCGCTCGAATGGATTGTCGAGTGGTACCGTGCTTTCCAGAATGGTGATGATCTCCGACGCCTTACCGAGGCGCAAATCGAACGGTATGAGTCCCTTCTCCAACAACTAACGACCAGAAGAAAGCGATTTGGTGAATCGTAGCGTGAAGGTTGAACCAAAGAGCAATGACATGAACAATCGGCCCCGCCGTTGGTGGGCGTTACTGACCATAATGGTGGCTGCTAGTTTTGCAGTCCGTGTGGCAGCTTGGGCACACTGGCAAACGGGCGCCATCGAATCCGAAGGCGCGGAGTACGCGAGAATAGCCGAGAACCTACGGAATGGCGCAGGGTACGTTGGACTGGTGACCCCTGGCTCTGAGCTACTCTTCAATCCCCTTTTTCCGTTCATCATTGCTGGAACCTCCTTTGTGACCCGCAACTATGAATTGGCGGGCCGACTGGTTGCGCTGGTTATGGGAGCTCTGCTCCCACTGCCGGTGTTTGGCATCGGATCACGTCTGTTCAACCGGCGAGTGGGATTCATCGCCGCGACGTTAACATTACTGCACCCAGTGTTAGTCCATTTATCTTTTACAGTGTTCTCGGAGGGACCATATACCACCTTACTCCTGTGTGCGGTGTACTTAGTTGTTCGGGCGCTAAATAACTCCTCGACCAAGCTGTGGTTGTTGGTGGGCGGAGCATTCGGGCTCAGTTACCTCCTCCGAGCGGAAGCTTCCGCCGTATTCGCGATTGCCGTGGTGTTCGCGCTTACTGCGACCGAAGGGGGTCGCACGGTCAGATGCAGGCGTACTGTGGCGGCAGCTGTAATGTTTCTGGTGCTGGCGCTGCCAGAAGTCATCCTTATTTATGAATCGACAGGGAAAGTACGACTGGAAGGAAAGAGCACGATCTTTTGGTATACGGGCAGGCGTATTTTGGCCGCAGAAGCAAATCCTGGAGTGGACTACGAATCACCGGGCGGACAGCACGAGGTGCCGGCTCCAGCGCCGAATGTTGAGTCGGGACAACCATGGGAGGACAAGTGGGCGTTCTATGGTATCGACTCCCATCTCAAGGGGATGGGATTCCCTATGCGCCCCCACGCTGAGGTGATCCGGGAGACGCGGGTAACACTCAAAGATCTGTTTCGGTTGTTCGAAAAGGGGGTTCGCCAGAACGCGCCTGAATTGTTTCGACGACTCTCGTCCGATTGGCTTGGGGCACCTCTTTTGCCGGCGTTGGCTTTGCTGGGCGCCCTTCGCCGACCATGGCGAGGACCCCAGACTTCAAGCCGGTTATTCGTCATCTTGGTTGCGGCTGCTCCCGTTGTGGCGACCTTTTTTGCTCTCTGGAGCGAAGCAAGATACTACTTTGTGTTGGTCCCACTGTTGTCCATCTGGGCAGCAAATGGTCTCTTCGAGATTGGCCTGTGGATGAAGGCATCCAGTGCGGCCGCAGGATGGAGGGTACTCGCTCGCCCCGCGGTGTCTCAGTATATCGTTCCCGCGTTGATCGGTTTAGTGATGATCATCAGCTCGGTCAACCCAGTCAGAAGGCTGTACGTGTTCAGCGATAGCGCTCTTCCCAGCCACGTCGATAAGGATGTCGGTTTGTGGATCGGACGTCAGCAGAGCCGTCCGGCGCGGATCATGGACGTTTCCATACCTCTGGCCTATCACGCGGGTGCGCAGTTCACGTATTTTCCTTACTGTACGGGCGAGTTGGCGCTTCGTTACCTCGACGCTGCACAGGTCGACTACATAGTCCTGCGCAGAGGAGAGAGATTCACGCAGTACTACGAAGACTGGCTGACGCACGGCATCCCGGACCATCGGGCAGAACTTCTGCAACTGTCTTCAGTAGCCGACGCCGACAAATTTGTGGTATTTCGGTGGCACCGAGGTGAATACGCTGACAGTTCACGCTCTGTGACTATGCAAACGCGAAATGGGACGGAAGCGATCGGCCAAAAGTGACTCTTCCGTCTGGTGCCTCCTTTGAGACTGACGCTCGGCCCGAATGCACATCGCAGAGTATGAGGTTTTCTCCCACAACTGACGCCGACTGTGCGACTGCCTGGTACTGGCATGGCGAACGTAACGGGAAACCCTGGCTATTCGGTGACCGGCGGTCACAAAATCTAGACCATAGAAATTAGGAGAAGCGGTTACATGCCAATGCCAAACATCGTCGTAATGGGAACCGGCATGGCCGGGTTGGGCGCTGCCCATCGGCTCCACGGCGAGGATATCACCCCTGTGATGTATGACAAGAACGCCTACCATGGCGGTCACACCGCATCGTTCCGATACGAGAGCGGGTTCCTCTTCGACGTCGAGCCCCGTATTTCGTTTACCAAAGATCCGCGCATCCAATAGTGGTCGCCGACAGTGTTGACCGGCGTTACGAGTACGATCCAGATCAATCTTAATAACTACTGGCGTGGCTACTGGCCCCTGCATCCAGTACCACTCCACCTCCATGGACTGCCGTTCCGGACCATGAGAATACGATGAAAGATTTGAAACAGAAAGCGATTCTTGGGGGGTTCGCCAAAATCTGTTCCCAGGGAACCGGTTTCCTGGTCCGAATGGGGTCGCTGATGATCATGGCCCGACTATTAGACCCCAAGGATTTCGGTCTGGTGGGTATGGTTAGCGCCGTGATTGGGGTTTTTAGTGTGTTCAGGGACTTTGGGCTGTCGGCGGCCGTGGTTCAGCGTGCGACCGTCACAAAGGAACAGGCTTCGACGCTCTTCTGGATCAACCTACTGGTAGGCGCAATCCTGGGAGCGTTGTCATTAGCGATGGCACCATTTGTCGTCTTCTTTTATCACGAACCACGGCTGCTTGGAGTAACGGCTGCCTTGGCGTCCGGATTTCTCTTCAACGCAGCAGGGGTACAGCACACGGCCATTCTCGAGCGCCAGATGCGGTTTACCACGTTGTCGGTGATCGATATCCTCTCTTTGTTGGCCAGTGCGGCGGTTGGAATTAGCATGGCTACCCATGGTTTCGGGTACTGGGCCCTTGTCGCCATGACGATCATTACTCCACTTGTCTACACAATGTGTGTATGGCTGACAACAGCTTGGGTTCCAGGAAGGCCACACAGGCAGGTTGGTGTCCGTTCGATGATGCGTTTTGGAGGCGCTCTCACTCTGAATGGCCTGGTCATGTACATCGCCAGCAACTTTGAGAAAGTTCTGTTAGGCCGCTTTTGGGGCGTCGATGCGCTGGGAATCTACGGAAGGGCATACCAGCTCATTAACATTCCAACCGACAATCTGAATTCAGCCGCCGGCGGTGTGGCTTTTGCAGCGCTATCCAGACTCCAGGGCGAACCGAGTCGCCTCAAGAGTTACTTTCTGAAGGGCTACTCTGTTGTCCTGTCTCTGACAGTACCGATCACGTTTACTTGCGCACTTTTTGCCGACGATATGATTTTCGTTTTCTTGGGACCGAAGTGGAGAGGTGCGGCGGTTGTCTTTCGCTTGCTGGCTCCGACCACATTAGCCTTTGCCATTCTCAATCCCTTAGGATGGTTGCTCAACTCGCTGGGATTGGTCGAACGGGGCCTAAAGATTGCTCTGATCCTAGGGCCGGTCATGATTGCTGGCTATGTAATCGGCTTGCCTTATGGACCTCGGGGTGTCGCGTTTGCTTACTCGGCAGTGATGATGGTGTGCATCATTCCGCTGATCGCCTGGGTTACACACGGTACTGTGATTTCAATCAGCGATATTCTGCGGGTTGTGAGCCGGCCCTTGCTTTCAGGTATCATGGCTGCGGGGTTCGTGCTTGCACTGCAATACTTGTATCGTCCATTCCTTTCTCCCCTTCCCAGGCTTGTATTAGGAGTTGCTCTGGTGCTCGCCGGGTACCTGGGGATGCTCTTGTACGTAATGAGACAGAAGCTTTTTTACTGGGATCTTTTCCGAGGACTCAGCACACCGTCTGCGGCCGAAGATCAGCTTGTAGTTTCCGCATAACCACCTGAATGTTTGTTTTCTATGCTAAGGCTTCACGCCGGGCTTACACGGAGTGATATTCTGCGCACCGGATCGCCGCGAATTTTGAGTGATGAGCTGACTAGATCTGGGGACAGTGGTCCCCGGCAACATTCCGCTCTGCAAAACCCATGTTGGGCCGGTCTGCACAATCGCTCGAATCTCATCTTTGCGCTTGTCATCAGTTTCGCAGTCATCGTCGCTGTGCTGATCCGGTGGTCAGGGTTGGGCTCACAAAGCCTCTGGCTGGATGAAGGAATCACATTTTGGATCTCGAGGTTCTCGCCTAAACACATCTGGCACATTTTGTGGCTAGATACCTCTAATCCACTTTATTACGTACTACTCCACTATTGGAGTGTGTGTTTTGGAACATCGGAGTTCTCGCTACGCTCACTATCGGCTTTGTTCGGAACCCTTTCAATCCCTTTGTTCTACGGCGTTGCACGAACAATCATGGCTGACAGGACATCGTTGGCGTTGGCGACGATGCTCTACGCCGTTTCCTTTTTTCAAGTCTGGTACGCTCAGGAGGCAAGGTGCTACTCGCTGCTCGTGTTCCTGTCCTTAGGCACGGTTTATTGGTTAATACTCTGCCTTGCAAATCGCACTACGCTTCGCTTATGCGGATTAGTTTTATTCCTGGCCGCGGGCTTGTATACGCATAACATCACGATTTTTTACCTTCCTGGGATTGCTGTAATGTGGTTGGTCTACCCAGGAGAAAAGACCATTCGCGCGCGTGTCCGGGATGGGCTGGTTGTCTTCTCCGCGGTGCTGCTCTTGTATATACCTTGGTTGCCGCATCTACGTGGACATATGCAAAGAATTCATAGAGGCTGGGGGCTGGCCCCACCGAATGCAAAAGACGCTCTAGATAGCCTCTGTGTTCTTTCGGGTTTCGATACGCGTACTTTGCAGGCGATATTTCGTGATCGCGTTCACACCCTACGCCTGTTCGGCTTTTGGACGTGGGCCCCTGCAATCTGCCTGGTTTTTGTTCTGTGCGCTCTTGGGGGACTATGCGCCGTCCGCTCCACAGAACGTCGAAAGGTTGCGGCCCTGTTGGTGTATTCGCTGACGCCGATTTTCTTGGTGTTCATTGATAGCAGAATTTCTAACCCCATATACCTGAATCGGATTTTCCTGGGCTCTTGTGCTCTGTTGCCGGTTGTGTATTGTGCCCCGATTGCTTTTCAGACCGGGAGGAGCAGAAAGCTGTTTCAAGTAATCGGGCTCGTCGTTCTTCTGGGGACCACGGTCTCCGCTTATGGATATCTACGACGCGAGCGGAAAGAGGACTGGCGAGGACTGACAGAGTATTTACTAAAGGTTCCTGAGAGGCACCGGCTCATAGTAGTAATGCCGGACATAGCTCAAGCCTTAGTTCAGTACTATGTATCGAAATCACCCAACTCACCCGGGATGACGGAGATGACGGGGCTTTTGACAGACTTTAGGCCGCCTGACTTGGAGCTAGAAGAGCGCTTCCTGCATCTTCAAGATGACCCCAATACTGATGCTCTAGCTATACTGTCATCCGCAATGGCATCGGGAAGGTATAAGGAGATTGATGTGGCTATGATGCCGGGTACTTCACCGTCACTGGCGAAACCTGCGTTGGAATATCTGGACGAGCGCTGCGCTTCAGTTGATGTCGTCGAGTTTCACTGGCTGGAGATGAGGCGATGTTTCGTGCAAGAGCGCACACGAAACTAATCTGCCCAGGATGGAAGAGGAACATAACCTGCAATAGTTGGGGCTTTGGAGCGGTGCCACGCCCGAAACAGTCGGAGACCAGTTTAGCCGTTTGTAGGAGGCTGGGCTCGATGTCGAAAGAAGTAACCGAATGGAAAAGCAGTTTATATCTTTACAAACCAAATTATCGAATCATCCCGGAGAAGAGTTGGTGGTGGGTGGAAAGAGACGATTTCATGGTCGCATTCGGACCAGTCCCGGGATTCACCGAGATGACACGTTATCATTTTCGGAGATGGTTGCGACCTGGGCAAGGTAACATTCTGATCCTACAAAGAACGCAGCCAAGCTTCACCGCCGCCCCACTCCACCCGTGACCGTTGAGCACTTCCTAGGTGCCTTTCCAAGCTCCCGGCGAAAGCGTTGGCACTCCTCAAACAATGAGTTTCGGGGGCTTTGATCGACCAAGCTTCCAGGGATGTCGGTTAAATGTCAGATACACAACCAATGAGTCGTAAGAAGGTGTTGGTC
>Ga0070697_100000196_pt1 | contig 49345 bp, 34 predicted proteins | sample KBSK1501metaG_FD_65475 | JGI IMG/M metagenome (GOLD analysis project Ga0070697, IMG submission 65475) | Corn, switchgrass and miscanthus rhizosphere microbial communities from Kellogg Biological Station, Michigan, USA - KBS K1-50-1 metaG | ecosystem: Host-associated > Plants > Roots >... | reverse complement strand
CTTCCTCGACGAGACCGCTCCGCTGAAGGAACGGGACGGCGCCATCGAGCTGCGAGTGACAAGCGGCAGGGTGCGCTTCGAGGACGTACGGTTCTACTACGTGCCCGGCGTGCCGGTCCTGCGCGGCATCAGCGTCGACATCGAGGGCGGGCAGGTCGTCGCGCTCGTCGGGCCGAACGGCGCCGGCAAGACCACGCTCCTGAGCCTCCTGCCGCGCTTCATCGACCCCAGCGGAGGCCGGGTGCTGATTGACGGCCAGGATCTGCGCGAGGTGACGCTGGCTTCGCTGCGCCGCCAGATCGGCATCGTCACCCAGGAGCCGTTCCTGTTCGCCGGGACGATCGAGGAGAACATTCGCTACGGCCGTCCAGGCGCCGCCGAAGAGGAGGTTTGGCGGGCCGCCAAGGTGGCGAACGCCTTCGACTTCATCGGCGCCCTGCCGGAGGGATTCCGTACCCAGGTCGGCGAGCGTGGCCAGCGTCTGAGCGGCGGGCAGATCCAGAGGATCGCGCTGGCGCGCGCCATCATCAACAATCCGCCGCTGCTGATCCTCGACGAGGCGACTTCGGCCGTCGACGCCGAGTCCGACCGCCTGATCCGCGAGGCCCTCCTGCGTCTGATGCAGGGACGCACGGTCTTCGTCATCGCGCATCGCATCTCCACCGTGCAGCGCGCCGACAGAATCCTGGTCATGGACGCCGGCCGCATCGTCGAGGAGGGACGACACAACGCGCTGTTTCTTCGAAATGGACCGTACACGCGCATCTGCAAGGAGCAATTGCTGCTGGAAAGGACCCTCCCATGAGGCTGTACAAGCTCGATCGGGCCATCCTCCCGACGGTGTTCTGGATTGTGCTTGCGAGCCCCGCCTCGGCCGCGCTGGTCACGCTCACCGGCAAGGTCACCGATGCGAACGGCGTCGGTATTGCGGGCGTCACGGTCAACTTCGTCGACTCCTGCACCGGTGTGACGGCGGGAGCCATCAACAACGTCACCTCCTCCGTCGGCTCGTTCCAGGCCACCGTCAACGCGGGGATCTACGATCTGGAGCTCAGCCCTCCGGCGGGCAGCGTGTTTGCGGCCCAAAGGTTCCTCGGTTTCGATCTCACCACGAGCAGAGCCCTGACGACGGTCGTCCTGCAGTTCGGGATCATCGTCTCCGGACACGTCACCGACACGACCGGCGTCGCGCTGGCGAACGTCTACGTCCACTTCTATCCCCCGGGATCGACCGATCGGTTCTTCACCGTGCGCGACAAGACGGATACGTCGGGAAACTACAGTGTGGTCGTTCCGACGATCGCCTGCAACACCTACGACCTCAAGTACGGGCCACCGGCCGGGACACGCTACCTCGCGCAGGGCCGTGCTTCCGTGCCGATCTCCGGGAACACCACGCTTCCGACCGTGGCGCTCACCACGGGTCTCGTCGTGACCGGGACGGTGTTCGACTCCGTCGGGGGCGGTCATCCGATCATCAACGTCAACATGGATGCGATCGACGCGGTCACCGGCGCCGATATCGATCTGTCGCACGACCGCACCGACGTTACCGGCACCTACGCCATCGTGGTGCCGCCCGGGACCTACCTCATCGACACCAAGCCGGAGAAGTGCACTTTGCTCGTGGCCCAGGAGTCCGCGGCCGTCACGGTGACCGCCGACGTGACGTTACCTCAGGTCAACCTGCCGGGAGGTGTCCTGGTCAGGGGCCTGGTGACCGACACTCGGGGTGTGCCCGTGGAGAACGTCAACACCAACTACTTCCCCGTCGATCCGACGGGGAAGCAACTGGCGCAGGTTCTGACCTGGGACGACCACAGCGACGCCGGCGGCAACTACAGCGCAGTCGTCCCCGGGAGCAGCTCTTACAACATCGAGTACTTCCCGCCGTTCACCGCTGGCTGCCCCGCGACGATCGTGCGCCTCGGGGCGGTGAAGGTCTACGGCGCGACGATCAACGGCAATCCCCCGCCTCTGCCAACTGTCGTGCTCCCCGACGGCTTCCTCGTGAGCGGGAGAAACACCACGGCCGCCGGCGCCCCAATTAGCAACGTCGATCTGAGCTTCTTCTTTGCGGGAAGTACGACCAGCAAGTTGTTCGTGGGACACCATCACACCGACAGCGCCGGCAACTTCCAAGTTGTGGTCGTCCCCGGCACGTACGATGTCCGCTTCGAGCCCGCGACCACCAACCTGGCCGCGAAACGCCTGTTCGGCATCACCGTCAGCGGGGATCGGAGCCTGGGGAACGTCCTTCTGGAGCAGGGCTTCATGGTCTCCGGCCAAGTCACCGATTCGTTCGGTGTCGCGGTGCCCAGCGTCGATCTCGATTTCTACGATCTCTACACCGGTGAGAAGGCCGAGACCCCGCATGACAATACTGATTTGAGCGGCCGCTACAGCGTCGTTGTGCCGCCCCGGACTTTCAACATCAATTTTGTCCCACCCTCAGCCGACCTGCTGGCGACGGCGCGCATCCCTAACATCGTGATCACGGCCGGCAGGAGCGGGCTCGACGCCGTCCTCGCCGATGCGTTCGCAGTCTCCGGCTTCGTCCGCGATGTGACGGGCCAAATCGTATCGGGCGTGGACCTGAATTTCTATGTGTCCGGGACGACGACCCGGCAGATCGTCTCGCGGGACAACACCGACGCGACCGGGTTCTACAACGTGCTCGTGCCGCCAGGGACCTACGACATCGTGTTCACGCCGCCCGTGACGACGAGCGGCCTGGCGATGGGCCGGGTGAACGGTGTCGTCGTGCAGGGCGACCTCGGTCTCGCGGACGTCGTGCTCGGCCAGGCGCTGACGCCTGCTGCCGCTTCGATCGCCCCGAACTCGGGGCCGTCCTCGGGCGGAACGCCCGTCACGATCCTCGGCTCGAGCTTCCAGCCGATGGCGACGGTGACCCTTGGCGGCATCGACCTGTTCAATGTGCAGGTGTTGAGCTCCGGTCAGATCGACGCCATAGCTCCGGCCTTTCCGATCGGCCCGCAAGGCGCGGTGGTCGACCTCGCGGTCAGCAACATCGGATCGGCCCCGGCGGTACTCCGCTCCGCCTTCGCCTTCACCCCCGCACCCGCCCCGATCAACCTGACGGTGACGCAAGGCACCTTCAGCGTCGTCCTGTCTTGGCCCTCGACCGGCCAGCCTTCGTACACCATTTACAGGAGCACGTCACCCGGCGCCTTCGGTCAGATGCAGCTCCTGGCGACGACCACCGGCACGACCTTCACGGACGTCGGAGCAGATGGCGACGGAATGACGTACTTCTACCGGGTGGAGTAAGAGGTGGCTCGTCGTCGAGGCCGCAAAGGGTTGGCCTTCGTGGCGCCGGCTGTTATCGTGGTTGTCTCGGGGATCGGGGCGCCGCCGAATCGCATGGCGGCGGCCGAGACGAAGTGGAGCTTCCGCGCCGCTCTCGAAGAGAGGTACGACGACAACATCATCCAGCTCTCCGATCGCGATCTCAACCGTCTGAGCGATCCAACCCCGACGCAGCAGACGAGGGACGCCGCCTCCAACCGGTTCTCGATCGATACGCCGGACGACTTCGTGACCATCCCACGCTTTTCCATCGGGCTTCGGAACACCTGGTTACGGGGACTGCCGACGAGCCTCGATCTCGACGGATCGCTCTACAGGTACGACGACAACCCGATCAAGAACTACGAATCCTACCGTCTCGCCGTCCAGCAGCCGCTGCATCGGGGCAACCACGTCACTTCGATCCGCCTCATCTACGGCCTGATCCCCAGCTTCTACCTGCGGAATCTGACCAGCGACATCGCCGTCGAAGAGGGCGTCGTCCCCTTGACGAATCCCGTTCCACGCCTGGAGGCGACCTACAAGAGGGCGATCTGGCAGATCCAGCTGGACCAGGTGGTGCTTTCGCGCCGGCTGGTCATTTCAGCGGTCGCCGGCAACGAAGAGCGGAATTTCGACCACTTCTTCAACGAGCGCGACAGTCGGATGCCGTACTACGAGATCGGCCCCGTGTGGACACCGTTCGAAGGCGGTCGTCTGCGCCTCGGCGCCGGCTTCCGCCGCGAGGATCTGCATGCCCGTGGCAGTCGTGGGGATCCCTTCGTGCACGACGATGTCTCGAGCCGTCGCGACATCCTCTCCGGAACCGTGCGGGTCCGCTGGGGCCGCAAAGTCCGCAGACAGTCGGTCGGCCTCGACTACTTAGACGAGAAAAGGACCTACGTCACGGCCGATGTGAACGACGCCTTCCACTTCGACCGCAGAGACCGAAGACGGTACGCGACCCTCTCCTTCCGTGCCGAGCTGAAGGGGGCGTGGAATCTGACTGCTCAGGTCGAACACGACAGCAACCGGTCGCATTTCGCCGCCCCGACGGGGTTAACGTCCGACCCCAGCGATACGACCGACTACGACGAGAGCCTGTTCACGATCGGCGTCGGCTACGCGTTCGGCTCCGCCGAGCGCGACAAGGGACCCGAGGGGCCGTACCGGCCCTGAACCCGGCGCGGCGACGCTCAGGCGTGCCGCAGCTGCCGGACGATCTCCTTGAACGTCGGCCGCTTGCCGTACATCAGGAGGCCAAGGCGGAACAGCGCGGCCGCGCCGCGGATGGCGATGTAGACGCCGGCCGCGAGACAGATCAGGGCGACGACGGTGTCCCAGATCGGGACCTTGCCGGTGCCGAGACGGATCATCATGGTGAGCGGCCCGGTCAGGGGAAACCAGCCGAGGGCCCTGGCCATCCAGCTGTTCGGCTCGTCCATGATCAGCATCCAGGTGACGGCGGGGGGGATCACCAGGCTGATCGTCCAGATGGCGGAGAACTGCTGGCTCTCGCGGGCGCTCGAGCCGAGCGCGCCGGTGCCGGTCATCAGGCTGCCCATCATCAGGAAGCCACCGACGAAGAACAGCAGGCAGAACATGAACAGCTTCCAATCCAGGATCGCGAGGGCCGCCGCCGCCAGCAGGCTCGTCGCGAAGCTGCCGACCGAGACCCAGACGGCGAGCTGCAGGAGCCCCGCCGCGCCCAGACCGATGAGCTTGCCGAACAGCAGGTCCTTCGGCGTCACCGAGGACAGGATGACCTCGATCACGCGGCTCTCCTTCTCCTCCACCACCCCCTGCAGGAGATAGCTGGCGCTGGTCATGAGGGACAGCACCAGGATGAGCGCGAAGACACCCGGGACCGCCATGCGAGCCATGCGCATCGCGTCCTGCAGGGGCTCGACGCCGCCGTCGGCTCGCACCAGATACGACGCCGAGGCCAGCTCGTCGACCGGCCGGTCGAGCCGCTCGCGGACCGCCTCGGGCACTCGTCCCTCCGACAGCGACCTCCGCAGCAGGTGGACGAAGGCCCTCTCGACGCGCGCCTTGCTGACGCTGAACGCCGAGCTCTCCGTCTGGTAGATCTCGATCGCTCCCTTCTCGAGATAGTCCGCCGGCACCAGGTAGATACGCTGCAGGGCCCCGGCGCGGAGACGCTGCAGGGCCTCGTCTTTCGCCGGCAGCGCCACGAACTCGACCGGCGCGCCAACCTCGTCCAGGAGCGCGCCGAGCCCCCGCGCCCGCGCCGTGGAGGTCGCCAGATCGTCCAGCGTGTCTTTCGCCTGGCCGTCCGGGCCGGCCCCCTGGCGCTCCTCCGTCGCCGGATGGACGCGGACGATCCCGGCCAGGTCCACGACGCCGACCGGCTTCTGCGAGCGGCCGGCGCGGGCCATGAAGTACGCGGGCAGCAGGCCGACCAGCGCCACGTAGGTGCCGAGGAAGAACGGCATGCCGAGCGTGACGATCAGATACGAGCGGCGCTTCACGGTCGACAGGAACTCGCGCGCGATCACCACGCCGACCTTGCTCACGCGTTCCCGCCCGCGCGGCTCATGCCCGCCTCCCGATCGCCACCGGGGCCGCCACGGGCGGCGGCGCCGGCGCCGGTCCGCGCGCCCGGACGGTGCGCACGAAGATCTCCTCGACCGGCATGCGGGCCACCTCGAAGTGGTCGACCGGGATCCGTCTCTCCTGGAGGATCGCCATCAGGTCCGATGGCCGCGCGCCGTCGCGGAGAATGACCCGGCACAGGCGGCCCTGCGGCTCGGCGCTCGCGACCGGTGGCAGGCCGCGCAGGTCGGCGCTGGTGCCGACGAGGACCGCCGACTCGCCGAAGCGCCGGCGGATCTCCTCCAGGTCGCCGTACAGGACCAGCCGGCCGTGATCGATCATCGCCACCCGGTCGCACAGCTCCTCCACCATCGGCATCTGGTGAGTCGACAAGATGATCAGCGCCCCCGCGTTCCGCCTTTCCCGCAGCAGGTCCTTCACCAGGACCGTGTTCAGCGGATCGAGACCGGAGAACGGCTCGTCGATCACCAGGATCTCCGGACCGGACAGCAGGGTGCCGGCGATCTGCACTTTCTGCTGCATGCCCTTCGACAGCGAATCGGCGCGGCGTCCGGCGACCTCGGGGAGCCCGAGACGCTCGAGCCAGGCCCGCGAACGGGCGACCGCGTCCCGGCGGCTCAGCCCCTTGAGCATCCCGAAGTAGACCAGGATGTCGATGACCTTGTCCTTGCGGTACAGACCGCGCTCCTCCGGAAGGTATCCGATGCGGTCGCGATCCGCCGGCGCCAGCGGGCGCCCGTCCAGGAGGATCCGGCCGTCGTCCGGCGCGATGATGTCGATCAGCATCCGGATGAGCGTCGTCTTGCCGGCGCCGTTCGGGCCGAGCAGACCGAACACCTCGCCGGGACGCACCTCGAACGTCACGTCGTCGACCGCCACGGTGGCGGCGTAGCTCTTGCGGAGATGCTCGAATTGAAGACCGGGCATAAAGGCGCGCTATTATACAGGCGATGAATCGGCTCCTTCACGGGCGCCATCGCGCACAGTTCCGCGAGGCAGGCCGTCCTTGCGCCAGGCCGCGGTTCCTGCGACAATAGGCACGCCTGCAGAAACGCCGTTGCAGCAGGCGAAACCAGGGTCCGTATCATTATTAGTACCGGCGCCGGCCGCGAGACGTCACCCATGACCGACTCCACCCACCGCACGACCACCGCGGCCCCGCACGTGCGGGCCGGCGATCAGCCGTTCCACTACCCGCTCAAGCGGCAGTTCGTCGAGCCGGACTGGCGGCGCATCCCGGCCTACCACAACGTCACGCAGGAGGAGTGGGAAAGCGCCCTGTGGCAGCGCAAGCACACGGTCAAGAACCTGAAAGAGCTCAAGGAGGCGCTCGGCAGCCTGCTGCCCGACTCGCTGGCGACCGCCATCGCCCGGGACCAGAAGGACCGGGCCACGATGTCGCTCCTGGTCCCGCCCCAGATGCTGAACACGATGGATCTCCAGGATCTCTGGAGCGATCCGGTCCGCCGCTACATGCTGCCCGCGTTCGACGATCGCGACCCGGACTGGCCGAGCCACCCGAAGGCGCAGCGCGACAGCCTGCACGAGGCCGACATGTGGGCGGTGGAGGGGCTGACCCACCGCTACCCGACGAAGGTCCTCGCCGAGCTCCTGTCGACCTGCCCGCAGTACTGCGGGCATTGCACGCGCATGGACCTGGTTGGCAACGACGTCCCCCAGGTCGAGAAGCACCGCTTTGAGATCCCGCAGAAGGAGCGCTACGCGCAGATCCTCGATTACCTCCGCCGCACGCCCCAGGTGCGCGACGTGGTGGTGTCGGGCGGCGACGTGGCGAACCTGCCAATTGGCGTGCTGGAGGGGTTCGTCTCCGCGCTGATGGATATCCCGAACATAAGGGACATCCGGCTGGCGACCAAGGGCCTCATGGGGCTGCCGCAGCACTTCCTTCAGGACGACGTCCTCAAGGGACTGGAACGGCTCGCCAAGAAGGCGCGCGAGCGCAACGTGGACATCGCCGTGCACACGCACGTCAACCACGCCGAATCGCTGACGCCTTTGGTGGCGAAGGCGGTGCGCGCCCTCCTCGACATGGGCTTCCGGGACGTGCGCAACCAGGGGGTCCTGATGCGCGGCGTGAACACCAGCGCCGACGCGCTCCTGGAGCTGTGCTTCACGCTGCTCGACCACGCCGGCATCATGCCGTACTACTTCTACATGTGCGACATGATCCCGAACGCCGAGCACTGGCGGCTGGCCGTGCACGAGGCGCAGAAGCTGCAGCACGACATCATGGGGTACCTGCCGGGGTTCGCCACGCCGCGCATCGTCTGCGACGTGCCGTTCGTCGGCAAGCGCTGGGTGAACCAGGTGAAGGACTACGATTTCGACAAGGGGATCTCGTACTGGACCAAGAACTACCGCACCGGAATCGAGACCGACGATCCCGAGGCGCTCACCCGCCGCTACGAGTACTACGATCCGATCTACACGCTCCCCGAAGCGGGTCAGGCCTACTGGCGGACCTGGCGCGCGCGGGCGTGAGCGTCCCGGCGGGCGCCGCCGCCCGCACGCGGTGAATCGCTCCCACGGTCCTGTGGTAGACTTCCCCTCCCGTAAGTGACGACCGGCCGGGATGTGCGCCCATAGCTCAGCTGGATAGAGCGTCGGACTACGAATCCGAAGGTCGCAAGTTCGAGTCTTGCTGGGCGCACCACCTCCCGCTCAACACGGGAGATGCGGGCTCGCGATAGCAGGACGACGTTGCCATCCGAGCCGCGTGGCCGAACTGAAGATCACCGTCCTCCCAAACTCGTGGCCAAGGACACTCCGAGTGGCCCGCGCCTCCCCCGGAGGCAACGCTCGCTCTATCGCGGGGGCGGAGTCAAGCCGGGCCATCGGGGGCTGGCCCGCCACACTGGTAGCCGGTGAAATAAGTTCTGGTGAAAATAAGTTCTTGCAGGTGTCGCCCCCAATGTGCTATAGGATTAATCGTGGCCAGTTGGCCGCCAATCATGGGCTCAGTTGAGCCGCAGAGGAGTGGTAAATGGATCAGAAGAAATGGTCGTTCCCCGTTCTCAAGGCCGCCCGGTGGGCAACTGTATATCCTCCCCTCGATAACGGAACTCAGAGCCGCCTCTTTGAGGATTGGATTCTCTGGGTGCGAGCAGCGGATCTTCCTACTGATCTTCCCCTAGATCCGAACGCACGTCACCCCAACATTACGACTCCTACCCCAAGAGAAATCGCCAAGACACTCCGCAGTCAGCCCGGAGAATTCGTCAAGCGCAACAACGGCATTTGCCTGGTTACGCGTTCCTGCAGCGTCAAAGACAACATTGCCTCACTACTCCTCAATGTCGTCTCCGAAGAAGAGGAAATGGAAGACGGGCGCAGAGGAGATGGGATACTCAACGGTGGGCATACCTACTATGTACTTCTGAACGTGCTTGCAGAGACACGAAATAAATCCGCGACCGATGAAGACGTGCCCAATCCCGCCGAAGCAATCGTGCGAGTTGAGGTTCAAACCGGTCTGGCCGAGGAGGACCTCGCTGACATCAGTCGGGCACGGAACAAGAGCGAGCCCGTCAAGGAGTACTCCCTCTTGGACCTCGGGAACACGTGGCAAAGCTTGAAGTCCATCCTTCCCAGGGACCTTCGTCACAGGGTGGCGTTTAAGGAGGGTGATCCTGAGGCGCCAGATGCGGACTATGACGTGGGAGATCTCGTACGACTTCTCGCTCTGTTCAATACCCAGTTGTACCCAATCGATAAGAAGGATCCAATCGCCGCCTACACCAGTGAAAAGCGACTCATCGCAACCTGGAAAAGCTCGGACTATAAACAGTTGTTGCCACATCTCCTGGAATTCATCAACCTCCATGACGAGATCGTGCTGATGTATCCGAAGGTAATGGGCAAGCCGGGCAAGGTGAACGGTGTAATCGCTCACGACAAGAGCGACCCTCTAGTTCTTCTAAGCGGACGAAGTAGTCGTTACTTCATCCCACCCCCATTCACATTCCCCGTGCTGGCCGCACTGCGGGCGTTCCTGAAAGAGGATGGATCCGCGTGGCATGTCGCGCCTGAGGTCCTTATCAAGGATGAGCGGTACATGAAGTCTCTAGTCAACGAAACCTGGACACAGTACCGACATTCCGGCCGAAGCAGTGCAGCCTTCTTTGGGAGAGACCGCCAGGTATGGCGGACGCTGACTCTCACAGCAGCTCTCAAGAGGCAATCCTGGGTATCCTAGCGGGGGCGTCGGAGGCGACGATGAACTGCGAACACTGTGGAAAACCGTTGAAGGACGCGCAATACAACGCGACCGAATCCCTCAAGTCCTGCCCGAATTGCTCGAAGATCGACGGCCACCAGCACATCTACTACAACTATCCGGAGGCATTCGGCACGACCGAGCTTCGCAGCACAATGACTCATCCAGACGGGCCCCAGAGTTACTGCAACGCATGCAGGGCTGACTCCCCGGAGACACCCGAGCCGATCAACTGTGAAGACAGGGACGGTTAGCACTCAAGGCACAGAACGGTGGCGACGGGCTCACAGGGGACCCGATTGCCCTAGCACTCTGCAAGGATGGATTGATGGCCCTCATCATCCCAGCGGCCGGCGCGACATACGGCGATTCGACGAAAACCGAGGGCGGGGCACTTCGCAAGTATGTCCTCGCCCAATTCCGGGACGACGCCAACCTCGACTGGGTGCGGGATCTTCGAGGCGTCCTTGTGAAGCAAGAACTCAAGTACCAGGACGTGGTAGAGGCTCGCACCAAGCTGAAGCAGAATCGCAGGTTATGGGCGAGGGTCGAAGGCGGTGTTGGGCAAGCATCGATCATCGTGATCGATCCACAACCCCTTGAGACAGCCATTCGGGAGATGGCAACCGCCGAGGGGATGGTTGAAGGCCATGACTTTGACGAGCGGCGGGTGATTGATGAATGCGCAACAGCCGTCGTTGCTGGCACTCCCCTGGCTTATTTGCCGCACAACTTGGTGAGGCTCGTTCCGTGGGAGCTGTGCCCCGTGGGAGACCTCAATACGTTCACCCCGGAAGCACTCCGCAAGCAGATAGGTGGTGGTTTAGCAGAGGCGAAGATCTTCGCGGCCCGGGCTCATGCGATCTTCGACTTGACGCAGGCAGACTCCACAATCACCTCCACCACAGCCGTCTTCCAGTCTCCACTCGCGAGGGTTATGCTCGCTGAGCTATTGGCAACCCCGAGGATCTATGACCGCGAAAGCCCTGGCACGCTTCCCGTGCTCAACGAAGCCGCGCTCGCGATTGCGAGTGCAATCGAGGATGGCTTCCCTGAGAGCCTGACGCGCAAGGCGAGTCCACTTGTCGCGGAGATCGATTCTCGGGGGATCGATCAGATCCAGGCAGCCGACATCGCTGCTGGTTGGACACGCGAGATCCTGGATGCAGCCGATCCTCGTGCCCTCGGTTCGAGGTTTGAGAGAGTCTGGGTGAACGGGAATCGGATCAAATAGCGGCTCGGGAGAATCTGCGTTCTGCCGAGGAAGGCGGCGTGAAAGCGACGTTCGAGTGGTATTGCCAGAAGTGCCAGAAGTTCCGCCCGGGATCCTTAACCCCCGCGAGTAAGCCTGGAGAGGATCCCCCTCGACCCGCGAATCTGCTTTGTCCGGTCTGTCGGACCATGATGATGCCGAGGATGAAGGAGTAGAGTTTCCAGAATGCCGACGCTTCACAACCTCATTCCTGATCCTGCGATCGTCCTGAGCTTGGAGCCAGAGCAACTAGCGGGCTACCTCATCGAGCATCTCAACTCGCTGCCACCGTTCGAGCAAGCGCGCCTCAACCGATACAACTTCAGCCTCGGTCATACGTTCGAGGAATATCCGCAGCCTTCGCGCAACGATATGGCTAAGGTCTGGATGGAAGCCTGGATGTGGCTGGAGCGTGAGGGAATGATCATCCCGAACCCAGGGCAGCAGGGCGAGTGGATGATCCTATCGCGTCGAGGCCAACGGATGAAGGGTCGCCAGGACCTGATGGCGTATCAGAAAGCCTCGCGCTTGCCGAAGCAACTACTCCATCCGGTCATCGCTCAGAAGGTCTGGTCGCAGTACATTCGCGGGGAGTACAACACCGCCGTCTTCCAGGCGTTCAAGGAAGTCGAGGTTGCGGTTCGCGAGGCAGGCAGTTACCAACCGACCGATTTGGGCATTGAACTCGTCCGAGAAGCGTTCCATGCTGAACGCGGTCCTTTGACAGATTTGACCCGCCCGCTGCCCGAGCGGCAGGCTCTCGCGCATCTGTTCGCCGGGGCCATCGGGTCGTACAAGAACCCGACGAGTCACCGTCACGTGCCGATCGGGGCGGATGAGGCAACCGAAATGCTGATCTTGGCGAGTCACCTACTCCGGATCATCGATGACCGAGCAGCCGCTTTGCAGGAACCTGCTGAAGGCAATCCCTAGATTTCCTCCTTCCGGAAGTCCTCCCCGTCGATGCGGACCTGTCTGTGCCCATTGATACCTCGCTGCTTTAGCCGTCGCCACCCTGCGAGGTTCAGTTGGAGAGGTAGAGCCAGGCGTCGAATCTAAGGGATGTCGGGAATACGTCGGCAGCATCGAGGCGTACTCTCATCTCGGGAGCAATCACATCGCCGTGCTCAGCTCTTTCGACAATCTCGACCGGCACCTGAGTCAGAGTGTCGGTGCAGGGGTAGCCGACTGCTTGGTTAATAGTGGGACTCATAAAGACGGAGACCCCTGGCGCTCCCTCCTCCACCAACGGTGAGGAGCAATAGACATTTCCCGTCGTCGGCAACGCGGCGCGAACGAAGAGGGTGTACTGGCGCCAACCGGCGACAGGGAATGGTCCCAGGAATACTTGCGTGCCCGGAGAAACGTTCAGACCATCGGCAATCTGTTGGAATGAAGACGGGGCCACGGATGCGACCAGACCTGAGACGCGCAAGTTTCCCTGTCCGTCGAGCGGAAAGTTGCCTATCGCCACGCTCCCGACCACTCCCTGAACTGCAGGGAAGTTCCCGACCTGCACCGTCCCGGCCACCGCCTGCACCGCCGGGAAGTTCGTCACCTCCACCTGCGTCGGTGTCCGTGTGACGGCCGCTCCTACCCCGCGTGTTCGCTGATCCGACGCTCCGCCTACCATCGAGAGAGTGATGGCGCTGAAGATAATGAGACACGTGACGACGACCCTCCGCATGGTGCACCTCCGTTGGGGTTGAATGAGAAGCTGAGGGTCTATGTACGACGATCCCGCCCAGGGTTCAAGGGAGATCTCGCCTCCACGCATCGGACACCATGACCGCCTTGACACGATCGGACGCGAGGCCGAGAATGCTTGGTAGACTAGGTCCGACGCCGTCCACCTGGTGTCATGCGCGGCAGGGAATGCAAGTCTTGATCATTGGTGTCGACCATCAGTTACAGCAGCCCGGGCAGACGACGATGTCCGCGCAGGTGTCTCCAGGGGTTGAGCAGCGGGACAAAGACCGCTTCGTTCAACTCCTTCGGGACAATCAATCCCGTGCCGGTGCTGCACTCATAGCAGAAGAATGTTACCCTGGCGTGGACACGCTCCCTCGACGAGTCGCTGTCGGGCTTGGCATCCGTCACGAGTGTATCGAGATGTCTCTTTCTGAACGAGCACTCAGGAACATCCCCGCAGACTACCACGACGACCCATCGATATCGCTGGAGCAGAAAAACGCCTTCGATTCACAGCGCGAGCAATTCATGGCATGTCGTATGGAGGAGGTCTCGTGCGGCCTCGATTCCATCATCGTGGCATGTGGTACCTGTCACATGGCTGGGCTGGCGATGCTTATCTCGCGGAACGGCCATACCGTGCTCCAGCATGATGTTCTCACAGATCGCCAATTCAATCTGTCCTGGCTGAGGACTCGCTTAAGCCGTTTGCAGACGACGGACCCATCGTGATCAGAGCAGAGAGTCCCAGATGATCGAATGGCTCGCACAGATTGGCCTAGCAGCGATCGGGGTCGCCGCGATCATCCTCGTGGTGCTGCTCGGATTGGGGTTGGTATTCGGACTACTCGGGCTGGTAGGTGCCGCAGCAGGTCTACCATTTGTGCTCCTGGGTCAAGGTATCTCGCGCGGCTCGGGATTCGTCTATCGGCATCTACCCGAGCGGACGCGTGGACGGATCGAGGCACTCGCGCCCATCGCAGCCATTCGCCAGGGGTTAAAATGGCCGGGGTTGGTGGCGATGCTCCTCATCATGTGCCTACCCTTCGTGCCTCGATTCCCCAGGATTGACATCACGACTTGGTTGCCTCCTCAGCCGGTATGGGCGTCTATCCTCGGAACGCTGCCTCTGATGTTTCTGATTCTTTTCCTCCCGTGGCTTGCCATCGACTGGCCACTGGCCATCTGGGCTCTACGCCTACACAAGCGTGCCGAGGCGAAGGCAGAGCAACTTCGATGGCGCTCCTGATCAGGACTCGACCTACCGCCGCAAGATCGCGGCCGGGCCACGGACGAATCTCGATTCGTATCAAGGTAAAGCATACAGCCCTCCGATCGATCAGAGCCGCGCCGATCGCCGATCGAGAGCCACATCGCCTGGACGTTGTGAAGTCAGGAGTGAAGGATGCCCAGTGCGTCCCGGGGAATGTGTAGGATGCTGATGTGACACCCACAAGAGGACAGGACAAACTTGTGTAAGTCATCGGCAACGCCTATTTCCAACCGATAGCCACACTAACTGAAATGGAGTTCCCCTACGTGGCCGCCAAGGACTTCGACCTGGCGCGCTTCCGACAGGCCGTCGCGTCTCCCCGCTAAGGTGTCCAGCGTTCCCTGCCGTCCCCTTCGCGTCCCTTAAGGAGGCGTGGGGCAGGGTGAAGAATTCGGCCTCGCCGTCCCATCGGATGCGTTCCCCAAGGAGCCCTCCCCGCACGTGTCCTCGGGGCTCACGAGGTAGTAGAGCGCGCTTCCGACCGGCGGTATCGTGCTGTCCATCGACGAGGTCAGCCCGTCGCCGATGGCATCACCGCTCTCGAGGCACAGATGGTCGTAAGCCGCGGACCGACTTCCCATCATGCCACCAGGGATCGTCCCTCTGTAGCTGTTGTAATGGTCGGCGAGGGGGAACGCCGACCAGGTCATCCTCGTGACCCGGGTCGATCGATCGTGCTCGACGCGCAGCGTGTCCCCCACGGGCGAGCCGACCGGGCTCTTCGGATTGAATGGGTCGCAGTCGCAGGCGTCGCCGAAGCCGTCTCCGTCACTGTCGAGCTGAGTGCTGTTCGGGACGGTGGGGCAGTTGTCGCACGAGTCACCGATCCCGTCCCCGTCCGACTCCTTGATGGGGTTGAGGTACGTGGCTCCGTTGGTGTCGGAGCGACGGACCTGGTACGCCTGACCCGGAACGAGTGGCAGGCTCTTGCAGGCGGCCGTCCCCACCACGCAGGTCGTGAGCACGCCGGTGCAGCCGTTCCTCCCTGTGACGGTCGCGGTCTGTAGTCCCGATGGATCGACGAGACTTCCGAGATCGTTCCAGGTCGTCAGCGTCGTCTGGAACGGAACTGAGACCAGATAGGAGCGACCGCCCGGAGGGAGCACGATCGGCACCGCCGTGTCACATCCCTGGATCGGAACGCTTCCCGGCGCGCTCATCTTCACCTCGAACCCCTCGCCGTCCTCGATCGAGAAGCAGGTCGGCGCGGCGCAGGACCCCGTCGTACAATCGAAGGTCACGGACACGTCGGGGAACCTCTTCGTCACGCTGGCGGCGTTCGGGATCAAAGCGCACAGGTCCTGTGCCGTCTTCGCTCCGCTCTCCGTCGGGAGTGAGAGCCAGTGAACGCCGGCGCACGCGATCGGCAGGGTTTTTATGGCATCGCAGCGATCGCCGACGCCGTCATGGTCGACGTCCCTCTGGTCCGCGTTGGCGACCGAAGGACAGTTGTCACACTCGTCGCCGACGCCATCTCGATCGCGATCCGCCTGGGTGGGATTCGAAACGAATCGACAATTGTCCCGCGCATCGGCCACGCCATCCTCGTCGCTGTCGACGGACGAGAAATAGAGGAAGCTCGAACCGCCGATGCCGTCCAGGGGCGCCCCGATTGCAGCCTCGGCCAGGGAATCATGGTTCATGTCCGGTGTCAGGAGCACCTGTCTTCCCAAGTGACCCCCCGGGGTCGCCCCCGCGAATCGGGCCAGGAGCATTCCGTCGCCGGAGAAAAGGAACGCAGCCCCGGCATCCGGCCCCGCCCCCGAGTCGCCCAGAGGAGCCCCGACCAGCAGATCGGGTCGCCCATCTCCATTGATGTCCCGGCCGCCGCTCAGGGAGCTGCCAAAATGCGCTCCTGCCTCCGTTCCTTCGAACCGTTTCAGCAGCTTCCCCTGGATCGAATAGATGTCGACTCTTCCCGCCGCCGATCCAGCCGGCGTCGTGGCCAAGGGTGCGCCGACCGCGATCTCCGGCACGCCGTCCCCGTCGAGATCACCCGCCGAGTCGATGGCCTGACCGAACCGTTCCCCGGGGAGCTTGCCCTTCAGCTCGATGAGCCAGGGGAACGATCCGGGGGGTGGATTGCTCACGGACGAAAAGACATAGACGCTTCCCGGCGCGCTTCCGTCGGGGCCGCCCCCGGGGGCGCCTATCGCGATCTCGGGCAGCCCGTCGCCATCCAAGTCGGCGAGCCGCCTCACGGACGTGCCGAACTCCCCGCCAGGGCGGACGCCCGTGAGAGCCTTCAGCAGAAGGCCGTCGGAGGAATAGACGAGGACGATCCCCTGGTCGGCCTGTCCGGAGACATCGGCAAAGGGAGCCCCGGCCAGGAACCCGTTCATGTATCTGTCGATGGAGAAACCGAAGAACCCGCCCGCATACCCGCCCGTCACGTCCCGCAATACCTGTCCAGTCTTTCCGGAGAGGACGTACACATGACCCACGTCCTCCACCGGGAGAGGCGCCGGGACAAGATCGCCGGCGGGCGCTCCGATGGCGAGATCCGCGACACCGTCCTGATCGAGGTCCGGCACGATCGCTCCCGAGAACCCGAAGAAATCGGCCTCGGAGAGACCGAGGTCTGCGGCCCTGATCGCGAGACCGACCGTGCCATCCGGGAAGACAGTCCGAACCTCCGCACCGGGACAGGACGTATTCGGAGCACAGCACGCGCCCGCCTCGCCCATCGGCGCGGGGCACGCCTGCTGGAAGGGATTCCCGGGCTTGGGAATGGACACCAGGCATGAGCCGAGGGGCCCCAGGCCTTGGTCCTGACAATCGATGGGACCGCCAGGACTCCAGAAACCGCCGCCACCCCCGCCCCCGCCACCCCCGCCGCTGCAGCCTGGGCACGACACGCAGATCGGGTTCGCGCATCCGAAGCCGATGCGGCACAGCTGATCGTTGCAGTAGGGGAAGGGATCGCAGGCGTCACCCAGAAGATCGAGGTCGGAATCTCGCTGATCCGGGTTGAATGTGAACGGGCAGTTGTCACACGGCTCGCCGTACCCGTCTCCGTCGAGATCCGTCTGATGCTCCCCGGGGTCGATCCTGCCGTTGTGGTTCGTGTCCGGCGGAGGATTGAAGGCATTCAAGCAGTTGTCGCAGGCGTCCCCGACGCCGTCGCTGTCGGTGTCCGCCTGCGAAGGATTGGCGATGAACGGGCAATTGTCACAGACGTCTCCGAAACCATCCCCGTCGGTATCGGTCAAGTCGGTGCTCGCGGTGAACGGGCAGTTGTCGAGGCCATCCAGAATGCCGTCATTGTCGTCGTCAGGATCGCAGGCATCTCCGAGAGCATCCCCGTCATGGTTCTCCTGACCGGGATTCGGCACGGAGGGGCAATTGTCGCAGGCGTCCCCGACTCCATCCGCGTCGCTGTCCTGTTGGTCGCTATTACGGACATTCGGACAGTTGTCGCACGGATTCCCCAGGCCGTCTCCGTCCGGGTCGCCCTGGTCCGGGCTGGCGACGGTCGGGCAGTTGTCGCACGCGTCGCCGAAGCCATCGCCGTCGGCATTGGGCTGCACCTCTCCCGGGTCGATGACCCCGTTCCCGTTCGTGTCGGGCGGTGGATTGAAGACGGTCGGGCAGTTGTCGACGAGGCAGCCGTCGAAGTCCGGATCGCCGGGCCAGGGCGCCCGTCCGAACAGCGCCGCCGCCGTCGCAACGGCGCCGAAGGCGTTGATGTACCCGGGGGACACGATCGGATCGGGGCTTGCGTTGACTGCGCTCGGGACCCCCGGAACGGTAATCGTTCCCCGCAGGATGCCCTCGATGGTGGCGGGTCCCAGATCGGGCGCGCGCAGGAGCGGATTCACCTGCTGCATCATGGCGACGACGCCGGCGACGAAGGGGGCCGAGGCGCTGGTACCCGAGTGGAAGGGCCCGGTGATGTCCAGACAGGTCGTCGTCGGGAGACCGGGATCCGGCGAGGTCGCGACGCTGTGACCCGGCGCGAACGTGTCCACGGCGGCCCCAAAGCCAGTGAACCACATCCCGGACCCGTAGGATCCCAGGCGGCCTGACTGCTGATCTCCTCTGCCGTTAAGGCCTTGATCCCCCATCGCGCCGACACAAATCACCCCCGGCAGGGGGTTGAAGAGCGCCCCCACGTTGAGAACGAGCGGGGTGAAGGGTATGGGGACGGGAATCAAGGGCCGCGGCATCCTGCATGGGATCACATCGACCGAGTCCACGTTGAACGGATTCGCTGGAAGAGGCGGGACCGTGTTCCCCGACGCTGCGACGGTCGTCACGCCGGCGTGGATCGCGAGCTCGATCGCGAGTTCCAAAGGCTCAGCGGGTGGGGTCCCGACGGAAGAGAGCTCGCAGACGAAGAAACAGGGAAGCCCCCAGCTCATGTTGATCACATCGGCGCCGGCCGCCACGGCGGACGGGATGCCGACCATGAAATCGAAAAGCGCCCCGCGGGTGTCATAGGTGATCACGCGGTTGACGACCGTGCCTCCCGTCCCGACGGCACCGAACTGGTTGTTCACCGCCGCCGCGACCACGCTCGCGCTCTGGGTTCCGTGCCAGGGGCAGGGTGTCGTGAGACTGCACGGAAGCGGGTTGGGGCTTCCCATGAGGAGGTTTCCCTGCAGGTCGACGACGTTCGGGAAGTCCGGCGCCGACACCGGAGCGGATGAGCCGGGAAGCAGGCCCGGCCTGAGCGAAAAGCCCGAGTCGAGAACCGCCACATCGACGCCCGGCGTGTTGAGCCCGAGGTAGGCGAGATACTGCCAGGAGCGCGTGACCCCGATCGCCGCGTCGGGGAGCTGGACTGGCACGTCGCCGTTGTCACCACACCAGTAGAGCGGCGGCGGCGGACCCGATTCACGAAACCAGGGGAAATCGTCGATGGTGCAGTTTTCACCCACAGGAAAGACAAAACGAAAATTCCGATTGGTGTCGCCGAACGGATTCAGGAAGGTGCCGGGGGGGACGGACGCGCACGAGCTCGAGCTCGAGCCAAAGCTCGGGTTGCACGCCACACCCGCGGAAGATGACGGAGCGCACGTCGGGTGTTCCTGACTTTGATAGAGGACGCACGCGCTCGCCTGGGCGGGTGTCATCAGGAAGTTCGCCGACACCTTGCGCTGCTGCAGTGTCTCCGCCGCCAGGAGGCCGACGAGCCTCAAGGCATTGTCGGAGGAGAATTTGAACAGACCCGTCGCTCCGAGGAGCTTCATGTTGCCCTCGAAACCCTGCAGGTCGACTGTCGACGGATCGACCTCGATCAGTTTGAAACCGAGCGGCTGCACCTGTCGTCTTTTCTCGGGAGGAATCTCGGGAGGAAGGGGAGGGATGTCGTCCGTCGCCACCAGGACACCGTGGTACTTCTGGAGAAAGGCGTCCAGATCCCCCACGCTCGACGGACGGAAGATCACCTGGCGCGTGGCGAATTGCTCGAGGCCTCCGTTCGGGTTCAGCACGGCCCCGAGTTCGACGTCCTTCCCCCGCGCATCGTTCAACACCGGCAGGGCCGGTTTGACCTTCGGGTCGACGGTGTATTGGAACGGTTCGACGGAGGGAGGGGGCCCGAAGAGGAGATCGTCTCCGCCGAACCCCGCTCCCGAGATGAAGTCGAACTCGAATCGGACGATTGGAACCGCCGAGATCACGCCGATGAAATCGTGCGTGCCCGGGTCGGCATCCGAACGGATGGCGCCGAGGAGCGATCCGCCGCTGTCGAAGACACGCAACTCGGCGACCGCGCCGATGTTGGTCAGGCCGACCGCGTGCACAGGCGCCTCGAACGCACCGGCGACCAGCGGCCCCTTCTGTTGCTGAACGTCGGAGTTGCTGATCTCGTTCGGCGGCGAGGGCGCCGTGCTCCCGCTCGGGGCCTCGAAAATCACTCCTCGCTGAAAGGTGATTCCCTGCAGCGAATAATCGACGCTACCGGCCAGGATTCCTGGTGTCGGCGCGCTCACGAGAGTGCCTTTGCCGTCCGCATCGAAATCGACCCGCTGAAGTCTCGAGGCCGCGGCCTTGGCAAACTCCTGCGCGTCCCTGAAGGACAGCGTGTCGCCGCTCGCTCGGGGTTCCCTTCCCGGCACGCCGATCTGCATGAGTGCCATCCCGACAACGATGTTCACGAGCGCAGCCCTCACCGCGACTGACCATCCGAGTCCATGCGCCATGGCTCTGTCTCCCCCCAAACCCCGCGAGGTCCCTGAGGACGCCTCGTTTGTTCACCGCGTCGTTGCAATCCAGAGCGGCCGACAGGGCCGGCCTCTGTCTGCTGTTCTCGCGGCAGTCGGTTGGGTGTTAGGGGTTGAAGCGGCGACTAATCGAGGACGACCACCAGGCGTTGCTCCAGGAGGGGGACGCGCTCGTCTTTCCCTTCGGGAACGACCCGCAGGATGTAGGAGCCGGCGGGGAGTGATCGCGCAGGAATCTGCAGGAGAATCGTATCGGAGTGTTCCAGGCGCCGGCGCAATTCCCCGCCCGTCGTCCGCCACGACCAGACGACCGCTCCTCCCTGGGTCTGGATCTCGACGCGATGCGGGCGCGCCGCATCCCCGACAGGGGCGGCCGGCTGGATGGCGATCGACGCGAACGGCTGCCCCTCGCGGATGTGCAGCGTCTCCGTCTCGCCCGCGCCGCGACCCCGCCCGAGCAGGAGCACGTAGTCGACCGCGCCCGACCAGGTCGTCACCCGGTCCAGATCTCTGCGGGTCTCCCCCAGGGAGCGGGTCAGATCCACGACGCGACCGTGTAGCGCGTCCCGCTCGGACTGCAGGGAATGCACCTCCTCGGCGAGCCGCGGTGTCTCCCACAGACCGAGGTACGCCGGATACCCCAGGGCGGCGACGACGAGCCCGGCGGCCAGGGCCGCGAGGCCGTGACGCCGGAAGACCCACGACCCCTGGAAGGTCCGCGCGCGCCCCGTCGGGCCCGACGGGGCCGTCTCCGCCACTTCGCCGGCGCTTCGGGTCGTCTCGACCTCCTCACGGCACGTGGCGCAGTCGCGCACATGCGCCGACACGCACAGCAGGGCGTCGGGGGCGAGCGCTCCCGTTCCGAGCGCGACAGCGACGATCTCGTGGCTGCCCGGATGCTCCGAGGGGACCGCGGCTTCCGCGCGCCGCAGCGTGTCTCGCATCAGTTCATAGGTTTCCGCCAGCGCCCGGCAGTCCGCGCAGGAGGCGACATGGGCCATCACTTCCCCCTTCGCAGGATCCGCGAGGCTCCCGCGGATCATGTCCGGGACAAGCATCGAGGCTTGCGCGTGGTCCATGCCAGGCATCATCGCTCCCCTTCGATATCGGCACGGATCGCTCTGGCCGCCTTCAGGCAGGCGTGCATCTGCACGCGCAAGGCCCCCTCGCTGCGCCGCTGCATCGAGCCGATTTCTCCGTACGTCCTCTCCTCGGCAGCGTGCAGCCGGATGAGCTCACGACAGGCGGGGCTGAGGCGCGCCAGGACGCGGCGGCCGATACGGAGCCGTTCGACCTCGGACACGGTCTCCTCGGGCCCGCGCGCGCCATCGATCGGGTCGGCTTTGAGCTCGACCACGGCCCGGCGTCTGCGCCTCCAGTCGATGCAGCGGCGACAGGCGACCGCGCGTATGAACGCGTCGAAGCTCTGCTGATGGTCGAAGTCGGGTCGGGCCACGGCCAGCCAGAGCTGCAAGAGGACCTCCTGAGCCACGTCCTCGCGCTCGTGCCCAGGGATCGCATACCCTTCGTAGCGCACGACCCGCCGCACCAACTCATCGACGTGCGCCATTGCGTCCCGATCCTGGCGCTGGAACCGTCGCGCGACGGATTCCCCGGGATCGGCGGCCGCCCTTATGCTTCCTATCTTGGACATGGATTGGGATCGACCGTCAAGGCGCCCCTCCGGTGACCTGTTCGAGCCCCCGCCATATCGTCCTCTTCAATCGTCCTTCTCGCCCGAACGGACCGGATGTTAGCTCTCCGGAACCCCCCGGAGGGAGATCAGCGCCAGTCTCCCGCCGCGACGAACGCGCCCCAGTCGAAGGGGTGCGTGCTCCCGCTCGAGCTCCGACGGGACTGAAGGATCGCCATGCTGGCCGTGTGGACGGCCTCGACGGTCGAGGCACCCGAAAGTCTGGCCTCGTAAAGCCGGCTCATCCATTCCCGCGCCGCCTCGTCACGCACGCGCCACAGGCTCATGATGAGCGTGCGCGCTCCGGCTATCTGGAAGGCGCGTCTCAATCCGAGGATCCCCTCCCACTTCCCGGGCGCACCGACCCCGGTCTCGCAGGCCGAGAGAACCACCCACTCGACGCCGGAGAGATCGAGCGCCGCCACCTCCTCGGCCGTGAGGATCCCGTCCTCGCCGTCCCCGACGCCCCCCGGGTCCCCACGGCGGTTGGCGCCCGCGAGCGCCAGCCCTGAGAGCAATAACGGGCTCGACTGCACGGCCCCCGGGGTCTCCCAAGGGTCGAGGGCGCATGTCGGGAAGAGGATCGGCGTGTCCGCCACGGACGGCCTGCAGGAGTCTCCCGCGAGGAAACCGTGCGTGGCAAGGTGCACGACGCGCCGTCCCGGTGCCTCGCTCTTGAGGGCTTTCTCGCTCGCCCCGCGTCCGGTCAGGACCAGAGGGTGAAGCTCACGGTCGTTCCGTCCCGCCGCCGCATGGCGGACCCAGAGATCCGAAATCTGCTTCACTTCGATCCGCGTGCGCGGCAAGGCCGCGAACGACACACCAAGGGGATCGGAGCATGGGTCACCTGGCCCACGAGAGGCCGATCGCGGCCGCTCATTTCCATCGCGCACCGGCGCTCGGGACGTCTTCGACGCGGCATCCGGGCGGATCGCGCCGGCTGCGGCGAAATCCGGGTCGCCCAGGGCCAGCAACCCTCGACCGATGGTCTCTTCCGCCGGCGGCACCACGTCGCGCTCGGCGGCCAGGTAATGCAGTACCGGTCCCGTCTCGAGAAGGTACCGGCCCCCGGGCGTCGGCAGCGTCGCGAAGTTGAGGAGGCTGAGAGCGCCGTCCGGCACGAGGAAGACGCGCTCCGCGTGCCCCACCAGGGGGGCGACCGGGTCCCAGACCATGCGGCGCAGCGTCTCTCCCGCCGCACGATAGGCGCGTTCCCTCGCATCTCCCTTCTTCCCCAGACCTTGCGGCGGCCGCCCGACCTCCTCGCGCCACCGAACGACCAGCTTCTCGAGTCGCGCGGCATCGCCGATGCGCACGGACTGCGTCGAGCCCGTGTCAGCCTGGCGGACGAACGCCATGTAGGCTCCGGTCGCGCGAGGGGTTCCCTCGGATCCTGAGGGGGTCTCGCGGTAGAGCGCATACGACACAAGCGCCGCGTGAGCCGGCAGGCTCGACTCCACGTCGCGAAGCCCGAGACGAGCCCGCTCCCGCTCGGCGCGGAACGTCGCGCTTCTCGCCGCGAGCCCCTCCTCGGCGCGCTCGCGATCATCGCGCGCGTCTTGCAGGAGCTTTCGGTAGCTTTCGGGAGTGTCGTCCCCCATTCCCCGCAGGAGCAGGTAGGTGTGGCGGCTGCTTGCGGACATGAATTGCGCGGCCAGGCTCGAGGTCGCCGGATCCGACGCGCCCGCCGCCGAGCGCCGTCGCCCCGCCATCTCGTCGAGCACGACCGCGCGCGAGCGGACCAGCGCGTCCCAGACCTCATCCCGGGCCTCTGTCCCCAGACCTCGAGCCGCCTGAGCGAGCGCCAGGTCGAGCCCGGAGGCTCTCACGCAGGCAAGGCGGAGGGCCCGTCTTTCCGCCAGCGTGCGCACGGTCGATCGCAGATGCTCCCGACCGATCTCTTCGGCGCGGAGCGCGGCCCGCAGAGCTCCGGCGCTGTCGCCGACCGACCCCAGCGCCCCGGCGAGACCGGCGAGGGGCCCGGTCAGGAAAGGATGCGTGTGACCGAGAGCTCTCTCCAGCAGGGTCAGGCTCCTCTCGTAGAGCGCTCGCGCTTCTTCGGCGCGGTCCTGTTCCATGGCCAGCGCCGCGCTCTCGTCGAGGGTCTCCGCGACCTGAGGGTTCTCGGGACCCAGGATCCGTTCCTGGATCCGGAGGGCCCGATCGAGGAGCGGGCGGGCGCTCGTCGATTCACGCGAGAGGCGCGCGACACGACCGAGGTGGACCAGAATGTCCGCCACGAGAAGATCCTCCGGATCCGGCGATTTGACCGTGATGGCGAGGGCCCGTTCGAGCAACGGCCGGGCGGTCGTATAATCGCCGGACTCGACCAGCATCGCGCCGAGCTGGTTCAAGGCGAGGGCGACGCGTTGATGCTCGGGGCCGTGAGCCCGCTCCCAGATGGAGACGGCGCGCTCGTAGAGCGGCTTGGCGCTTTCGTAGTCACCGATCTGCGCACGAAGATTGGCGAGGTTGAACGCGGCGGCTCCGATCGCAGGGTTCCCGGGATCGAGAATCTTCGCCCACAGATCGAGCGCCTGTTCCTCGAGCGGCAGGGCTGCGGCGTAGTCACCGGTCTCGACGAGGAGCGACCCCAGATTGTTGAGAAGCTGGACCGTGTCGGGATGGTCCGGCCCAAGGACCTTGACGCGGATGGCGAGCGCGCGCTCGAGTCGACTCCTTGCCTCCTCGTACTCCCCGAGATCCATCTGCATGACCGCCAGGCTGTTCAACGTCCTGGCGACCTCACGGCTCTCCGATCCAGAAGACTCCTCCTGGATCGCCAGGGCTCGTTCGTAGAGTCCCCTGGCCGTCTCGTACTTCCCGGTGGTTTGCAGCACATCGGCAATCTCATCGAGGCTCGCCGCCGTTTCGGGATCTCGCGGGCCCAGCTTTTTCTCCCGGATCTCCAGGGACCGCTCGAGAAGTCTCTGGGCCTCGGCGAAATCGCCCTCCTTGCGCACGAGGATTCCCAGGTTCATCAGGCTTTTCGCGACCTCGGGATGGTCCGGCCCCAGTACGCTCTCCTTGATGGAGAGCGCACGTTCGGCCGACTGTCGCGTCTCCGTATCCTTCGTTTTTCCCATGCCCAGGGCGGATTCCACGCACATGTCCAGCACCCGTGCGGCCTCCAGCGAATCTTTCCCGCTCGCCGCCTCGACTTGCGACAAGAGGGCGTTCGCCGCGGTCGCGGCCTCGGCGTATCGACCTTTCTGGAGGAGCTGCCCAACGGCGTCGAGGTCGCCGCTCATCGCCGGGCCCGCAGGCGCAACCGACACGAGCGCGACGACCGCCGTGAACCTGAACCACGGAGAAGCGTCGAGGAGGGTCATTGCGTCCGTCTAGAACTTCACGGACAGTCCTGGGCGATCGGTATCGGTTGCCCCGAAGAGTTGAATCCCAGCACACTTGATCCCGAGAGGGTCTTCCTCTGCACAAGGTAGCCCGCTACCTGGCCCAGCGACGGGGTCTGAGGCTCACAGCACACCGCCAGATTCGGAACGATGCCCGACTGCAAGCAGTTGAACTGGTACCCCACGGACAACTTCCTCAGATCGCTCATCAGAAACAGGTTGAAGTAATCCTGCTTGCCGGGATCCCACTGACAGCAGTGACAACCTCTCAGGCTCGCGTCACAGGGAAACGGCAATGAAGGGGACAGCGGTACGATGATGAGGTTTGTCACCTCGCTCAACTGCTGCGATGTGGCGTCCTCCGCCCGGCCCAGAAGTAGCCACATCAGCGCGACGGCCAGCCCTCGAGCCAATCGATGGCGATAGGCACGCCAGAATCCCGGAGCCCGACGCGGGACAGCGGTGTCGTCAGACGGGTCCATCTCGGGGAGGCTCGTGCGCATCGAGTTCAATCGCTGCTTTATCGGTTGAGATAGGGTATAGCACCGGCGTCTTACGGGTGTCAAGATCGCGTCCTGCATGGAGGCACCTCGTCCCGTCGGCATCTATCGGCCGATCCCGTAGTAGGATCGGGCCATCCCCAGGCGGTCTGACCCGGGGACGAAAGATGACCCGCACCGTGGCCTCGATCCGGAGAGCAGGCAGCGCGTGCTCCGTGCTGCTGGCGGCGGCGCTCGGCTTCGCGCCTGGCGCGGCGCGCGCGGCCGACATCGCGGCGTGCGCGCCGGCGCCCGAGGTCAAGGCGGCACTGGACCGTCTTCCCTCCGAGCGGGGCCCCGACCAGAGCGAGCGACTGTTTCGCGAGGAGCGGGTCGCGGCGATGCGGGCGCTCGTGCAGCGTTTCCCCGGAGATCTCTTCGTCCAGCGGAAGTTGATCGAGTTCCAGTACTGGTCACCCGCCCGGACGGGGCTGATCGACGAGTACAAGCGGCTTCACGAGGGCGCGCCCGACGATCCGGGGCTGGCCTATCTTTATGGATTGACGCTCCTGGGGCGCCGCACTCCCGAGGCGATCGCTCTCTTCGAGGCGGTCGTCGAGAAGCACCCCCGGTTCCCCTGGCCCCGTCTTCCTCTGGTGGAGGCCTACACGTGGGCGCACTTCTCGAACAGAGAGAAGGCCGCCTCCCACATCAAGGCCTTCTTCGATCTCTGTCCCGCGACCCTGGAGGGGTACGGCCATCTCGAGCGTCTCGACGACCCGGGGCTGCTCGCGGAGGCGGCGGGAAGATTACGCCTCCTGCTGCAGACGCGCAGGGATGAGCAGGCTCTCGATCTCTACCCTACGCTGTGGTCGCTCGAGTTCAAGTCGCGGCCCGCCGCCGAGCGCGCCCAGGCGAGCGCCGCGACCGCCGCCGACCTGAAGCGGATCCGCGCGCTCGGTCTTAGGAGCATGAAACAGTGGTACACGGCGCTGCTCCAGGGGTACCGGCTGCTTGACGATCAGAAGATGATCGAATCGACCGAGAAGTCGCGCGCGCGCCGCTTCCCCGACACCTATATCCAGGTGGCGCGTGACTGGTTCAAGAAACATCCTTACCCTGAGCCGGAGGATCTCCCGGACGAGCAGCGGGCCTACTACAGTTCCCTCCTGAACGAGACCGACGCATGGGTGAAGGAGCATCCGGACAAGGCGACTTTCTGGAATGCACGTCTGGAAGCGATCGAGCATCTCGACGACGTCCCGGCGTCGGTGGTCGAAACGACTGTCGAGCGGATGGTCCGGCTCGGCGAATCGGACGCCGGGCCCTGGGGAGCGTCCTCCCAGAACTACCTCTATCCCGCGAGGGAGCTCTCCCGGAGGGGGCTCCTTCCCGAGCGCGTCGTGGAGCTGGCCCGGAAGGGTGTGGATCAGATCGAGCCGGAGTCGCGGATGTGGCAGAGCGACTTCGATCCTCCGGAGGCGAACGATGATGATTTCTACAGCGATTCCGGATACGTGGAGGGGCTGACGCTAGAGGCCGACGGCGACCTCGGCTTGCGGCGGATGGACGAAGCGCGGACGCTGCTGGCGGAGATCGACCAGCGGTTGCAGCGACTGAAGTCGCGGGCGGGGGACAAGGCCATCCTCCAGAAAAACTGCTCCAGCCAGGAATCGTCCTACTGGGATCTCCTCGGCCGACTGGCCGAGGCCGAAGGCCGCCGCCCCGACGCGATGGCTTTCTACCAGAACTCCCTCCTGAGCCGGATCGCGGCCGGCCAGCTGCCGACCCCCGGCGTCAGGGACGTGCTGGCGATCCGGGCGCACAGGCTCTGGGACGATCTGGGGGGGACCGAGGAAGGCTGGCGCGAGTGGTACGGCCGGAAAGCGGACGCCCTGGCCGCCGGGTCCCGGCTTACGTGGAAGACGGCTGCGGAGCCCCTTCCCTCTTTCGAGCTCGCCGACCTCGGCGGCAAGGTCTGGCGGTCGGCCGACCTGAGAGGGAAGGTGGTGCTGCTCAACTTCTGGGCGTCGTGGTGAGGGGCATGCCGCGAGGAGTTGCCTCGCCTGCAGAAAGTTTATGAGAAGTTCAAGGACCGCCCCGACGTCGTCGTGCTGACCCTGAACGAGGACACGAACCCGGGGCTCGCCGAATCGTTCATGAGGCAGAACGGTCTCACCCTCCCGATCCTGCCGGCCATGACCTACTCGCAGGAGACGCTGGGCGTGCTGGGGGTGCCCGACAACTGGCTGATCGATGTCAACGGCGTGGTGCGCCTGAAGCAGATCTATTACGTGCCGAGCCGGAAGTGGCAGACCTGGATGTCCGAGCTGATCGAGAAGTACCGCCCCGGCGCCGCGAGCGCTCCGCCCTCGACGACTCCGTAACGCCCGGCCCGCCTCAGAAATCGAACTGCATGCCGAGCTCGAAGCGGCGGCCGAAGCGCCGCGTCTGGAACAGGCTGTCCGGGGGGATGCTGGACGACACGGTGAGGTCGTCACGGTTCAACAGGTTCTGAACCGAGAGAAAGATTTTGGAATTGTACCGTCCGACGACCAGGGCTTTCTGGGCGCGGACGTCGATGTTGAGGACCGCGCTGTTGCGTTCTGAATTGCGCCGCAGGGAGATGAACTCCTTCGTCCTCTGGTCATAATAGCCATAGAAGGTACGGTACTGCGGGTAGTCGACATCGTCCGTCGCGGCGAATACGTCGACGATCGAGTACGGCAGACCCGAGCTCCAGCTCATGACCGTGCCGATCTGCCAGTCACCGGGCAGGTAGGCCGCGGCGTTGAGCTTGACGACGTGCCGCTGGTCGTAGTCGAGGTACCCGAACTCGTTCTGCACGATGGACGGGTCGTCGCCCAGGACCGACCGGAAGTCCTCCGCGGCGCCGACGGCGCGCGAGTAGGTATAGGAGCCCTCGAGCTGCCAGCGTCGGCTGAGCCTCTTGATGACCTCGACCTCGATCCCGCGGTATCGGGCCGTGTTGAAGTTGCCCACCCGGAGGATCTGGTTGAAGAAGAAGTCGCGGTTGTACAGATCCGGATGAGCGTCGGGGGAGTGGTGCGTTCCGACAAAGCCCCCCAGCACGTCGATCAGGTGGCCCTTGGCGTCGTACCGCACATAATGATTGATGTCCATGTCCTGAAGCTGGTCCCGATAGTCGCGCTGGACATAAGTCAGCTTCAGGACGACCTCGGGGGCGATCTCCCGCTCGAACCCCAGCGTCAGCTCGTCGGCGTACGGGGTCTTGAGATTCCGATCGACCTGCGTGGTGCTCGGTGGTGATTGCGCCGTGACCTGGCCGATGCCGAAGTCGGGCGCGTTCTGGGCGGTGACCCCGTCGGCGTCGGGCCTGTAATAACGGAACACCGTGTCGGGCCCCTGCTCCCCGACCACGCTGTTCAGAAACAGCTTGTCGTAGAACCGGCTCCAGTTGACGAACAGCTTCGTGCGGCCGTTCGCGCCGGGCGCCCAGGCCACGGACAGGCGCGGCGCCAGGTTGTTGTTCGTCAGGGCGAAGGACTGTCTCTCCTGAAACGTGGCGTGGGCGTCGTCGCGGAGCGCCTTGATGTTGAGCGTCTTCTCGCCGGTGACCGGATCGGTCACCACCAGATCGGGATAGAGACCGAACAGGGCCGACGATACCACCGACGCGGACGTGTGGTGCTGGGTCATCCGCGACAGGGCGATCTGCCCCAGCCTGCCCAGATCATGGAGGATCGTGCTGCCCGGGGGATCCATCGTGCAGTTCACCCCCGAGAAGATCGGGTCGCTGCAGTAGCCCTTATTGTCCAGCCCGTCCCCGTTGCCGAACACATCGCTCATGCCCGCTTCGCCCCCGCTGAGCGCCCAGAGCCGGTTGTAGAGAGCCCGCTCCGCCGCCGGATCGAAGGGCGCGTAGCCGAAGGTGTGCACCACCTCACGGTCGAAGCGCACGCCCGCCGAGAGGGTCAGGTTCGGAATCGGCTTGTAGGTATCCTGAACGTAGAGACCTGTGCTGGTGGACGTGGCCTGGTTCGAGGCGTCGCTGCCGAGCTGGACGTACAGCGGTGGCGGCGGCGCATTTACCTTGGCCACGTAGGCGGGATAGAAGATCGGTCTCTCCTGGACCCCCTGGGAGAAGCCTTCCCTCTCGACCAGCCCGCCCACCTTGATGTCGTGCGTCCCATGCCAGTCGGCGATGAACAGGCTCAGGTCCTGTCGGATCGCGGCGCGCTTCCGCCGGCTGTCGAAATCGTAGTAGAACGGGCCGCTGACATGGTTTTTGATGATCGTGTACGGCCTGTCGGGAGGCAACGGTCGGAGCCGGTCATACGGATAGTAAGGCGGCAGCGTGATCGGCGTTCCATCCGCCTGGAACCCGAGAATCCTGTCATTGGGGCGCGGAAACGGCCGGTCGTCGAGATGGCCGTTCCGGTTCCTGTCTTCGGTCCCGTCGTCCAGCCGGTTGTCGCCGTCGCGGTCCTCCAGCGGGTCGAGGATGCCATTGTGATTGGTGTCTTCATCGATCGTGTCGAGATGACCGTCGCAATCGCGATCCTCCCGCGTCTCGCCTTCGCAGCCCGCGCTCGAATCGTTCAGGCGCCCGTCATGGTCGACGTCCTCTTCGTTGTTCGGCTGGTGATTGTGGTCCAGGTCCTCGAAGACGTCCCAGGCTCCGTCCCTGTCCCAATCCTGCCCCGCATCCAGCTCCGTCGCTTCGATCATTCCGTTGTGGTTCGCGTCGCGTGACAGACGGCCATTGTGATTCGTGTCCGGATCGAGGGTCGGGATCTGCCGCGGTGTCGAGGCGAACGACTGGAAGGTCGATTCCAGGAAGATGTCGGGGTTGATGATCGCGGTGTCCTTGAGGACGAGATTTCTGCCACCCTGCTTCTCCCGGTAGCCTGACTCCACGAGAGAAAGGGAGTCCAGACCCTGGTTGTCGTAATCCTGCGGGTCGATCGTCGCGGTAAGCGCCATCTTCTGCCCGGCGGTCAGATCCCACGTGAACTTGCCGAACACCCGCTTCTCGCGCGTCGTCTGGACGAACGACTGGCTGACGAAATTCACCGGATCCTGTCTCTGGACGTACTCCATGGTGACGTAGTACCACGCCTTGTCGCGCCGGATCGGACCGCCGACCGACAGGAAGGGCCGGTAGTCGTTGAAGCGAAGCGGGGCCGGCTGGGCCGCGCCCGGCACCCAGTGCAGGAGCGGCTCGGTGTGGCCCGCGCCCTGCCCGTCCAGCGCGCTGCCGCGCCAGAAGAACTTGAACGTGCCGGCGAACTCGTTGCCGCCGGACTTGGTGACGATGTTGACGAACCCCCCCTGGGCCCGTCCGTACTCCGCCGTGGCCCCCGACGTCTTGATCTCGATCTCGTCGATCGACTCGATGTTCAGCTGCTGACCGACCTTGCCGGTGAGGGGGTCGACGGTCGACACGCCGTCGACCGTCGTGCGCACGTCGGTGTCGCGCGCGCCGTGAATGTTGGGATTGCCGGTTCCCTTGACGTCCGTGACACCGGGGCTGAGCGACAGGACATCCTGGTAGTTGCGGCCGATGATCGGCAGCGATTCGATGAACTCGGCGCTGAACCGCGTCTCGGTGGTCGTGCTCTCCGTGTCCACCGCCTGGGCGCGCGCCCGGACCTCGACATGCTCTCCGACCGAGGTGGCGGCCGGCAGGACGATTCGTATCGTGGACGTTCGTCCGGCGTTCACTTCGATGGGGGAGACGACGATCTTGGAAAAGCCGGGAAAGACGGCGCTGACCTCGTAGTCGTTCCCCGGCGCGAGCGCCGCGACCTGGAACGCGCCGTTCCGATCGGTCAAGACGCCCCGCCCCGGATCCTTCTGTCCGTGCTCCGCAAGGGCGACGGTGGCTCCCACGATCGGCCCGCCCCGTTCATCCACCACGAGACCGCGCAGGGCCCCGAGCGTCTGGGCGCCGAGAGGAACCACCGAGAGCGCGCCGACGGCCGCGGCCAAGGCCAGGCGCGCTCCATCGCGAAGCGGTCCACGTGTCGTTTGCATCCAGGGGCACCTGCGGCGTTGCCCCATCTTAGGCGGGTCCGGACGTCTCTGTCCATGGTGGTGCGGAGGTTGTTGAGCTGGAGAGATCTCGCAAAGCTGCGGGACAGTGTCAGTTCGCGAATCAAATGGGGGCTGAGAGAGTTCGATGCGCGGGTGTCAGTAGGCGTGTTTGAGTCGGTGGCGCGTGTTCGAGGGGAGGATCGGGGTGGGCCAGTTTCGGTCGTAGAGGTAGAGCCAGTTCGTGGGTACGTTCTCGCGGCCTGGGAAGAGCCGGCGGGCGAGCAACCTGCGCCAGGACCAGGGCTCGGCGGCGAGTTCGAGGCGCATCGCAGGGGTGGAGCGGTCGGGGCGTCTCTCGGAGCGACCTTTGACGAAGTTCCTCCAGACGGCGGTGAGGAACAGGCGCTCCATCAGGGCGTTGAGGCGGCGGCCGAAGGCGATGGTCTCGCGGCGATGGTGGGCGATCGTGTGGCGCAACAGGGCGTGCAGGGCATCGACGGGAAACATGGCGCGGTCGCGGACAATGGCCTCGGGTGAGCGGGGGGACCCCTTGGGTCCGCGACGCGGATTCGGGAAACGTTGGAGGCGGATAGTCTCGGGGCGGCCGCACCTGTGCACGGCGCGGTCGTACGCCGGGTGGCCGTCGCCGACGAGCTCGACTGGCACACCGGGAGACCGCAGGCGCAGCAGCAAATCGACGATGCGGGCGCTGGAGGCGGTGTAGCCGCCGCGTGAAGCACGAAGCGGTCGCGCGGCCAGCCGGGCCAGCTGCGCCGGCGAGCAGAGGCCGGTGCGGGCATGCGGCGCGGGGTCGACACCGTAGACAAACCATGACCGACTGCCCACCGGTGTGGCGACGCCGAACGGGAAGTCCTGGCTGAACTCGAAGGTCTCGAAGTGGTCAAGGACCACCGGCTCCTGGAGCCGCCCCTCGAGATGACGCAGGGAGTGCGCCATCAGGAGAAGGGCGTGTCGCCCGAGCCGGGCGCTGAGGCGAGTCACCGTGGAGGGGGCGCAGCCGAGAGAGCGGGCGATCTGGCGGTGGGCCGAGCCGGCCTGCAGGCCAGCGGCGACCGGTACAAGGAGCTCGGGACGCTTGAGATAGAACGAGACGGCGAAACTCTGCCGGGAGAAGGTGCGTCGGCAGGCGGTACAGCGGAAACGGGGTACGGCGGGTCGTCGCCTGGTGGCGTAGGACCCGTGTCGCCTGAAGCCGCCGGAGCGGCCTCTGCCAGCATGAGCCGGACAATCGGTCCAAGGACAGAAACGTGGATAAAAATGTTGCAGTCGTTCGACCGGGGTGCGTGGCCAGTACACGCTGCGCTGGAGTTCAAACTCCGTGCCCGCAGAGCGGCAATTGCAAGTTCAGGAGAGACAAGGAATTGGTCTTCCTCCGGAGCTCAGAAAGAGTTCGGTCCGTTCACCCGGGTACGCACGTGTCCGAAGGTGAACGCCACAAGCTCGACACCACCATGTAGCAGGTCTAGCGGATTTCCGCCTTCCGGATCCAGCCCGGCCACTGGATGAAGTCGCCGTCCGAGAGGACGATGTCGGCGTCGTACGACTGCGTCGGTCCCACCTTGCCGAGCTCGTCGTACTTGCCGTCGCTGGCGTACGACACCAGGATGTAGTCCTTCCCCTCGCGGTCGGTGTGGTACTGGAAGGGATGTCCCCAGGCGTCCTTCAGACGGAGGTCCTTCAGGCTGCCGGCGGGGAGCTTCTTTCCGAGACACGCGTCGAGCTCGGCGAAGTCGTAGCACACGGGATAGCGCGGGCCCTCTTCCTGCCGATGCTGCTTCGCGAACGCGTCGATGATCGTGCCGATCTTCTTCAGGTCGTGCATGGTGCGCGTCTGGTTGCCGTAGGCGAACGGCTCGCCGTAGCCGAGCAGGTCCGCCTGCTGCTGCGTCATCGACTCCCCCATCACGCCGGTCAGCATCAGCATCCGGATGAACGTCTTCGCGGTCGGATCGGCGGCCACCTTGCTGGCGACGATCGCCTTGCCGCGATCCTGCTGGATGATCTTCGCGATCAGATCGCCGGCGGCCGACTCGTCCTTGAGGACCCGATCGATCACGGCCGACCGCTCTTCCGGCGGCCCGATCAGCCGGTCGATGACCTGCGCGCGCATCGCCGGATTGGTCACCAGCGCTTCGATGATCTCCTTGCGTCTGGCGTCATCCGCCAGAAGACTTTCCGGCTTCTTGTAGCACGCCGGCAGGGCCAGGGCGGCCGCCAGGACGATTCCAAAAATCACACGGTTGCGCTTCATCATCGACCTCCGGATGCAGGACGCGCGGCGCCCGGCGCCGCGCGACACGCCGCGGTTCAAGACGACATCAAATCTATATTTCGCGCGGGCGAGATCAAGGAGGACGCGCCGGCCGGATCCGGGCGTCGGGGCGTCTCGCACGATTTCGCAATCTGGAACGCCGTGCAGTCGGGATACCGCTCCGGCTCGCGGTGACGATGCAGAGTCGAGCGAGCGTCTCTTGAGGCGCGGCCGACGCCTCGACAGTACAGTTTCGTCATTGTCAGGTGGGCCGGCCCGGTCCCGAATGCGAACGATGCCCCCTGAGGCTTCCTCGCACCGGCCGCCTGAGGGGCCGGGGCCGGGCCGACCCAGAAACGAGCTTCGCGAGGGGGTCCCATGCACCAGACTCTCCGATCGTACGGCGCGGCAGTTGGCACGATCAGTACCCCTCGTTCTTCGTTCTCCCCGACTCTCCAGGGCATGGGACCCCGCCTCGCGAGGTGACGTATGCGGCCCGACCCGTTGTTCGACTCCCTGATCGTCTCCCGCCCCCGCTCCGGCGCGCGCCTGCTGCCGCGGGTGCGCGGACTGGCGCTCGCCACCGTTCTGTACGCCGGGGCTCTCGGCTGTCTGCTGGTCGCGTCCCTGCTGTTGATCGAGATGGTGGCGCCGCCCCGGGCCGAAGTCTCGATCACGTTCCGTCCGCCCGGACCCAAGGGTGACAATCTGCCGGCCGGCACCGTTCGACAGGGGGTGCGGAACGGCTCGGAAAACCCGGCCCCCGCCAAGGACGTGAAGCGCGCACCCGACCGCCGGTCGAGCCCGCCCACGACGATTCCGGTCGCGCCGCCCGAATCGGAGATACCGGACGCGTCGCAGGGCGTGTCCGGCTCGGACGGCCCCGGCGAGGGACCGGGCGAGGGGCAGCCTGGAGGGACCGGCACGAATCCCGTTGGCCCCACGATCGGGTGCGACGACTGCCCGGGCACCGGAACCGGAACGGATGTCGAAAAGATCTACGAGCAGCAAACCGTGGGGCTGATCCCGCCTCAGATCATTCCGTCCAGCCGCGCCCTGCCGAAATATCCCGACCTGCCACGCAAGGCCGGTCTCGAGGGCACGGTCATCCTCCTGATCGTCGTCGAGAAGGACGGCACCGTCGGCCAGATTGAGGTCGTCCGCTCTCCCGACCAGCGCTGGGGCTTCGACCTGGCGGCGATCGACGCCGTCAAGCAGTGGCGCTACCAGCCGGCCCTCCTGGACGGCCGGCCGGTGGCCGCTTACATCAACGTGATGGTCGAGTACAGCCTGAGCCGCTGAACGCGCCCGCCGATCTCATTTCTGCAACTCGCTTGACTGCCCCGAGGCTCCAACCGACATTTTTCGGGTGGGTTGATGGAACGTCGCAACCGGACGGCGGACCGCGCCGATCCCGACATGTCGTGGGAGGAGGGAAGCATGCGAGCAATGTTCTTGAAGGGCGCGCTTCTGACGCTGGCCGTGGTCGTGGGTGCGGCCGCTGCCGTGGCCGCCGTCGATCAGCCGGACCAGAAGGCGCATCAGAAGCGCGGCACGGTGGCCGCGAAGACCGTGGCGCCGGGTCAGGTGAAGAAGTTCCACGTCACGGCCTACGATGGCAAGATCGCCCCGAGCACGCTGCGCGTGCAGAAGGGGGATCGCGTCCAGATCACCTTCGTGAGCAAGGACGGGACGTACGGCATCAAGTTCAAGGACTTCGATGTCAGCGAGAAGGTCAGCCAGGAGAAGCCGGCGGTGGTCGAGCTCACTCCGAACCAGACCGGCACGTTCGAGTTCCGCTGCTCGAAGACCTGGAGCTTCAAGCACTGGACGCATAACGGCACGCTCGTTGTGAACTAGCCCGCACGCGCGGGCGCTCCCGGCGCATCACTGGGACCGAGTGGACGACGGCCCTTCGGGGCCGTCGTTTCTTTTTGGCGGCGTGCTAGACTCGGCCCCGTGCCCTCGGACGACCATGCGTGGATGGGAGCCGCGCTCCGCCAGGCGCGCGCCGCCGGCCGGAGCGGCGAGGTCCCGGTCGGAGCCGTCGTCGTCGCTGGCGGTCGGATCATCGGCCGCGGCGCGAACCGACCGGTGGGCGCCCGCGATCCGACCGCCCATGCGGAGGTCAACGCCCTGCGCCGCGCCGCGCGCCGGGTCGGGAACTATCGCCTGGGCGGCGCCACGCTGTACGTCACCCTCGAACCGTGTCTGATGTGCCTCGGCGCGATGGTGCACGCGCGGATCGATCGTCTCGTGTACGGCGCGCGCGACCCGAAGATCGGCGCCACCGGGCTGTTCTCGAGGGCCAGGGCCGCGCGTCTCAACCACCGCATCGAGGTGACGAGCGATGTGCGCTCCGCAGAATGCGCCGCCCTGCTGCGGACCTTCTTCCGGGCCCGGCGTCCGCCGCGGGAGAGCCTTGCGCACCGCGCTCGGTCTTGAATAGACTCCCCGATCAAGGAGGCTCGCATGCTCATGCCACGTGTGTCTTCGGAACGGCCCGCTTACCGCCCGGCGACGTGGGCGACGGTGCTCGCAGGAGCCGTCGTCGTCCTGTCGACGGGCTGCGTATCGAGCGGGAAGTACCAGTCGCTCCAGCAGGAGCGCGACGCCCTGGCGGGTCGCAACCAGGCCCTGCAGGGCGACCTGAACGCCGCCAACCAGAAGAACGACACCCTGACGAAGGAGAAGACGGCGCTGGAGCAGCAGAAGGGCGCGGCCGAGGCCGACAAGGCGGATCTCGCCGGCCGGCTCGCCAAGATCGAGGAGCAGGCCCAGGCTCTCGGCATGCAGCTGCAGCAGAACGAGCAGGACGCCCACCAGCAGAAGACCACTTACGACGGCCTGCTCGCGAGCCTCAAGAAGGAGCTGGAAGCCGGGCAGATCCAGGTGGAGCAGATGCGCGACGGCCTGAGCGTCAACCTGGCGCAGGAGATCCTGTTCGCGTCCGGATCGGCCTCCCTCGACAAGGGCGGCACCGACGTCCTCCGGCGCGTCGCGGATCAGCTCAAGTCGACGAACTACCAGATCGTGGTCACCGGACACACCGACAACAAACCGATTGGAGCCGGGCTCGTCAAGCGCTACCCGACCAACTGGGAGCTGTCGGGGGCGCGCGCCGCCAGCGTGGTCCGGTTGTTCGTCGATGCGGGGCTGCCGGCCGATCGGCTGCTGGCGGTCGCAATGGGTGAGACCCACCCGGTCGCCCCCAACGACACGCCCGAGGGACGGGCCAAGAACCGCCGGATCGAGCTGCGGATGCGGCCGGTGGTCGTGGAAGCGACCCGCTAGGCTCGGCGCCGCCGGGCGGCCGCCGGGCGCGCCGCCGCGAACGGGCGGGACAGCGCCGGGGAGCCGCGCACCCCGAGCCGCCACGGCCTGCGGGCCCAGGGGCCGGCGTACTCGATGCCGATGCGCGGTCCGCGGACGATGTCGCGCGCCCGAGGCGGCTCGCCCGTCTCGATGTACAGCGGGCCGGCGGCGCACAGATCGATGCGATTCAGCGAGAGGCCGATGTGCAGCGCCCGGGTCAGGCGCCCCGGGCCGCTGGCGATCTGATCCGGCCGCGCGCCGCCGGACTGCCCGAGGTCGCCGTCCTCCAGGGGCTCCAGGGCGCGGATCAGGACAGCCGACGGGTAGCCGACGGGACCGGTCACGACGTTCAGGCAGCAGTGCATCCCGTACACCAGATAGATGTAGGCGTGTCCCGCCTCTCCGAACATCACCTCGGTCCGTTTCGTCCTCCCCTTCGAGGCGTGACAGGCGAGATCGTCCGGTCCGTCGTACGCCTCCACCTCGACGATCCGACCCGCGAGCCGCCCGGCGTCCCCCGCCGTCGCGGTCCGTCTGCGGACCAGGATCATCCCCAGCAGATCGCGGGCCACCTCGTGGACGGATCGGGCGTAGAAGGAGCGCGGCAGGATGCCGGCGGCGGTCGCTGCGGGCGCGGCGAAGCGGGACATGACGAGGTTATATAGCACGGCGCCCGCCCCTCGGTGATAGAGTTAGAGCGTCCCGGAGAGGTACCGAAGTGGTCGCAACGGGCCCGCCTCGAAAGCGGGTTGGGGCCTAAACAGCCCCACGTGGGTTCGAATCCCACCCTCTCCGCCAGCTTTCCTCTTGTGCACCGGTCCCGAGAGACCCCGGCATGCCGACTTTCACGCCCGACCTTCGGATTGTCAGCGATCTCGAGGAGCTGGAGCGCGCCGCGGCGGGAGAGGTGGCGCGTCTCGCCCGACAGGCCGGGCCGAAGCAGTCGTTCGCGGTGGCGCTCTCCGGCGGCACGACGCCGAAGGGGATGTACGCCCGGCTGGCGCAGGACCCGTACCGCGGCCTGGTGCCGTGGCCGGCGCTCCAGGTGTTCTGGGGCGACGAGCGGCACGTCCCTCCCGATCATCCGGACAGCAACTACCGCATGGCGAGCGAGACGCTGTTGTCGAAAGTCCCCGTGCCGGCGGCCAACGTACACCGGATCCGCGCGGAGAATCCTGACGCCGTCGCCGCGGCGAAGGAGTACGCGGCGAGCCTGCGCGCCTTCTTCCGGCTGCGCGACGGCGAGACGCCGCGCTTCCATCTCGTCCTGCTGGGCGTCGGCGCCGACGGCCACGTCGCGTCCCTGTTCCCGGGGAGCGAGGCGCTGCGCGAGCGCGCCGATCTCGTGGCCGCCCCGTGGGTCGAGTCCCTGGGCGTGCGGCGTATCACGCTGACGCCGCCGGCGCTCACGAACGCGGCGTGCATCCTCCTCCTCGCCTGCGGCGGCGCGAAGCAGGCGGCGATCCGGCAGGTGCTGTCGGGCGACGGGACGGTGGAGACCTGTCCCGCCCTGCTCCTCAGGGAGGCGCGCGGCCGGGTCGTGATCATCGCCGACCGCGCCGCGGCTCCGGAGAGCACGCGATGAGCGAGGCGCCCCGGGTGCCGTCCCGCTTTCCAGGCGGGATCCCGCCGGGGGCGCAGGGCGCCGATCTCGCCTTCTACTCCATCGCCGATCGGTACCTGGACGCCTCGATGCGAGCCTACCCCACCGCGTCGACGATCACCGGCTATCACGAGTACGACGGCCTCCTCGAGGACCTCAGCGCCGCCGGGATCGAGGAGAAGATCGCGATGGCGCGGGGTTTCCGGGAAGAGATCGCCGCCATCGACCACCGCGCCCTGTCCACCAGCGCCCGCATCGATTACCACCTGGTGGCCACCGACATCGACGCGACCCTGTTCACGCTGACGGAGCTGCGGCCGCACGAGCGCGACCCGCAGAGCTATGTCGACCTGCTGGGGAACGCCATGCTCTTCCTGACGCTCCAGGACCCGTCCTCGCCGGCCTGGCCGGAGCGTCTCGCCGCGCTGTCGTCGCGCCTGCAGCGGGTGCCGCGTTTCCTCGGGGACGCCCGCGCCATGCTCAAGAACCCGCCGCGCGTCGTCACCGACATGGTGATCCGCACCAACGCGGGGAACATCGTCTTCTTCGAGAAGACGCTGCCGGCCCTGTTCGGGCGCGCCCCGGCGCTGGCCTCCCGTCTCGAGCGCGAGAACGCCCGCGCCGTCGAGGCGCTTCGCGAGTTCCAGCGCTGGCTGGAAGTCGAGCTGCTCCCGGCGTCAGGCGGCGACTGGCGGCTCGGCGCCGATCTCTGGACCCGGAAGCTGCATCTGACGCTGCAATCGTCCCTGACGCCGGACGAGATCCTCCGCCGGGCGCAGGAGCAGCTCGCGACGGACCGCCGGCGCATGCTCGAGGTCGCCCTGCCGCTGCACGCCTCGCTCCATCCGGGCCATCGTCACACCGAGACCGGCGACGCCCTGATCAATGTCGTGGTCCGCGAGGTGCTCGACGACGTGACCCGGCGGCACTCGACGCGGGACGGGCTGTTCGCGGACACGCAACGGGCGATCGAACGCATCAAGACGTTCATCCGCGAGCGCGGGGTCATCGGGCTGCCCCCCGACGACGACAACTTCGCGGTCGAGCCGACGCCGGGGTTCATGGACGGGACGGCGGTGGCGTTCTTCAACCCGCCGCCGATCCTCGAGCCCGGCCTGAAGAAATCGTTCTGGATCTCCTCCGTGCCGCGCGGCGGGTCGCCCGAGGAGGACGGCGCCGTGGCGGAGTCGTTCCTGCGCGAGTACAACCACTACGCGCTGCAGGGGCTCACGATCCACGAGGCGTTCCCCGGCCACTACGTGCAGTACTGGTACGCCCTGCGCTCCCCCATCGCCACGGTCTACAAGAAAATCTTCTCCTCGGGCACCTTCGCCGAAGGCTGGGCGATCCTCGCCGAGACCATGATGTTCGAGAACGGCTACGCCGCCGGCGAGCCCGAGAACCGACTGATTCATCTCAAGCAGATGCTGCGCGTGCCGCTCAACGCCATCCTCGACGCCCGGCTGCACACGACCGGCATGTCCGACGAGGAGGCCGATCGATTCGGTCTCGATCTCCTGCGTCGCCTGGGGTTCCAGGAGGAAGCCGAGGCGACCGGCAAGCTGCGGCGGGCCAAGGTCACGTCCACGCAGCTCTCGACCTACTTCGTCGGCTACCTCGAGCTGTCGGAGATCGCGCGCGAGGCGCGGCGGCGCGCCGGCGGGCGCTTCAGTCTGCGATCCTTCAACGAGCGGCTGCTGTCCTTCGGCACCGTGCCGCCGCGCGACGTGCGCGCGCTGCTGGCGCTCGAGGACGGCGACGCCGTGAATCCCGGCGACCACGACGTCCGTCAGTAGAGGGCGGAGGTGACCATGCGCGCTGCCGTGTTGACCGAAGTCAGAAAGCCTTGGATCATCAAGACTCTTCCCGACCCGAAGCCGCAGCCCGGCCAGGTCCTGATCCGGGTCCGCGCCAGCGGGATGTGCGGCACCGACCTGCACGTGCACCACGGCGTCATGCCGGTCCCGCTGCCGATCGTCCTGGGTCACGAGCCGGTGGGCGAGATCGTCGAGACCGGTCCCGGGGTCAACGGTCTGCGCGCCGGCGACCGGGTCGGCGTCTCCTGGACGCAGAAAGGCTGCGGCCGCTGCCGCTTCTGCCAGGAGGGGCGCGACAGCTACTGTCTCGAGGCGCAGACCTGGGTCCAGATGGGCGGCGGCAACTCCCAATTGATGCTGGCCTGGGCCACCGGCTGCACGCTGGTGCCGCAGGGCCTCAGCGACGAGGCGGCGGCGCCGATCTTCTGCGCCGGCTTCACGGTGATGAGCGGTCTGCGGAACGCCGCGCCCAAGCCGGGCGAGCGGGTCGCCGTCCTGGGTCTGGGAGGGCTGGGGCACCTGGCGGTGCAGTACGCCAAGGCGCTCGGTCTCGAGGTCTTCGCGCTCACCGGCAGCGCCGGCAAGAAAGACGAGGCCCGCCGTCTGGGCGCCGACGAGGTGATCGTCGCCGGCGACGATCTCGGCCGGGCGCTCGTCGACGCCGGCGGCGCCGACGTCATCCTCGGCACCAGCAATTCGGCGGCGCATATCACCCAGGCCCTGCGCGGTCTCAGGCCCGAGGGCCGCCTCGTGAACATGGGGCTGGCGGACGGCCCGATCCAGGCCGACGCGGGGCAGTTCCTCGGCTCCCAGGTCCGCCTGATCGGCAGCCGGCAGAACCACCGGCGCGATCTGGTCGAGGCGCTCGCCCTGGCCGCCTCGGGCAGGGTCAAGCCGATGCTCGAGATCTTCCCGCTCGACCGGATCAACGAGGCCCGGGAACGACTCGAGGCGGGGAAGGTCCGCTACCGCGCCGTCATCAAGCACTGAGCCGCACGTCCCGGCCATGCGCGTCGCCGAGCTGTGGCGCTATCCGGTGAAGTCGATGCGCGGCGAGCCGCTGCAGCGTGCCGAGCTGCGCGCCGACGGCATCGCCGGGGATCGCCGCGTGCTGGTCGCGGACGCCCGCGGCCGCGTGATCACGGCGCGCACGCGGCCCCGGCTGCTCGGTCACCACGCCACGCTCGGCGCCGATGGCGAGCCGCTGGTCGACGGGCGCCCGTGGCGATCCGACGACGTCGCGCGCGACATCGCCGCGGCGGCCGGCGAGGGCGCGCACCTGGTCGCCTACGACGGACCCGGGCGCTTCGACGTCCTGCCGCTGCTCGTCGCCACCGACGGCGCCATCGAGGCGCTCGGCCACGACCGCCGCCGCCTGCGACCGAACATCCTGATCGGCGGCGTGGCCGGCCTCGACGAGAGGACCTGGGAGGGACGGGCGCTGCGCGCCGGATCGACGATCATCGGCGTCGACAGCCTGCGCGCCCGCTGCGTCATGACCACCTTCGATCCCGACACGCTGGCGCAGGACATGGCGGTGCTCGAGCGGATCGTCCGCGAGTTCGACGGACGGCTCGCGCTCAACTGCGACGTGATCCAGCCGGGGACGATCGCGATCGGCGATCCGGTCGAGCTGATCGATACTGTACGGGCCACCTGAGGAGGGACAGGATGCCCCAGCCGATCCGCGTCCCGGACGGCGCGCGCGTCCGGCTGAAGAAGTTCGATCCGGGCGACACGGCGCGCTGCCGCGACAAGGACGAGGCCCTGGAGACGCTGCAGCGCGAAGTCAAGCGCATGGCCGAGCTCCAGCAGGTGCTGTACGCCCAGGGGAAGCACGCTCTCCTGATCGTCCTGCAGGGCATGGACGGCGCCGGCAAGGACGGCACCATCCGGCACGTCATGTCGGGGCTCAACCCGCAGGGGTGCCGGGTCACCGCCTTCAAGGCGCCGACCCCGGAGGAGCGCTCGCACGATTTCCTCTGGAGGGTGCACCGCGAGACGCCGCCCCTCGGCTCGATCGGCATCTTCAACCGCTCGCACTACGAGGACGTCCTGGCGGCGCGGGTCCTGAAGCTCGTGCCCCATCCCGTCTGGAAGGGGCGCTACGAGCAGATCAATCACTTCGAAAGGCTCCTGACCGACGGGGGGATGACCGTCCTGAAGTTCTTCCTGCACATCTCGAAAGCGGAGCAGAAGGAGCGGCTGGAGAAGAGGCTCGAGGATCCGAGCCGGGCCTGGAAGTTCGATCCGCTCGACTGGCAGAACCGCAAACGCTGGGACGACTACATGGCGGCCTACGAGGACGCGATCCACCGCTGCAACACCGCGTGGGCGCCCTGGCACATCGTGCCGGCGAACAAGAAGTGGTACCGCAATCTGGTGGTGTCCGAGAGGATCGTCCGCGCCCTGCAAGAGATGCGTCTCGAGTTCCCGCCTCTCCGACGGCCGCCGGGGCGACAGGAGAAAGGTTGAGGCGGCGTGGCCGCGCTCGAATTCAGCGCGAGCCGCCGGCGGCGCCGGAGGCCGGCCGGGCGGTGGCGCTTGCCGGGACCGACGCGGTCAGGCGGTCCTCGTAGACCAGCGCGCCGCTTGCGAAGGTCATGCGCACGGCGATCTGCGGGATCTGATCCGGCTTCGAGGAGTACTCGAGCGGGTTCCTGTCGAGGACGACGAAATCGGCCTTCTTGCCCGACTCGATCGAGCCGACCCGGTCCTGCAGGCCGAGCGCCCGGGCGGCGTCGGCGGTATAGGCGCGCAGCGCCTGGGCGATCGTCAGGCCCTCCTCGGGCCGCCATCCCGCCCGGTCGACGGCCCAGGCGATCACCTGGGTCGGCTGGAAGGTCTGCGCGGTCATCGGCCAGTCCGAGTTGATCGCCACCGGCACGCCGGCTTCGACCAGGGTCCTGTACGGCATCGCCGATTTCATCCGCTCGTCGCCGATGGCGTTCTGCAGGAAGACCCGGTACGGGAAGCGGGTCGGCTGCAGAGTCACCAGCGCCCCGCTGCGCCCCATGCCCGCCAGACGGGCGCGGTCGGGGTCGGAGACGATCTCCAGCCCGTCGGCGCGCAGCAGCAGCGGCGCCGTCGCGCCCGCCACCGCGCGCGAGCGCTCCGCGGCGTCGAGGATCATGTGCACGGCGAGACTGCCGGAGGCGCCGAGCACCAGGCTCTCCTTGCCGGCCGCCCAGGAGGCGACGTGCCGGTCGATCTCCTCCGGCGTCATCGCCAGGGAGCCCGAGGTCCAGGGCGCGTCGCGATACGACTGGAACAGCGCCGCGCCCCACCCGAGCGGAGTCCCGTCGAGGGGGTAGAGCGGCGGACCGATCAGCAGGCGACCGGCGTCGGGGCTCTTCGCCTGGTCGCGATACGCCTGCAGGGCGACACGGGCCTCCTCGTTGGGGCCGAAGGCGCCGGCCACGAGACGCACCGGCATGTCCCCCTTCGCCAGCAGGGCCTCGGCGGTCTTCAGGTCGGCCGGTGTCGACATCGGGTCGCCGACCGAGGTGATGCCGAAGCGGCTGGCGGTCTCGAAGAAGCGCTCCGTCGCGTCGCGCCGCACGCCTTCGGGCAACAGGCCCCAGACGCGATTGATCACCAGGAAGGCCGGTGTCTCGCGCACCAGACCCGTTGGCTGCCTCTGATCGTCGAGCCCCACCTCGCCGCTTCCCGGGGGAAACGGCAGCTTCTTCAGATCGACCGCCTCGATGGCGCGGCTGTTCAGGAGCGCCACGTGGTGATCGAGACTCAGGACGAGGAGCGGATTGTCGGGCGCCACGCGATCGCCCAGGCTCCGGTCGAACTTGCGCGCCGCTCCCAGCTTCGGATTGAAGCCGGCCGCCACCACCCACTCGTAGGGGGCCGGCTTGCGCGACGTCATGATCTCCCGCAGCGCGCTCTCGACCTCGTCGGGCTGGCTGAGCGGGCTGCCGCTCTTGTCGGCGAGCGTCGCGCCCGAGGCCAGCTCCCAGAACCCGAACGGGCCGTGAATGCGCGAATCGACGAAACCGGGGAGGAGCGTGCGTCCCTGCAGGTCGACGATCCGCGCCGCCGGTCCCGCCAGCGCCCTGATCTGCGCCGTCGTGCCGACCGCGACGATCCGGTCGCCCGCCACCGCCACCGCCTCGGCGGTCGACCCGCCCTTGTCCATGGTGAGCACCACGCCGTTCAGAAGCACGAGATCGGGGCGGTCGGCCCCGGCCGCCCGGGCGACGCATGGAGCCAGCGCGAGGAGGGCCGGGAGCATCCGAAGAATCCGGGAACGGATCATCGTGTGACCTCTTTTTTCTTGTCGCGTGATTTCAGCGTGATGGCCGAGCCGTCGGCCGGCAGCAGAGCGCTCACGAACGCCGGCCCCTCCTCCGCGCGTCCCAGGCCGGCGAGAGTCCGGTAGAGGCCGATCCTGGCCTCGCCCGAGGGATCGGACGGATCGAGGAACAGGGCGCTCTTCAGGGCGGTGAGCGCCTGCGCGCCGTCTCCCCGGCGCAGGCGCGCCCGGCCCAGGAGCGCGTACGCCGGGGCGTAGCCCGGCGAGATGCCGATCGCCGCGAGGGCCGTCTTCTCGGCGTCCGCGTCCGCGCCGCGCAGCAGGTGGAGATCGCCCAGGGCGACATAGGCCTGCAGCATCGCCGGATCGAGCTCCAGGGCGCGCCTGAACGACGCCACCGCCTCGTCGCGCCGCGAGGGCGTCGCGGACAGCAGCGCGGCGCGCGCGTAGTGGACCGGGCCGCGCCCGGGCCAGCGCGCCGCGGCCGACTCGACGAGAGCGAGGGCCTCGCCCCTCTTTCCCCGCCAGGTCAGGACCGCCGCGAGCGCCAGCGGGACCTTCTCGTCGTCGCCCGCGACGCCGTCCTGACCTGCGGTCAGGCGGCCGCGCAGCGCATCTTCCCATTGCGACAGCCGGTCGGCGGTCTTTGCGAACGGCCTGACGCCGCGCCCGACACGGTCGTCGATCGGATCGAGAACGAGCGTCTCGAGGGCCAGCGAGCCGGCGTCCGTTCCACGGCCGAGCGCGTCGAGGACCAGCGTCCGCCGCAGGGAGTCCCAGGCCGGGTCGGCCGGATCCGCCGCGCGATCCAGCTCGGGCCCGAGCGCGCCGGCGCGGGCGAGCGCCGCGACCAGCGACTCGAGGGCGGGCAGGTCGCGGCGTCCGTCGCCGGCCAGTGTCCGGCGGTGCTCGATCTCCCGGGCGGTCGCGCCAATCCTGCGTTCCAGGGCCGCGAGGTGCGCCAGGGCGACGCCCCGGAACGTCTCGCGTCCGGCCAGCGGCTCGATCAAGGCGATCGCCTCGCCCGTCTTCCCCGCCTCTCCCAGCGCGGCGCCGAGGGCGAAGCGCGCGCCGTCGTCGCCCGGGTTCGCCACGAGCGCCGCCCGCAGCGAGGCGATCTCGCCCGCCGAATCGCCGCGCGCCCGCTGGCGCAGCGCCTGATGCCGCAGCTCGTTGGCGCGCTCGGACCGGATCGGCGGCGCCTGGTCCGGCCCGGCGCTCGTCTCCACGCCGGCGGCCGCGACCGGCATCACGCACGCCAAGGCAAGCGACGCGATCGACCGCTTCGTGCAGTTCATGTCAGTGTCATTTGAGCCGGCGCCGGTGGCGGTCGCGTGACGCCCGCGTGACAGATCGATGTCGTCTCCACGCTATTGTCACGAACCCCTCACCTGACTTTCCGCGCCGCGGTCGTACTCTGCAGTCGTTCAAGCGCGTGACTGTCGGCGGCGGCACCGCGGGCGCACGCGCCACCGCTGTGAACGAGCGGGGCCGCGCGGGCCCCCCAACGAACCAGAAGGAGACGACGTTGATGAAGCGGAACGCCCTGCTGTTAGGTTGCGGTCTGGCGGTGCTCGCCGCGAACGCTCCGGCCCACGCCACGATCACCAATTGCAGCCCCGTGACGGTGCGTCTGATCTACGGCGGCGCCACGGCGATCAACAACTCCATCCGGCTGGCGGCCAACGCCGTGTTCGGCGGCGCCGCGCAGTGCCAGAAGTCCGGGAACCAGCACTCGTACCGCGGCATGGTCGACCTCAACAACGACGGCATCGAGGAGACCTGCGCCGAGTTCTACATCGGGGTGCGCGGCGGCTCCTGCGAGGGCGTCAGCGACCTGGACAACGGCGAGGGCACGCTGGTGTGCGACCTGTCGAATCCGGCCGGGCCGGCGATTGATTCGAAGCACTCGTCCCTCAACCAGGCGATCGACATGACCGGGACCGACAACGACCCGCAGAACTGCCCGGTGCCGCCCGTGCACGCCTTCTCGGCCATCGACGGCGGCAGCGAGAGCCGCGTCGTGGTCGGCCCGTTCGTGAGCATCGTCAACGACGGCATCGCCACGATCGGCTGGGACCCGGCGAAGGACGGCTTCAGCCGCGATTCGTCCGCCGGGACCTGGGGAGCCCTCGGCTGGTGCGACTGGAAGAAGGTCGCGCCGTTCCGTCTCACGCAGTCGGCGGCGATCTCGCCGGTCTGGCGCGCCCTCACCTCCGGGACGCGCGTCATCTACCAGCAGGTCATCGCCAAGGACGTCACGCAGGGCTTCTCGACGCTCACCGAGCCCGGCACCGGTGACGTGATCTTCGCCGTCAACAACAACCTGACGCCCCTCGATCAGAGGGTCTGCTCGACGAACCCGACCGAGCAGTGCGGCAACAATCCTGCCGCGTCGTCGTTCTTCTGCTCGGACGGCGTCACCGCCTGCCAGGCCGCGGCGCGGCCGTTCTTCTGCGCCAGCTTCGTGCCGGCCGGCTCCCCGACCTACACGACCGGCTGGGTTGGCGCCGACCGCACCACCGAGAACCCCGGAGCCGACGGCATCCTCGGGACCGAGGACGACTTTCCGGTGAAGGGCAGCGCCGGCGACCACTACGTCACGGCGACCTACAACGGCTTCGCGTACAGCCCGGAAAAGGTCAGGAACGGCAAGTACACGCACTGGTCGTACGAGCACCTCTTCTCTCTCGCCGGCGGTGTCGCGCCGGCCGACAAGCGGTCCCTGGCGCTCAAGATCCGCAACGCCCTGCAGGCGACGCCGGGCCTCATCGACATCCCGGTGATGTCGGTGGAGAAGGCGTGCGATTCCTGCATCGTCGTCCCGAACTGAACCGCCTTTCATAACGGGGGGCCGGCCGCTCCTGGACGAGGTGAAGGGGCGGCCGGCCCCTCCGAACTCAATCGAATTCGAGGAGATGACTTGATGAAACCCTTGAGACGCACCTCCAGGCTCGCCACCCGTGGCGGGCTGGCGGTCCTGACCGTCCTGCTCGGGGCTTCGGCGGCGGCGGCCGGCCCGGCGTGGGACTACCAGCAGGACCTGCTTTACGTCGCCTATGTCCCGGGCGGCAACGAGATCGTGGTCAACCTCGGGCCGCAGTCGCAGTTCACGGGCGCATCCGGCGCCGTGCCGGTGACGCGTTTCTCGGCCGCCGACCTGCGCAACGTCCTCGCCGGCGGCGGGCCGCTTCCCGCGACGGTCTGGGCCGCGGTGTTCGGCATCCACGACCCGGCGACCTTCGACTCGTACCTGGCCACGAACGGCCCCACCTCGGCCTCGGCCGGAGCGATCGGCAACGCCTTTGGGGCGAGCAACCAGATCTACGGGTTCGGCACCAACTTCTCGCAGCTGAGCACCCCGGTTCCGGGGAACCCGTACGCCGGAAGCTTCACAGCGTCGTACGTGTTCTCGTACCAGAAGACCCTGAACGGGAACCACAAGGGCTCGCTCGGCGGGAACGTCTCCTTCGACACCGAAACGCGGGTCGGCGCCCGATCGATCGTGCCGTTCTACTTCGGGACGCGCACAGTGTCCGGCTCGACGGCGCAGGGTCTCGTCGGCTTTTTCATCCAGGCCGCGGACGGCACCCTGGTCTTCGATCTGGATCACGACGGCGACGGGTTCCCGGACAGCGTCGACAACTGTCCCGCCGTCTCGAACGCCACCCAGAACGACGGCGACGCCGACGGCGTGGGCGACTTGTGCGACAACTGCCCGGCGGCGGCCAATTCCGATCAGCTCGACACCGACGGCAACGGCGTGGGCGACGCCTGCGAGGTCTACGCGGTCTCGGCGGTCTTCGGTCCGGGGGCCCTGAATGTGCGATCCCAGGGCAACGCCTTCACGTTCACCGTCACGGTGTTGAAGGTGACCGACCCCGCGAACCCGGTGCCGGTCGACCCGTCGCAGGTCGGGCGGTTGTACCTGTCCTCGGTCGACGCCATCACCCTGCCGACGCCGAGCGCCGCCCCCGGCTGCCTGCCTTCACAGGATGGAATCTGGGAGTCGCAC
>Ga0070697_100000195_pt1 | contig 49351 bp, 40 predicted proteins | sample KBSK1501metaG_FD_65475 | JGI IMG/M metagenome (GOLD analysis project Ga0070697, IMG submission 65475) | Corn, switchgrass and miscanthus rhizosphere microbial communities from Kellogg Biological Station, Michigan, USA - KBS K1-50-1 metaG | ecosystem: Host-associated > Plants > Roots >... | reverse complement strand
AACACCTTTGGCTTCGCCGCCGCATCCACCTGCTTCATAAAGGGCACGTTCACCAGGTTGAAGAAGTACAGCAATCCGATCCAGGTGATACCCGCCAGAAAATGGATCCAGCGCAAGATGATCTGCACGTTTTCTGCACCCGTGTGACTCGGCATCACCAACAACGCCAGGTTCATGGCATGCTGCATAGTGTTCCTCCGCGAACAGGATTGGAATACCTGGGGCCCTTGTTTAAAACTAACTCGTCGGCTAACTCGCTTGACTAAAACCCGCTCTGGCAACCAGCCGGGCTTTCGCAACGCCGCATGGCCGGGAAGCGCCCGCGCCTTCGCGTCCTCAGTGTTGCCGCTGGTTTATTTGTGCGGACGAATATTTGCACTTCGTCCCAGCAATGTCAACCACAGACGAAAACATATAGAACTACCACCAACAGCCACCAAGCCTTCCAATCTCCATCCGCAGGAGCCGGCAGAATCGTTGCCTTGAAAACTGCTCGGCAACACCGTATCGTTACCAATGTTGCCCGAATCGGGATTTCAGCCATGTGGCGGACCCATCCGGACTGTCCGCCCGTCTGCGCGCGGGCGCATCGAATCATGAGCTCCGCGAGCGCAGATGAGCCTTGCAGTTCTAAGGAGATCGGCGATGGAAAATAAGCCGGCGCAAAACATTCAGGATTCCTTCCTCAACACGGCCCGCAAAGAGAAGACCAATATCACCATATATCTGCTGAGCGGCGTCAAACTGACGGGCCGAATACGCTCCTTTGATAAGTACTCCGTGGTACTCGAAACCAACAACCAGGAGCAACTGATCTTTAAGCATGCGATCTCGACCGTGGCCATGGGCAGATCTCCGCATCCGCATGCCGATCGTCCCGTTCCGGTTTCGTCGACAACCACATCCACGAGCGCGGAATCGAGCTCGGCGCCGAGCGCGTCCGGAACGGAAGGATAGGGCACTCCCAGTTTGCGCCGTTCAGACCCCAGAAAGTCCGGCAAGGGGAACAACCGTCGCCACGCGGCCAACTCACTCCGCGAGGGCATGCGCCGGGAGCGCGCCTTCCTGGTTGGCGTGGAATATCGCACCCGCTCGCGAGCTTCATCGGGCAAGGCCGGCAAGTCATCCAAGTCCGGCAAGTCATCAATGACGGGTGGGTTGACGCCTGGTGCGGCTGCCGCTCGTGATGCTGCGACCGCTGCTTCTCGGTCCAAAGCGCCGGCGATTCCCGAATTCACCGCCGAAGAGTCGCTGAACGAACTGCGCGGCCTGGCGATCAGCGCCGGCGCCGAAATCGCCGGAGAATTCCTGCAGCATCGCGACCGCCCTGATCCTGCCACGCTGATCGGCCGCGGCAAGCTGGAAGAAATTGCCGGCGCGGTAGCTTCGGTATCTGCCGATCTCATCCTTTTTGATCACGACCTGACCGCTTCCCAGCAGCGCAACATAGAGTCCGCCGTCGGCACGCGGGTCATCGATCGCACGCAGCTTATCCTCGACATTTTCGCTAAACACGCTCGCACCCGTGAAGGCCAGCTGCAGGTGGAATCGGCTCAGCTGGAATATCTGCTGCCCCGGCTCGGCGGACGAGGCATCGAGATGTCGCAACTCGGCGGCGGCATCGGTACGCGAGGCCCAGGTGAAACACAGCTCGAAACCGATCGCAGAAAGATTTATCGCCGCATTCGCCACGTCAAAGAGCAGATCGAAAACGTGCGCCGCATTCGCGCCCAGCAGCGCCAGAGACGCGAATCCGTCCCGGTCGCGACGGTGGCCCTCGTCGGCTATACCAACGCCGGCAAATCGACGCTCTTCAATGCGCTGACCCAGGCTGCGGTGCTGGAATCTCCCCGCATGTTTGCCACCCTTGATCCCACCATTCGCTCCGTGACTTTGCCCTCCCGGCGCAAGGTGTTGCTGTCCGATACAGTGGGCTTCATCCGCAACCTGCCGCACACGCTGGTCTCGGCATTCCGCGCGACGCTGGAAGAAGTCCAGCGCGCCGCCCTGGTTCTGCACGTCTCCGACGCCAGCAGCCCCTTGTCCGCGGAACAGGACGCGCAGGTCGACCGCGTGCTCAAAGAACTCGAGGCTGACCAGAAATTGCGCTTGCGGGTCAAGAACAAGATTGACCTTCTCTCGCCCGTGCAGCGCGACTCGCTGCGCGATGACGCAACCACAGTTCACGTCTCCGCAGTGAAAAGCATCGGCATGACCACCCTTTTGGATCGCATCGACCAGGTGCTCGCCGAAGACCCGCTCAGCCGGGTGCGTCTGCGGGTCCCGCAGAAGGAAGGGAAAGCTCTCGCCCTGCTGGAGGCACGCTCGCGTATCTATTCCCGCCACTACAAGGAGGGCTTGGTGGAGTTGGAAGCGGAAGCGCCAGAGTCCGTGGTGAGAAGGGTGCGGGAGTGGGTAGTGGGATAGGGGCGGTGACGATTTCTCTTGACAAGCCGATTTTGCACGTTATATTATATATGAGTTAGTGGCAACATCTATTCTAATGCTAGGAGTCGATTACAGTGAAGAAGCTCACTATTGACCAGGTTGAACCGCAGTTTGCCAAAGAATTAGAAACACCTCTGAAGGCTGCCCTGAAGCAGGTTGGTTATTCAATCCCCGAGAGTTTCCGATTGCGCGTTTCCCTCTTGAAGGCTGACGGTCGTAAAAAACGCAGCAATGCCGCCGCCGACACTTGGGCTCCTGAATCCGACCGCATGCAGTTCTGGCTTGAGCCCTCTACGGCTGAGAAAGCAGTGCCCTCGGAGATCTCTCACCAAGTGGAGGTCTTGTCCGTTCCCAATGCAGAGCGCACAGACGCTTCTCAAGACACGACTGGCTCGGGCGTGCATCCCGCCGAGGCGGAGTTGTTGAGAGCTTTGGATCGCGCGGAATCCACACCAGGGTGGAGTTTTGTCTCGCTAAAGAAATTTCGTGATGAGATTCTTCCATCAGAGGTCCCGTCCATTCGCTCCGATGTAGAGCGTCAGAACGTGCTCCGTTCAGCGATAGACAAGAGGCTGATTCTGAAAAAACCGGTGCCAAACCCGAAGTCTCCGCAGTTCCCAGTCACGAGCATCCGCGTGAACCGACTGATGACCGAAGTACAAGCAGTACTGGGGCATCCGAAGAGGGACTTGGAGTTTCATCCGATCCACATCAAGGGCGAGCCATTGTCCGCCACTATTCTGCGCGAGAGGCGCTGAGGATTGGCGCTCTACTACCTAGAGACGAGCGCTCTCGTGAAGCTGTATGTGCATGAAACTGGTACCGAGAGATTACTCGCTCTCGCGACCAGGGAAGCGGGGCATCGTTTTGCCATACTGTCTCTTGCGCAGGTCGAGTTCAGGGCCGCGATCCGGCGGCGGCAGCGTGGTGGCGAGATTACTGCCTCCACAGCCGAAGCCCTGATTGCATCCTTCCGTGAACATTCCGAGGGCAGGTTCCTCATACAGCCATTTTCAGACACCCTGCTGGATGTGGCTTTCGCACTAATCGATAGCTACGCCCTGAAGGGTTACGACGCAATGCAGCTGGCAGGTTACATAATGCTCCGTTCGATTTCTGGTGCCGAGGAGCCTACTTTTGTTTGTGCTGACAAAGCCTTGCTATCGGCGGCGCGAAATGAAAGCAGCCCTGTGTTGGATTTGTGCTCACCGTGACTTCGGCGCACTTGTTTCAGAAATTAAAATGGGCCGGCAACCAAGAAGCGGTGACTTTCCTTGGCTATCGGCCCATTCGATCCTGAATTGGATCGGAGGTGATAAATCCATGCTAGACCCCTCCCCGTAGATGTCAAGTGTTAATCCCTGTATTCCCGGCAGAAAATAGAACACTATGTAATTCTGGTTCCGAAGTGGAAATCGGCCCTTACAGTGTTGAACTCAGCGCGTTGACACTCACCACGTAGGATGTTAATTTTGAATGTTTTAAGCCCTCTTACGCTCGGACCTTAATCAGCTTCAACCATGGACGCGATACTGCGACAACTAGGCGAATTACTGCTCGGCTCCGTCCCGACTGTCATCTTCATGGTCCTCCTGTACGCGAGCTACACACTCCTGGTGCATAAGCCGTTGGTGAAGGTGCTTGCCGAGCGGCGCAACCAAACCGAGGGCGCAATCGAAAAAGCCCGTGCCGATATTGCCACTGCCGAGGCCCGCACCGCCGAATACGAGCAGCGCCTCCGTGAAGCCCGTGTCGCCGTATTCAAACTGATGGAAGATCGCTATCAGCATGCACTGAAGGCACGAGCCGCAGCCGTATCCGTAGCCCGCGACCGCGCCCAGGCACAAGTCGAGGAGGCGCGCCGGCACCTCGAGCAGGACAAGAAAGCCGCCCAAATCACGCTAAATGGGGAAGCGGGACGGCTTGCGGCCGAAATCATCCGCACCGTGCTCCAACCCGCCACAGTGCAAACCCCGGCAGGTGGCCGATGAGGCTGGCGTTGCGGCAATTCCGAATTGTTCCTGCTATAGCTGCGGTGCTCTCATTTTTGCTTCTCGCGGGGTCCGCTTTAGCCCGGGCGCAGGCTGCCGGGCAATCAAACGCCGTTTCCAAGACCGAATGGCACAGCGGCGAACCCGAAGCAGCCGCGACTCCTGGCCAGCAGTTGGCCCATGAGTCGCGCCAAGCTGTGGGCCAGGATACCGAAGCACTCAAACATTCGCCTTCCGTCCGTTTCATCTCCCGCGTTAGCGGACTCAGCCTGGAAGGCGCGTTTTGGCTTGGACAACTGATCAATTTCGGCATCATCACCGCGGCGATTATCTGGTTATCGAAGAAACATCTGCCCGGCCTCTTCCGCGGGCGAACCGCGTCCATTCAGGAAGCCATGGAGAAGGCTCGTCAAGCCGGCGAAGAAGCTAATCGTCGCCTGGCCGACATTGAGGCCCGCCTTTCCAAACTGGACGTGGAAATCACGCAGATGCGTACCACTGCCGAACGGGAAGCAGCCGCCGAAGAAGAAGAAATCAAAGCTGCCACGGCTGAAGATGCGCGCAAGATTCTGCAATCCGCGGAACAAGAGATTGCCGCCGCCGCAAAATTAGCGCGCCGTGAGCTTACCGCCTATGCCGCGGACCTGGCGGTTTCGATGGCTAAGAGGCAAATAAAGGTCGACACCGCCACCGATCAGGCATTGGTGCGCAGCTTCGCCGACCAACTCTCGGCAACCGCGACCAACGGCGACACACCGCAAGGCGGAAAGGACGGGCGCTGACCTATGGCTTCTGTCACCGGCGTCTATGCCCGCGCCTTCGCCGATGTCGTTTTTGACAATCATTTGGAAGTCTCAAGGACTCTCGCTGAGGCCACCTCCATCGCAGCCCTGGTTGCTGGCAGCAAAGAACTGCGCGAGGTTTGGCAAGCACCTCCCATTCCCGCCGACCAGAAACGCAGGCTACTGGATGCGATTATTGCCCGCGAGGGAATGTCGAAGCCGGTCCGCAATTTCATTGCAGTGCTGATCGATCACCACCGCATTTCCTTCCTTGACGGAATCGTGAAGCAGTTTGAAGAGGAATTGGACCGGCGCTTGGGAATTGCCGAGGCCAAGATCACCAGCTCAAGGCAATTGAGCGACCCCGAACGCCGCAGCTTGGAAGCGCAGGTAGGAAGATTAACCGGGAAGAAGGTCCGTGCCACCTATGCCCAAGACCCTGCGATTCTGGGAGGAGCCATTGTGAAGGTCGGCAGCACCATTTACGACGGCTCAGTACAAGGACAGTTGGAAAGAATTCGGGAACAGTTGAGTAGCAGCAATTAGCAGTTAGCAATTAGCGATTAGCCTTGAGCCATGGTCGTTTTGTGCCGGCATTGGCAAGAACCGCCTCGGCTAAATGCTAAGTGCTAAATGCCAAGTGCAAAGCGCAGCTGAGAGCTGAATTTCTATGGCCCAAATCAAAGCAGACGAAATCACGCAACTGATTCGGCAGCAGATCGAGAATTACGAGTCCAAAATTGCCGTGGACGAGGTGGGCACGGTCATCGCGCTGGGCGACGGTATAGCCCGGGTTCATGGTCTCGACAAGGCCATGGCCGGCGAACTGCTTTCTTTCCCGCACGGCATTGCTGGCATCGCCATGAACCTGGAAGAAGCCCAGGTGGGCGTGGTGCTGCTCGGCGATTACACGGAGATTAAGGAAGGCGACGAGGTCAAGCGCACCGGCCGCATCATGAGTGTGCCGGTGGGCGACGCCATGGTCGGACGCGTGGTGAATTCGCTCGGCCAGCCCATCGACGACAAAGGCCCCGTCTCCACCGACCAGTTCATCGCCCTCGAGCGCTTGGCCCCGGGAGTAATTGACCGCCAACCCGTCCGCGAGCCCATGGCCACAGGACTGAAGGCGATCGATAGCATGATTCCCATTGGCCGCGGACAGCGCGAGCTGATCATCGGCGACCGCCAAACCGGAAAGACCGCGGTTGCGATCGACACCATCATCAACAACAAGGGCAATGACCTGATCTGTATTTATTGCGCGATCGGCCAGAAGCGATCGTCCATCGCCCAGGTGGTGAAGCTGCTCAGCGACTACGGCGCCATGGATTACACGATTGTCGTCGCGGCCTCCGCCTCCGAACCCGCCCCCATGCAGTACATCGCACCCTACTCCGCCTGCGCCATGGGTGAGTTCTTCCGAGATAGCGAGAGACATGCGCTGGTGATCTACGACGATCTGTCAAAGCACGCAGCCTCGTACCGTGAAATCTCGCTGCTCTTGCGCCGTCCGCCGGGACGCGAAGCCTATCCGGGAGACGTTTTCTATCTCCACTCCCGCCTGCTCGAGCGCGCCGCCAAGCTGAGCGACAAGAACGGTGGAGGCTCGCTTACCGCTTTGCCGGTTATTGAGACGCAAGCCGGCGACGTGTCCGCCTACATTCCGACTAACGTCATTTCAATTACCGACGGACAGATCTATCTCGAAACCGATCTGTTTAACCAGGGCGTTCGCCCGGCCGTGAACGTCGGACTGTCCGTGAGCCGCGTGGGCGGCAGCGCCCAGATCAAAGCCATGCGCCAGGTAGCCGGCAGTTTGAAACTGGAACTCGCCCAATATCGTGAGCTGGCGGCCTTTGCCCAGTTCGGCAGCGACCTCGACAAAGCCACGCAAGCCCAGCTCAATCGCGGTCAACGCCTGGTCGAAGTACTGAAGCAAAAACAATTTTCGCCGCTGCCATTCTCCAAGCAGATTCTGATCATCTTCGCGGGAACCAGCGGCTTCCTTGATGACATGCCGGTTGAGTGGGCGCGCGACTTCGAGGCCGAGCTTTACGCCTACGTCGATACCACGAACCCCGGCCTGCTGCGCGCCATCATGGAAAAGAAGGTGCTCGACGATGCCTTGAAGGCCGAAATGACCAAGGTGATCAAAGAAGCCAAAGAAGCATTCGCTGCTGAACGAGAAGCAGTGGTGGCAAAGTAGCTATAAGCGCTCAGCGAAACTATTGGAACCTGGGCTGTGAAATACGACAGATAAGCATTGAGCCGAACAGGCTCTTGCAAAGCTGAGAGCTGAAAGCTAATAGCTGATTTCTATGGCCAACATTCTCGACATCCGGCGCCGTATCCGCAGCGTGACCAACACGCGGCAGATCACCAAGGCCATGAAGATGGTCTCGGCGGCCAAACTGCGCCGCGCTCAGGATCGCGCTCTGTCAGCTCGTCCCTATGCCCAGATGTTGACCAACGTTCTGAAGTCGCTGGTCTCGCGCGCCGAAATCTATGATCCGGAAACCGGGCAGCCGCGTCACGCCCTGCTGGCGCAGCGTCCGGAAAATAATGTTTTGCTAATCGTCGTCACCGGCGACAAAGGTTTGGCCGGCGGATTCAATACCAACATCCTGAAAGCCGCCACCCGCTTTCTCGAGAGCAAGGCAGGGAAGAACATTGAGATCGAAGCCATCGGTCGCAAGGGACGCGATTTCCTCCGCCGGCGCTATGCCTCTGCCCAGCCACGCACCAAAGAATCGCGGGAATCTCCGCGAATCACCCTTATCGGCGAGCACGCCGGCGTTTTGGGTAAAGTTGATTACGCGATGGCCAATGAGTTCACCGAGCGGGTGATTGAGCGCTACAGCAATGCGGAAGTTGATTCGGTTTACCTGCTCTACAACGAATTCAAGTCGGTGATCGCGCAGCGCCTGGTGGTAGAGCAGGTGTTGCCCATCGAGCAGATCGGCCAACCCGCAGTTCGTCAAGCCGAAGAGATGACCTTGGAGGAAAGAGAGCGGGTGATGGAGGCGGCAAAAGGGATGGGCGTGGGACTCCGTCCAGCCGACACGCGCGAGATTGATGTGAGAGCCGCGCAGTTCGCGACCGCCCCGGTGGATTACATTTACGAGCAGCCGCCGCAGGAGCTGTTTCGTTCGTTGTTGCCGAAGTACGTCGTCACCCAGATTTTTCACGGATTGCTGGAGTCCGTGGCCGCCGAGCATGCCGCGCGCATGACCGCCATGGATTCGGCAACCAATAACGCCACCGACATGATCGATTCGCTCACGCTGGCCATGAACCGGGCCCGCCAGGCGAAGATTACGAAAGAGATTATCGAGATCGTCAGCGGGGCAGCAGCAGCGTCGTGAAGCAGCAGTGAGCAGCCAGCATTCAGCCATGAAACTTACTTGCGAGATTGCAAATTGAATTTGCTGATTGCTGAGTGCTGACTGCTAGTAGCTAAGAGCTTAACTATGGCTGAAAACATCGGACACGTTATCCAGGTCGCCGGACCCGCGGTGGATGTGCAGTTCGGCGCAGGTTCCATGCCCCCCATTTATCAGGCGTTGCGCGTTGTAAGCGACGGCTTCCAGGTGCCCGCGCCTATCAACGTCATCCTGGAAGTGCAGCAGCACCTCGGCGAAGGCCGTGTCCGCTGCGTCGCTATGGAGCCCACCGACGGCATGGTGCGCGGCATGAATGCCATTGACCTGCACGGACCAATTTCCGTGCCGGTCGGCAAAGGCACGCTCGGCCGGGTGATGAACGTGATCGGCCATCCCGTCGATAATCTCGGCCCCATTGCCGCCACCGAACGGCTTCCCATCCATCGGCCGGCGCCCGCATTCGATGAACAGTCCACCACCGCGGAAATGTTCGAGACTGGAGTAAAGGTCATCGACCTCATCCAGCCATTCTTGAAAGGTGGAAAGATCGGCCTGTTCGGCGGTGCTGGCGTCGGCAAGACTGTCATCATCATGGAACTCATCAACAACGTCGCCAAGCAGCACGGCGGATTCTCCGTCTTCGGCGGCGTCGGAGAGCGCACCCGCGAAGGCAACGATCTCTGGCTCGAAATGTCCGAGTCGGGAGTCATCAAGCCCGGGGATCCCGAAAAGTCGAAAGCTGCTCTGATCTACGGCCAGATGACGGAGCCTCCCGGCGCGCGCCTCCGCGTAGCCCTGACCGCGCTTACGGTGGCGGAATACTTCCGCGATGTCGAAGGCTCTGACACGCTGCTGTTCATCGACAACATATTTCGTTTCACGCAAGCAGGAGCCGAAGTCTCCGCTCTGCTGGGACGAATGCCCAGCGCCGTGGGTTATCAGCCCAACCTCGCCACCGAAATGGGCGAGTTGCAGGAGCGGATTACTTCCACCAAGAAAGGTTCGGTCACATCGGTCCAGGCGATTTACGTTCCGGCCGACGACCTCACCGATCCCGCGCCCGCCACCACATTCGCTCACCTGGACGCGACTACGGTCTTGTCCCGCGCATTGACCGAAATCGGAATTTATCCCGCGGTCGATCCTCTGGCTTCTACCTCGCGTATTCTCGATCCTCGCATCGTCGGACAGGAACACTATGACGTCGCGCAGGACGTAAAAAAGATTTTGCAGACCTACAAAGATCTGCAGGACATTATCGCTATTCTGGGCATCGACGAATTGAGCGAAGACCAGAAAGTCACTGTCACCCGCGCCCGCAAGATCCAGAGATTCCTGTCTCAGCCGTTCTATGTCGCCGAGCAGTTCACCGGCGCACCCGGGCGCTACGTGAAAATTGATGACACGGTCAAAGGATTTAAGGAGATCGTGGAAGGCAAGCACGACGACATCCCCGAGCAGGCGTTCTACATGAAGGGAACCATTGACGAAGTGCTCGAAGCCGCACAGAAAATGAAAGCGGCAGCATAAAAAGTCTGAACACTAATGGCAGAGACTTTCCAACTCGAAATTGTCACTCCCGAGAAGATGGTGGTCCGCGACTTCGCCGAGGAATGTCAGATTCCCGGCAAGAACGGCTACCTGGGAATCCTTCCCGGACACGCTCCGCTCATCACCGAACTGGGCGTCGGCGAAATCACCTATCGCAAAGAGGGAGACACGCGCCATCTCGCGGTTGCGTGGGGATTTGCCGAAGTCCTGCCTGACAAAGTGACAATCCTCGCCGAAACCGCCGAGCGCGCGGAAGAGATTGATGTGAACCGCGCCCGCGAAGCCCGGCAGCGCGCCCATGAACTGCTCACAAGCTCGAGCGCAGAGGTTGACTATAGTCGCGCCGGGGCTGCCCTGGAGCGTGCCGATACCAGGCTGCAGGTCGCGGAAAAAAAGGGTTAGCTGGAATTTTACTAAGGTGGCGAAATTCCCCAGTTCTGCTCTCGCCTCGCGTAATATCCCCTGCGGCATTGCACCTTTAGCCCCTGCTTAACGGGGACTACGTCCACTCTGCGATAGCTGCCATCTGCCCTGAATTCTGACGGCTGGTACGCCAGCGCATACTGGTTCCGCAGCGCCCTTTCCACTTCGCGAAATGCCCGGCTTAGCTGCCATTCATCGCGCGACGGCAGGATACGTCCGCCGGTTGGCTCGCTGAGCAGATCGAGCACGGCTTCACCTTTGGGGTAAGGATCGAGAGAAAGATCATTCGTGCTCAGCGCGAAGAGTGTGACTTGAGCCCGAAGAGGAGCCAACTCGGCGTCATGCAAAAACGCCCGACTGTGGGTGTCTTCACCATCGGTGATCAGAATGATGGCCCGGCGGCTCTCGGGAGAGCCGTCCTGCAACTTCCTGCACGCAAACAGAACAGCATCATAGAGTGCGGTCTCGCCGCCAGCGCTGATCTTCTTCACCGCCTGAGAGAGTCCACGCACGTCGTCGCTAAAGTCGCGCATCAGGTGAATGGTGCTGTTGAAGGCGACAACAAGCGCCTTGTCTTTGCCCGGACGCAGTATGTTCTTGAGGAAGACATTCGCGGCCTTTTGCTCAAATTTGAAGCGGTACTTGATGGAATCGCTGGCATCGATCACTATCGCCACCCGCAGCGGCAGGTCGCTCTGCTGCTGGAAAAAAGTGACCCCTTGGGGTGGAAGGCGGTTATCGAGGATCTTGAAGTCGCCCGCAGCTAGATTGTTGATCAACCGGCCTTTCTTGTCCATGACGGTGAACGCGAGGTTCACCTCATCTACTCGTTTGGAAATGGTCAGGTCTGAGGGAGCAAAAAATGCGCTTTCGGCAAACGTCGGCGGGAACGAACTCTGACTCTGGGCGAAACTGCTGACCGCCACAGCCAGCACACCACTGATTGACAGGGCGAGAAAACTGAAGCACGGCACCGAGCGCATGGAATGCCTTTCTAGACGCGGTTGCGCTGAGCCCCGCTTTCTTCCTTACCCTCTATTCACTGGAGGACTCCCCAATGAGCCCGGGGCCGAATCCAAATAACTGGGTCCAACTTTCTGGTGAGCCGATGCTGACAACAACGGTTCACACAGTTTCCGCACGCCACTTCGATGCCCACCAAAAATTGGACGTTGCACTTGAAAGTTATTTTGAGATTGACGCTGTCGTGAACTGCTGGTTCGAGCTGGCCGAAAGAGCTACATGGGCCAGAGTTCCCGCCTACCTACTTTCCCGTAGCATTGGGAATGGCTGCCCTTTGCTGGACTCCGCGACCCTCGACAATTGTGTAGATGTAATCCGCAGGCAAATCCTTCAAAACCTCAATCTTTTCGCTCGGCCAGCGGATCTCTGCCTGGTCCATCTTGGCCTATGCGCCCAGTCCGAAATGCAAACGAGGGTCATTTTGTGAGATGTAACTTCCGCCGGCACGTACTTCGGCAAACTCGTGAATTGCGCCCGCACTTACAGTCACCCGCGCTCCCACTGCCGAGCGGTTGCTTGCGCTGCCGACCAGAATACTCTGATCTGCGTCCTATTTTCGATCCGGCTGGACATGCACGTAAGCTTGAACCGCCACCTCAACATAACCCTTGCGCAGCGCTCTTCGCCTGGCGGGAATGAAACTTTTGAGAGCACCCGGCATCCTCTAGGTAAGCTACTATCATGTCTATTGTGGGTGAGGAATGAGGCCTGTCTCGCTGATCGCGTTAATCGTGGTAGCGCTTTCCCTGGCTGCCTGGAGATCCATGCCGGGTTCGGGAATGTCTGATCCCAGCGGAAACGACCCCGGCACAAATGCCACTCCCGTGCTGGTCGAGCTGTTTACCTCCGAAGGCTGCTCCAGTTGTCCGCCCGCGGATCGTTTGCTGCAGGATCTGGATCGTACTCAGCCCGTCGGCGGAGCGCAGTTGATCGTCCTCAGCGAGCACGTGGATTACTGGAACCACATCGGTTGGAAAGATCCTTATTCGTCCCGCTTCTTCAGCGATCGGCAGAGCGCCTACTCCGATCATTTCGGCTTGAACAGCGTCTACACACCGGAGATGGTCGTGGATGGCGATGCCGAGTTCGTAGGAAGTGATTCTCACCGCGCCCGGCAAGCCTGCGACGAGGCACGTTCCATCCAGAAGGTTCCGGTACGCATCTCGTCTGTTTCTCTTGATGGCTCAAGCGCCATTCACGCCCATGTTGAATCCGGGCCAGTTTCTCGCAAGGCGGATGTCATTGTTGTGGTCGCACTGAATCATGCCGAATCGCAGGTCACTGCTGGAGAGAACGGCGGTCGGCGACTAACTCACGTAGGTGTGGTTCAGAGTCTGAATAAAGTAGGTTCTTTGGACGTGGGGAAGAACTTCGCCCAAGACGTCACCCTCAAACTCGGTCCGGGCACCGACACATCCAATCTCCGGCTGATTGCCTTCGTGCAGGAATCCGGGCCCGGAAAAGTTCTGGGCGCAGCCCTACAACGCGTGCAGAAGTAAGGCATACATCTACAAGTCTGTCATCCCGAGCGGAGTCGAGGGACCTTGTGTTTTCCTCTCGCGGCGAAATCACCTCGCCGGCCGCACAACCCTACGCGGTTCTTACTCTCAAGCCGCTAAACTCCTCGCACTACTTTGACCCCGCGAGCCTCGCGCCAGCCCTCGATAATCAAATACAAAACTGGGATGAAGAAAAGATTCAGTATCGTGGACATGATCATTCCCCCAAATACCGTAGTTCCCACCGAATGCCTTCCCTCTTGCCCAGCGCCGCTGGCCACCATCAACGGCACCACGCCCAGGATGAAGGCAAACGAAGTCATCAAAATAGGACGAAGCCGAATTCGCGCCCCTTCCACCGTTGCCTCAATCAAGGGCATACCGCGCTCCCGCAATTGTTCAGCGAATTCGACAATCAGAATCGCGTTCTTGCTCGCAAGCCCCACCAGCATCACAAGTCCCACCTGGCAGTAAACGTCATTTTCCAGCCCACGCAGCCACTGCGCCGACAACGCCCCGAGCAGCGCCATCGGCACCGCCAGCAAAACGATGAACGGCAAAACGAAACTCTCGTACTGAGCCGAAAGCGTCAGATAGACCACCAGCGTGCCCAACCCAAAAAGTATCAGCGACGTGCTGCCCGACGCCAACTCTTCAAGCGATAAGCCCGTCCACTCATAGGTAAATCCCTGCGGCAGCACTTTTCTGCTCAATTCGTCCATCGCTGCGATTGCCTGACCCGAACTGAATCCCGGAGCCGCTGACCCGTCAATCTCTGCCGCGCGAAACAGGTTGTAATGGCTGATCACCTGTGGCGTTATGGTCTGCGTGATTGCGACCAGGTTGTCCAACGGAATCATGGCGCCCGGGTCGGAGCGCACGTAGTATTGCTTCATATCTTTCGGCTGTGCCCGGAATTGCTGGTCCGCCTGCACGTACACGCGATACGAGCGCGCGTTGAAGTCAAAATCGTTGACATATGCCGATCCCATGTACACCCCGAGCGTATCTGTGACCTGCTGAAGAGGCACATGCAAGCTCTTGGCTTTCTCTCGGTCAATCGTCACCAGGAACTGCGGATCGTTCGCCGTATAGCCGGTGAACAATCCGGCCAGAGCTTTCTGGCTGCCGGCCTGCCGCGTCAGATTTTGCGCGACATCGGCCAGTTCCTGCAGAGTGTGCGAGCCCTGATCCTGCAGTTCGTATTGGAAGCCGCCAAACTCTCCCAGCCCATTCACCGCCGGTGGCAAGAAGGGAAGAACTAGCGCCCCGTTGACTCCGAACAGAGGACCACGCAACCGGTTAACCACCGCATTTGCGGAATGCTTCTCACCCTTTCGTTTTGAATAGGGCTGGAGCGTCGCAAAAATAATGCCGCGGTTCGGTGCATTGCCCGTAAAGCTGAATCCGGTAACCGCGAAAATGTTTTCGATTTCCGGCGTCTTCTCTAGAATCCCCTGCACCTGCTGCTCAATTCCTTTGGTGTATTCGGTAGAAGCGCCGGTCGGAGCCTGCACCGCAATGATGAACCATCCCTGGTCCTCGTTAGGCACGAAGCCCTTGGGCACGCGCTGAAAAACTACGTAGGTCAGCCCCAGACCAATCACGAACAGCGCCACGGCAACCAGCCTGAACCTCAGGAACTGACGCAGTGTCGCCTGGTATCCATGAGTAATTGAGGCAATGAATCTATCCATCACACGGAACAACCAGTTTTTCTTTCCGCCGTGCTGCCTTCTCAGCAGAAGCGCGGAAAGTGCCGGACTCAACGTGAGTGCATTGAAAGCGGAAATTGAAATTGAGAACGCAATCGTCAGGGCGAACTGCCGGAACAGAATCCCTGTCGTCCCGGGGAAGAAGGCAACCGGCACGAACACAGCCACCAGCACCAGCGAAGTCGCAATCACTGCGCCGGTCACTTCTTTCATGGCATTCGATGCAGCCTTGACGGGGTTCCCCTCGCCTTCCTGGATGTGGCGCTCGATATTTTCGATCACCACGATGGCGTCATCCACCACCAGTCCGGTCGCCAGTGTGATTCCAAACAGCGTCAGTGTGTTGATAGAGAAATTCAGCAGCTTAACGAATGCGAATGTCCCGATCAGCGACACCGGAATCGTCACCGAAGGAATGATCGTGCTCCGCCAGTCTTCCAGAAATATGAAGATGACCAGGATGACCAGGATGATCGCTTCGCCCAGTGTGGTAAGAACATCACGGATCGATTCGCCCACAGCTTCGGTAGTGTCGAAGGCGTTTTCATACTTCATGCCGGGAGGGAAGCGCTTCGAAAGCCGATCCAATTCGTCAATTACTTTCCGGTCGACTTCCAGGGCGTTGGCATTCGAAAGCTGGGTGATGCCCACTCCTACGGCATCATGTCCGTTGTATTGCAGGTCCGAGCCGTAGTCTTCCGCGCCCAATTCCGCGCGCCCTACATCCCGCAAGCGTACCAGTGTGCCGTCCGCACTAGTCTTCAGAATGATGTTTTCGAATTCCGCCGGCTCGGTCAGTCGACCGACTGCCCGCACGCTGATCTGAAATGCCTGCCCGGCTTTGATCGGAGGCTGGCCTACTTGCCCCGCCGCCACCTGCACGTTCTGTTCTTGCAGGGCGCTGACCACGTCAGAAGCGGTCAGAGCACGGCCCGCCATGCGCTCCGGATCAAGCCACAGGCGCATGGAATAGCGGCGCTCGCCAAAAATAAAAACATCCGCCACTCCCGGCACGCGTTTGAGCGCATCGCGCACATACACGTCCAGGTAGTTACTCATGAACAGCGGATCGTAACGCTTGTCCGGAGAGTAGACCGCCGCGCCCAAGACAAAGTTATTGGCCGCCTTGGTCACTGTAACGCCCGTAGCCTTCACCGCATTGGGCAGGCGGCCTTGCGCCGTGTTGACCCGATTCTGAATATCCACCGCGGCCAGATCCGGATCACGGTTCAAATCAAAGGTCGCTGTGATCGAACTCACGCCGTCGTTGCTGCTGGAGGAAGTAATGTACTTCATTCCTTCCGCTCCATTGATTTGCTGTTCCAGCGGTTGAGTGACGGCAGTCTCCACCGTCTGCGCACTGGCTCCGATGTAGCCGCTATTAACGGAAATTTGCGGAGGTGCAAGATTCGGAAATTGCGCGATCGGTAAGGTAGGGATCACCACCGAACCTGCAAGAATGATCAGCAGCGCGCAGACCGTAGCAAAAACCGGCCGATGGATGAAGAAGTCAACAAACATAAAAGCGTTGGGATTAGCCTTTAGGTCTCAAGCCTCAACTCTCGGACTGAAACCTGAGGTCTGAGGCCTAAGGTCCGAGGTCTGAAGTCTGAGGCCTGACGCCTGACGCCTGGTTCTCACCCCTGCGGTACTATCGGAGCCCCGTCCACTAGAAACTGCGTACCCGATACGATAATTTTGTCGCCCGGCTTAATCCCGTTCAGCACCACGTAATCGTTCCCCACGATCTCACCCACTTGGAGCGGTTTCTGATGAGCCACGGTTTTTCCGTTCTCGTCCTCGGCAATGAATGCGAAGTATTGCGCTCCGATGCGCAATACCGCCAGCACCGGCACCACAGGTTTGTTCTGCCTGCCCCACACCACACGCGCGCGGATGAACTGCGAGTTCCGCAGCTTGTCCTGGTTATTTGCGATGGCAGCTTTCACCAGAACAGTCTGAGTCGTGTTATCGACCTGCGGGGAAATGAAGCTGATCCGACTATCCGCAACCACGTTGCCGGAACCGTCCACGATTTCTACCGGCGCATTCATCTTTAGCTGTACCGCCTTCTCAACCGGCACGTAGATGTAGGCTTCCAATGTCCCCGCCTTGTCGACTGTCGTCAAGGCGGTGCTGGTCGTTACCCGATCACCCACACGCACTGGGATATCGCCCACAATGCCCGAGCGCGGAGAGATCACTTTGTAGTAATGCAGCTGAACCCGTTGCTCCCGCACCTGTGCCTCAAGAGCTCGTAACTGGGCCTGCGCCGAATCCAGAGCCGCCTTAGCCTGGTCATACTCTTGTTTGCTAGAGACGCCAGCCTGGTACAGCTTGCTGATGCGGTCATACTGCTGCTGCGCCCATTGCAGGTTGGCCCGCTGCGCGGCAAGCATGTCTTCGGTACTGTGCAAGGTGGCCTGCTGTTTGGCGGGATCCACTTGCATCAGCGGCGTGCCCGCCGAGACCCGGTCTCCCGAGTGCACGTAAATATCGGTGAGATATCCTTCCACCTGAGGCATGATCACCGCCGTGTCACGCGACTTGAGAGTGGCGACGTACTCCGTCGTATCCGTCACTGGAACCGACCGTGCGACCTGCACTTTGACAGACATCGCCGGCGGACCCTGCGGCTGATCACCCTTGGCCGAAGCACCACCACAGGCCACCGCCGTCAGGCAAAGCGCCAGCAGATATGCCAGCTCAATGCCGAAAATCGCCCTGTCGCCCGATTGTCGCTTCTTGGTGGAATTCACCTTCATCCTGTGTAAGCTAACACGCCCTGCAGCTTCAGAACTACCGCCAGCAACCGTCAACCAGACAGATCAACTTAGACACCCAGAATACCTTGCTGGTGAGCAAAGAAAGACTCGAAAAGAGAGGGGGAAGACAGTCAGAGGCCGAAACCGCTGTCATCTTTCAGCTCTCAGCCATCAGCTCTCAGCCTTTGAGCACATTCCAGGATCTGCTCCCGCGGGTTGGTCGACTACCGTCATCAGCGCCTAAGGTTTGGGGTCTGACGTCTGCAGTCTGAGGTCTGAAAGCTGATAGCTGAAGCTAGAATCTGAGAACTGAGAACCGGGAACTGAGAACTGAACTTCGACCACTTCTGCTACATTTGTTTGCGACATGGCCCCTTCCCGCAGCTTTGCCAGCGACAACAACGCCGGTGTGCATCCGGAAATTCTCCAAGCCATCGCCGCCGCAAACCAGGGACACGTCGTCGGATACGGCGACGACCCCTACACCGAGTCGGCGGTCCGGAAATTCAAGCAGCACTTCGGTTCCGACATAGAAGTGTTCATCGTCTTCAACGGGACGGCAGCCAATTGCCTCAGCCTGAAAGCGCTGACCGAGTCTTATCATGCGGTCATCTGCAGCGAGGCCGCCCACATCTACACCGACGAATGCGGCGCGCCGGAAAAATTCACCGGCTGCAAGCTGATTCCGATCCCCACGACTGACGGCAAGCTCACGCTGGAATCCGTGCGCCATGCCTACCACGGCATCGGAGATCAGCACCATGTGCAGCCGCGCGTCGTCTCCATCACGCAAGCTACCGAGATGGGCACCGTCTACACCCCGGACCAAATTAAAACCCTGGCCAAATTTGCGCACGAATGCAACATGTTTCTGCACATGGACGGCGCTCGAATTGCTAACGCCGCAGCCAGCCTCGGTCTCAGTCTGCGCAAGATCACTCGCGACTGTGGAGTCGATGTGCTCTCCTTCGGAGGCACGAAGAACGGTGCTCTGGGAGCCGAAACAATCGTGTTCTTCGATAAGAAATTGGCTCGAAACTTCCTCTATCTCCGCAAGCAAGGCATGCAGCTGGCCTCAAAAATGCGCTTCATCTCCGTGCAACTCGAAACCCTGCTTTCCGACAACCTTTGGCTCAAAAGCGCGCAGCACTCGAACCGCATGGCGGGGCTGCTGGAGAAAGAAGTCAGCAGAATCTCGCAGGTTAAGATCGTCTACAAAGTCGAAGCCAACGGCGTCTTTGCCAAAATTCCTCATCGCTCCATTGCCAAGTTGAAGAAACGTTATTTCTTCTACGTATGGAACGAAGAAGAATCAATCGTCCGCTGGATGTGCTCATTCGACACCACGGAAGCGGACGTCAGGCGCTTCGCGAAATTCGTCTCTGAGACGGTGCGGGCCTGACCGACATCATCGCCACATTTAACTGACGGAAAATCATTCTTCTTCCAGCAGCTTACCCAGCGTCGGCTTGTGCTTCTGCGATTTCTGCTTCTTCTTGTCCGGCACAACCCGAGCCGCCGGAGGCGTCCCAATCCGTTCGCGTGCCAGTTCCTTCACTGCCTGCAGCGCCCGAAACTTCTTCTTCGGTTTGAGCTTGCTCGGCATCGCTACTATGTTGCCACATAAAGATTCTGTACGCCGCAAAGGTGTAATATGCCTTATAAGTGACGACTGAAGATTACGACTGACTATGGACGAGCGCGAATTTTTCGACGAACGACCCGAAAAAAAGACGGCCACACTGAGCTGCCCCCACTGCCAGCAAGCCGGCGAATACGAAATCATCTGGCTCACGCGTACCAAAAAGAAGCAGCTTTCCGGACGCGCCGACGAACGCGACCGCGCCCGCTTCGCGAAAGCCCGTTCCTACATGCTGCGCAAAGACGACATGCTGATGTGCAAGAACATGCGCTGCCGCAAGCGCTTCGAAATTTCCGGAGTGCAGTCGGTGGTGTTTACCGAGTAGAAATCCGATCCAAGCACTGCGTCTTTCCCAAATCAGTCACAGTCCCTTCGTCGCTGCGTTTGATTTCCCGCTCGCCGTATCGCTCATTTATACTTGTCAGTTTCCCTGACCGCTCGGAGCGTCACAGGGAAGGAGTGCTCCGTTGAAAATTCTTGTCTGCATGAAGCAGGTGCCGCAGAAAGATGCCCCGCTCAAGGTCAACGAGGCAGGCACCTGGATCCGCGAAGATGTCTCCTACGAGGTCAATGAACCCGACGCTTACGCTTTGGAAGAAGCCTTGCGCCAGAAGGAAAAGCACGGCGGCGAAGTAGTCGTGATCACCGTCGGCCCAGCTCGCTCTCAGCAGGTGCTGCGCGAGGCCTTAGCCAAAGGCGCCGATCGCGCCATTCACCTTGAGGACAACGCTTTCGTCGGCCTCGATGCTTTCAATACCGCCCGCGCCTTTGCCGCCGCCATCAAAGACGAGCAGTTCGATCTCATCTTCACCGGCCTGCAATCCGACGATTACGGCTACGCCCAGACCGGCGTGATCCTCGCCGAATTGCTGGGTTGGCCACACGCAACCATTATCATGCACATCGAAAAAAACGAGGGCGGAATCCGGGTCAAGCGTGAACTCGAAGCTGGTTACTTTCAATTCGTCGATATGCCGCTTCCGGCCGTGTTGACCATCCAATCGGGAATTAACAGGCTGCGCTATGCGACCTTGATTGGTATCAAACAGGCCAAAAACAAGCCGCTGCGGAAAGTATCGATGTCGGACGTGCAATCCGCCATCAGCCCCAATCTGCAGAAAATTGAGAAGCTCTACGTTCCGCAAAAAACAAAGAAGACTGAGCGCATCGAAGGTCCTCCAGCCGAAATCGCAAAAAAGCTGGTCGACAAACTACGCAACGAATTACGCGTGCTATAGAAGAATTGTCCGTTACCAAGATCTATGTTGGGACTGGCGAGATTCAAGTGGGGACAGCGAAAATCCATGTTGGGACTGGCAAGATTCACGTAGGGACAGCCGCCCTCGGCTGTCCGGCCGAGCGAAGCTCGGCAGTGTTTCGCCAAGAACAGAGAACCGAGAACTTATTTTTATGCCTGAAACCATTCTTGTACTCGTCGAGCAGCGTGAAGGCAAACTCAACCGGGTTTCCTGGGAGGCGCTTACCGCAGGACAAGCCCTGGCCGCCGAAACCGGATGGACGCTGGAAGCCGCCGTTGTGGGCAGCGGCGTCTCTGGGATTGCGACAGAAGTGGCCGGGAAAAAGGTCGCCAAAGTTTACGACATCGAATCTCCCAAGCTGCAGCCCTACACGCCGGACGCGTTCGCCGCAGCATTAAAGCAGTTCCTGTCGTCGTCCTCGCCCAAGCTCGTGCTCATGCCGCACACCTATCAGGTGCGCGATTTTATTCCGAAGCTGGCCACGTCTATGGGTCGCACCGCCATCACCGATTGCATCGGCTACAAGAAAGAGGGTGACAAACTGCTCTTCACCCGTCAGATGTTCCAGGGCAAACTTGCCGCTGACGTCAGCTTCACCGGCGATGCCCCGTGGTTCGTTACCTTCCAGAACGGCGCCTTTCGCGGAGATAAAGTCGAGGCGGCACCTTCGCCCGCCCCGGTCGAAACTGTGAACGTCGACATCCAGGAAAGTGCCATCCGCAACAAGCCGCAGGAGATTTTCAAAGAAGCCAAACAGGCCGTGGACCTGACGCAAGCAGAGATCATCGTTGCCGTCGGTCGGGGAATCAAAGAACAGAAGAACATCGAAATCGCCAAACAGCTCGCCGAGGCGCTAGGCGGAGAGCTCGCCGCCTCGCGTCCCATCTGCGACTCCGGCTGGCTTCCCATGGACCGTCAGATCGGCTCCTCCGGCCAAACCGTCGCACCCAAACTCTATCTCGCGCTCGGCATCAGCGGCGCCATTCAGCACATCGTCGGAATGAAAGGTGCACGCACCATCATTGCGATAAACAAGGATTCCGAAGCGCCAATTTTCGAAATTGCCGATTACGCCATCGTCGGAAACTTATTCGACGTTGTTCCGGCGCTGATCGAGGAAGTCAAGAAGGCGAAAGCGGGAGGCTAATCAGCCAAGGATTTCCACGGATCAGTGGCTTCATCTGTGGTGATCCGCGCAAATCCGTGGCAGGGTTTTTCTTATGCTTGTTTTTCGCAAACCTCTCCAAAATGTCGACCACCCCGAGATGCCCGCCGACATCGTCATCGTCGGCGGAGGCCCTGCCGGTATGGCCTGCGCCTTACGTCTGTCCCAGCTAATCGACGAGCACAACGCCAGGAATCCCGACGCTGAACTCAGCAAAGAAAATATCTACGTCCTCGAGAAGGCACGCGAGATCGGCCAGCACTGCCTCTCCGGAGCCTTGCTTGATCCCCGCTCCATGCGCGAGCTGCTACCCGGCTTCGAGAAAGAGGCTCCACTCGACGCCGAAGTCACTAAAGAGTCCGTTTACTTCCTCACCAAGACCGGAAAACTCAAGTTCCCCATTACGCCGCCGCCCCTGCGCGATCACGGCAATTACGTGATCTCAATCAACCGCTTTACCAAGTGGTTGGGCAGCAAAGTCGAAGAAACTGGGATCACTATCTTCACCGGCTTCGCAGGTTCTGAACTTCTGTACGACGGCAATCGCATTATCGGTGTCCGCACCGACGACAAGGGCGTCGACAAACAAAATCAGCCGAAATCGAATTTCGAGCCAGGCTACGATCTCAAAGCCAAAGTCGTCATCCTCGCCGAAGGCACCCGCGGGTCGCTCACCAAGCAGCTCATCAACAAATTCAATCTCGATAAAGATCGCAATCCGCAAACCTACGGCCAGGGTATTAAAGAACTTTGGGAAGTCCCTGCCGGCCGCATCGCCGCAGGCGAAGTGATCTACACCATGGGCTGGCCTCTCACCTCCAGGGAATACGGAGGCGCCTGGATCTACGGCGGCAAAAACAACATCGTCTCTCTCGGATTCGTTACCGATCTCGATTACCCCGATCCGCGCCTCGACCCGCATCACGTGCTGCAGGATTTCAAGCAGCATCCCTTCGTTGCCAGGCTGCTCGAAGGCGGCAAGATGATCCGCTACGGCGCCAAGTCGCTGCCCTATGGCGGCTGGTGGGCGATCCCGCCCGTTTCCGGCGATGGCTGGATGATCCTCGGCGACTCCGCCGGATTTCTGAATTCACAACGCCTGAAGGGTATTCATCTCGCGATCAAGAGCGGCATGCTCGCCGCCGAAACCGCCTTCGAAGCGCTCGCCAAGAACGACGCCTCTGCCGCCCATCTCAGCTCCTACCAGGAGCGAGTCGAAAATAGCTGGATCAAAGACGAGCTTTGGAAGGTACGCAACTTCCACCAGGGATTCGAGCACGGCTTCTGGTCCGGAATGTTCCACGCTGTCATTCAACAGATCACCGGCGGACGAGGCCTGCACGATCGCTATCCCGCAAGCCCCGGTTACAAGCGCATGAAGAAACTCGCCGACCTGCCTCCTGACGGTGGTGACGAAGCTCACCTGCTCGGTCCGGCCAAAGGCGACGGCAAACTCACTTTCGATAAACTCACCGACCTTTACCACTCCGGCACCAAGCATGAAGAGGATCAGCCCGCCCACCTCATCATTCACGACACCAACCTGTGCGAGGAGCGCTGCGTGAAAGAGTACGGAGGCCCCTGCCAGCATTTCTGTCCTGCAAACGTCTACGAATTGATCGACGACAGCACCGCGCCCAACGGAAAAAGAATCAGCCTGAACCCCTCAAATTGCGTGCACTGCAAAACGTGCGACATTCACGATCCTTACCAGATCATCACCTGGGTACCACCCGAAGGTGGCGGCGGCCCGAACTACGACGGCATGTGATCGCGTGTCACGCGAGGGGAGCAACGGGCGTCTCGCCCGTCCATTTCGTGTGGCGCGGACAATCGTGTCCGCGAAACTTCTTTGCCCCCAGATTCACATGGATCACAGAGATTCAGACGGATCATTGTCAGAAGTGTTGTCATTCCGAGCTGTCCGGAGCCGAAGGCGTGGACGAGCGAGGAATCTGCTTTTAGCCTTGCCTCTCCGGCCCAGTTTTTCGCGAGTCCTGCTTAGCCCGTCCGCATCTATAATGTGAATGAGTTTCCGACCGCCTCAGCCTTCAGGCATACCCAGGCTGCGGCGGCGAGGGAGAGAGTTCGCGGACAGGAGTGTCCGTGACACACTTTTCCCGAGGGTGCTGGTGGAAACGCCAACGCCTCCCGTGTTTGGAAAGGAAACGCCGCCGGAGTTTTCTCCGCCAGCCTCTCTCCTTTCCTGCGTCCGCCGAATCAAAAGTAAAAGCTTCGGCGAAAAAGCGCTTAAGCCATTGGCACTCGGCATTTAGCCAGTTGCGGTCTATGCAGATGTCGCGATGCTCTGTGCTGGCCAAATGCTAATTGCTAGCTGCTGGGTTTTGATTGCTGTGTTCCTCACCGACAAATTCGGACGCGCCATCACCGACCTGCGGATCTCCATCACCGACCGCTGCAACTACAAGTGTGTTTACTGCCGCACCGGAAACGAAGGCGCTCTTTACGCCGATCTGCCATTCCCCGATTACCTGCGCATGGCGCGAGTCCTGGTCGGCCTCGGAATCAAGAAGGTCCGCATCACCGGAGGCGAGCCGCTGCTCCGCCGCGGAGTAATCGACTTCGTCCGCGAACTCTCCCGGCTCCGCGCAGTCGATGGCGATCCCCTCGACCTCGCAATCACCACCAACGGCCATCTCCTCGCCGAGATGGCGCAGCCGCTCAAAGACGCCGGCCTGCGACGCATCACGGTCAGCATGGACGCCGTCGATCCCGACCGCTTCGCCCGCATCACCCGTGTCCCCAACGGATTCGACAACGTGATTACCGGAATCCACGCCGCCAACGCCGCCGGTCTCGCCCCCGTGAAAGTGAACTGCGTGCTGATGCGCGGTTTCAATGAAGACCAGGTCATTCCCTTCGGCATGTTCGCTCGCGAAGAAGGCGTCATCGTCCGCTTCATCGAATTCATGCCGCTCGAGGAAGACCGAGTCTGGTCGCCGAAAACAGTAGTCACGCTCGACGAAATTTTGCACCGCATGGCCGAGTACCGCCCGTTGGTCGAAATCCCCCACCAACGAAGCGAGACCGCTCGCCGCTATCGCTTCAATGACGGCATCGGCGAAATCGGAATCATCGCACCCGTCTCCCACCCCTTCTGCGGACACTGCAGCCGCATCCGCATCACTTCCGACGGCAAAATTCGCACCTGCCTGTTTTCCGTCTGGGATCACGATCTGCACGAACTGATGCGTCGCGGGGCGTCAGACGAAGAGTTGGTCGAATTCATCCGCGGCGTGGTTCAGCGGAAAGAAGAGCGCCACCACATCGGAGAGCCGGACTTCGTCCCGGCCTCGCGCACCATGGTGCATATCGGAGGATAGGTGCCAGAAATCACCGGGGACAAGTACTCTCCAGCGCCACAAATCACGTAGGGACAGCCGCCCTCGGCTGTCCAATCGAGCTAGCGACTCGCACCTCGGAATGAATTACAATATCCACATACGTTATGTCAGACCGTACGTTTACCCTCCAGGAAGCCCAGACTCTATTACCCGTTCTCGAATCCCTGCTGCGCAACGCCATCGAGGGCAAGAAGCTGATCGAGTCCGTCGATAGCGAGCTGCAAGACCTCGCCCATCGTGTGTTCCTCAGTGGGGGAATGTTCCTGAATATCGTGCGTCTGGCCCGCCGCAAAGCGGAGCGCGAGAAAGCGATTCAACGCGTGAAAGACGCCATCGCCGAAATCGACGCGACCGGCGTGCAAGTCAAAGACCTCGACATCGGCCTGCTCGATTTCCCCTGCAACGTTGATGGACGCACCGTCCTGCTCTGCTGGAAACTGGGAGAAAAGGGAATCACTCACTGGCACACCTCCGGCGAAGGCTTCGCCGGACGCAAGCCCATTGATGAACGGATCTCAAGAGCGAAAAAGAAATAGCCGATCGTTACTCTTCAGCTTTCGCTTCATTCCACGCCGGTAAGAAATCCGAATTCGCCAGCCAAATCAACGGCCGCAGCAATGACGCGACCGCCTCATCCATGTGTTTGAAATCGATGCGTACCAGTTCATCACTGGGCTGGTGATAATCCGGATGCAATCCGAAGCTCGAAATTGTCTGCGCCACCACACCCCTTCGTGCCAGGTTGTAATTATCCGATCGCGTGAAAAAGTTTTGTTCCGGACGCGGATCCGCCACCAGGTGAGCCCCGTGTGCCGCGAGCGCCGGACCAAGATTGCTCTTTTCCCAACCGGTAAGCCAAAGCGTATCCTCCGGCATCTTCGGATCAGGCCGCCCGATCATCTCAATCTCAAGGTTGGCGGCAATCTGATTCAAGGGCATAGGCGAGTGATCCAGAAAATACTTCGATCCCAACCCGCCCGCCTCCTCGCTTCCAAACAGCGCGCACAGCACCGTCCGCCGCAGACGCGGTCCCTTGCCCAGCACGCGCGCAAGTTCCAGTACCGCCGCAGTGCCAGAAGCGTCGTCATCGGCGCCGTTGTAAATGCTGTCTCCGTTCACCGGCGCGCCCACACCCAGATGATCCAAATGGGCCGCGAGCAAAACCGCCGAATCCTTCAATTTCGAACTTGAGCCGGCAATTTTCCCCAACACGTTCCATGTCGAAGCCTTCTCCGGAGCCTCTTCGGGTGCGACCAGACTTACTGTCGTGCCATCCGGCTGACCCTGCAAGCGCCTCACCGCATCATTGCTCAGCATGATCACAGTGGATTTGTCCACCGGACTGCTGCCGCTGGGGTCGGCGATTTCCAGGCTGTGCGAGAAAAGATGTTCTCCCATCTCCTGCCAGTGAGATCTGTAGTACGGCTTCTCGGGAATCAACACCGCGGCCGCGCCGGCCTCAATTATTCTTTGCGCCGCAGCAGAATCGGGACTCTCCTCGCCCGGCTTCCCGCTCAGCAGCACGAATGCCCCGCGTTGCACCGTGGGCACCGGCTCTGCCCCGTAGACAATCTTTTCGAGAGGTCCGCTCAATGCATCTTGCCCAACATGCAGCACCAGCATGTCCAGGCCATGCTTCCACGTGACTTCCTCTCCCGAAGCGCTATTGCCGGGCATCGTAAATCGCAGTTGTGGTGGAATGGAAAACTTGCGCCGGATCAGCGGCACATGCTGCAGGAAACCGCCGTCATCGCCGGCGGGTTGAATTCCATATTGCATCAACTCCGAAGCAATGTAGATCGCTGCCACCTGTTCATCCGGCGTGGCACTGCCCCGCCCGCGCAGAGCGTCAGACGCCAGAAACTCCATGTGCGCCCGGATGCAGTCGGAGCAGAGTTTCGGTACCCGAGGAACACTCGTGCTCCGTGCGGAGAATTGCCGATTACGTTTCGAAGTCGCCGAACTGGCTGGACTTTGCCCGACAGCAACGCTGGCCAGCAGAAGAATGGTGAAAAGATGAAGTAAGCATCTCTGGACAGCGTGGGGTGCGGGTTTACCCGGGCCGGTCAGCGCAGCCGAGTCAGGCCTCAGCCCAGGGTGGTCGCAGGCCACTCGTGACATGCAAGACCTGAAAGCAGTTTTAAGAAACATAAAAGATCGGGTATTCATTAAACAGCTTTTTTCACCTAACCTTATGGATAGAGCTACCCCACCATCCCCCGCGTTGCCCGTCCGAGCCGTATTCCTCGCCAACAAAAAATAGCTGCAACTCGGCCGACCCGCGCCGTTCCCAGAAGGCTGAAGTGTGAGCAACACTGGTCAGTACCCCTGCAGATACCGGGCCTGCTGGCCACAACCATGTCTGCTACAATTTAGCTCACAACCAGCAGATTACATGGGTAGCGGTGTCCGTAGAGTTTTCTAAACTATGCCAAGTGCCAAACGTAAGCTCCACAGTTTGTTCGCAATCACGATTCTTTTGCTGCTCGCGATCGGCGTGGGCTGTAGAGGATTCTTCCAGAATCCTCAATTGCAAACCGTAACTGTCGGTCCGCAGAATGCCAATATTCAGCAGGGCAGCACGCTGCAGATGACCGCCACCGGCACCTTTAACGATGGCACCACCAAAACCCTCACCAGTAATGTTTTCTGGTCAAGCAATCCCCAGAGCATAGCTGCTGTCAGCTCGTCTGGTGTGGTCACGGGGAATGCCCCTGGCAATTCGACTATCACTGCGAGTTCGGGCGCCGTAAGCGGGTCCACCCAGGTCACTGTTTCGCTCATGAACGTGACCGGAATAACCATCAATCCGAAGACCTTCAGCACGCAGCCAAATACCAATGTCAACTACACAGCAATGGCTACGGTGACAGGTGGGCAGCCGGTTGACGTAACGTCGACCACTACATTTACTTCAAATAATTCAATGGTGACGTTCACAAACGGGGCAAATCCAGCGGTAGCGATGGTGGGGAATGTCACGTCGGCCACAACGGTCACCATCACAGCGACCTATGTGTCCAGCAACGGCACCTTTATGGACACCGGAACGCTGAACGTTCAGTAGGTGACGATGAATTAACCTACGACCCTCTTGGGCCGACCCGCCGCTCAGATTGCGACTTCGGCTCGTCTTTGTGACCAAAGACTCTCAGGCAGTGATCGAATACCAGATGACAAGAACATCTGTTTACTGCTTGGCTGACGGGTTCATGACTGACAATTGACCAGTGTTTATTGTTTTGTGATCTTCGTGAACTCCTCCTGCCGGTCGCATGCGCGGATAATCCAGCTCCTCCTGCTGCTCACCGCGCTTTTGCCTGGTTGCAAGACCAGCCGCAAAAATCAGGAATTCGCCTACGTCTCTACCCCTCAAGCCTTTCTCCGCGACCGGGTTGCCCCCGTCTATACCAAGACTGGCATCGTGAAATCAGGTGACCGCGTCCAGGTACTCGATCATGATCGCCGCTTCGTAAAAATACGGACCGAAAACGGCACCGAAGGCTGGCTCGAGCAGCGTTACCTGGTCACACAGACGGATTACGACGCCTTCCAGAAATTCGCGCAGGACCACCAGTCCGACCCCGTGCAAGCCCCCGGCATCGCCCGCAACGACACCAATATTCACCTTCATCCCGCTCGCGACGCCGAACACCTCTACCAGCTAACCCAGGGCTCGAAGGTCGCCATTCTCAAGCGTGCCACCACCGAAAAGAGCCTGCCCGGCACTCCTGGGGCCGTCGCCGCGAGCGAGACCAAAAAAGAAATTCCCATAGAGGACTGGTGGCTCATCCGCGACCAGCAGGCCCACGTCGGATGGGTCCTGGCGCGCTTGATTGACGTCGATGCCCCGCTCGACATCGCTCAATATGCCGAAGGCCAGCGCCTTGTCGCCTTTTTCGTGCTTAACGAAGTCACCGACGGTGACAAGAAAGTCCCGCAATACCTGGCCGTGCTCACTGAGCCCAAGGGTGGCATGCCGTTCGACTACAACCAAATTCGTGTCTTCACCTGGAACGTCAGAAAGCATCGCTACGAAACCGCTTACCGTGAACGTAATTTGGATGGAGTCCTGCCCGTCACCGTAGGAAAAGAGAACTTCGACAAAGAAGGCACACTGCCAATATTCATGCTGCACGTAAAGGACGACAACGGCAACGTCAGCGATCGCAAGTACAAGCTCAACACGCCAATTGTAAGGAGAGTGCTTGCGCCAGGAGAGCAACCGTCCAAGCCTGCTGGTAAGAGAAAGAAGCGGTAGCAAGAACAGGTTTCAAAGTTCCAGGGTTTCAAAGTTTCAGAGAATCAAACAAGACTCTAAGGGTCTCACATGCGGCCTCGGAACTTTGCAACCCCGAAACTTTTACCTTGAAGCTCTGAACCTTGAAACCCTGAAACTCTGAAACCTTGAAACCTTGAAACCTTGAAACCTGAATCCTCACCCCGAGTAGAATTCCGCAATACTCTCCACCACCCACCTCTGCTCGTCTTCCGTCAACTCCGGAAACATGGGTAGAGCCAGCACTTCGCGGGCGGCGCGCTCCGACTCCGGAAGATCGCCTTCCCGATATCCCAAATAGGAGAGGCAAGGCTGCAGATGCAGCGGCACCGGATAGTAGATCTCCGTCCCAATCTTGCGCTCCGCCAGAAACTGGCGCAATTCGTCCCGGCGATTTGCGCGAATCACGTACTGGTGGAAAACGTGATGCCCTTCCGGACAAATCTCCAACAACCGCACCGGCGATGCGCCCCGGCCTGACAATAAACCGGCCTCGCCCAGCAGACGTCCATAGATTGCGGCCCTTTCCCGCCGCTTCCGGTTCCATTCCTCCACATGCCCCAGCTTCACCCTAAGAACGGCCGCCTGGATCGCGTCCATGCGGCAGTTCCACCCCAGTTCTTCATGCCAGTAACGCCGAGGGCTGCCGTGATTGCGCAGTCGCCGCATCCGTTCCGCAATCTCACGATCGCATGTCGTGACCAGCCCTGCCTCGCCGTATGCGCTGAGATTTTTTGTGGGATAGAAACTGAAGGCGGCCGTGACGCCCATCGATCCCGCCTTCCGACCTTGCCAATCCGCGCCAATCGCCTGCGCCGCGTCCTCCACGATCGCTAACTTGTATTCATCCGCCAGACTTTGAAGCCTGTCCATCGCCGCGCACTGACCGTAAAGGTGAACCGGCAACAGCGCGCGCGTCTTGTGTGATCCGCCTGCCGCGAGGCGCAACTCAACCTGATACGGATCGATATTCAAGGTATCGGCATCCACATCGACAAACACAGGCCGGGCACCTGCCCGTATCACCGCGCTGGCCGAAGCAAGAAAGCTGAAAGCCGTGGTGATGACCTCATCCCCGGGTTGCACCCCTGCACCCAGCAGCGCTAACCAAAGAGCATCCGTGCCTGACGCGCATCCCACGGCATCTGCGGCCCCGGTGAACGCCGCCAACTCGGACTCCAGCGCCTCTACTTCCGCTCCCAATATGAACTGCTGCGACGCGCACACGCGCTCGATCGCGCCCAGAACTTCATCCCGCAGCTGATCATATTGCCGCCGCAGATCGAGCAGCGGGACTGCTTCGAACTTCTGAACCATCGCGCGCTTGTTGCCCATGAAAGTTCCTGTGGAAGAAAGAGAAAACCGATTTTAGCAGCTAACCCGATGCGATTCGTTGGTGCGCGACACTCCGCAACTCAACTCCCGTCCCCATCCGCGTCCCCGCACCATTCGACCTTCGGAACTGCAGGAACTTCCGCCCCCTCATTAAGCGAATCCTGCCAATGATTCAAACTCTCTCGCAATCGATCAAGCGCAATCCCTGCGAAGTCTTCAGGATAACCCCCAAGATTCCTTCTTCCTCGCGCCAGCAGAGAACACGCCCCCACCCGATTCCCCCGCGAATGGTGATACAACGCCACCGCTACCTGGATCAGTCCCTGTAGAAATTTCTTCTCAGCGTGCGGAGCCTCTCGCCAAACGTCTTCCAGCACCTCATGCGCCTCGAAGTAGGCGCCTTCATTCAGCAATCGAACGCCGCGTCGAAATCCCGCGAGTTCCATAGCCAATTCTTGCATATGCCTCGAAACGCAATTGCAGGCAGCTGTCCGGTGCTAAAGGTGATGTTCGAAGCCGGACAAACCGTGCCGTCCAAAACTGAGCCGGTTCACGCCAAATTCCCAAAACGGGAGCCATTTACCACCCGGTAATACAGTATTTCATATACTACTTTGCTGGCTTTCTCCACAATTCAATAATTTCACAGTTATTGTGGTCACAAGGTTCTCATAAGTTATTGATTTTAAAGGCAGTTTTTCCATTCGTTTTGGAATGCGACTTGCTTTGTAGTGAATACAGTCTTCTCGTTATGTGCTCAGGTCAGAAGACTGTAATGCACAAAGCGTTGGCATACTTTCAGTTCCCAACTTCCAGGATCTTCAACTACTTAGGAGACAGTCAATGGAATCTGCATTTCGTAGCACCTTGACTCGCTTCCTGCTCGTGTTCACCGTTCTGGCCTTGTTGACCGGGACAGTATGGGCACAGGGCGGATCGGGTGAGCTGGCGGGGCTGGTCACAGATCCGTCAGGCGCTGTGGTCGCGAATGCTCCCATAACTCTTACCAATACCGCGACCGGAGACAAACGCACTACGTCGACCACGCCGTCCGGCTTTTACCGCTTCCCGGCGCTACCCGTGGTGGGCACTTACACCTTGGAAACATCTCCCAAGGGTTTCAAGAGCGTAAAGGTTTCGAACATTATCGTCAGCGTGGCCACCGTCACGACTCGCGACGTGAAGCTCGAGCTGGGTTCCTCCACTGAGCAAGTCACCGTCGAAGCCGGCCAGCAGCTGGTTCAGACCGAAGATTCGTCGGTGTCGCAACTGGTGGATCGCCGCGTGTGGGAGCAGATGCCTCTGGAAGCCCGCAACGCGAACGACTTCGTCAACCTCGTCGCCGGCGCGGTGCCCGAGCAGATCGCAGGAGGCACCTTCCGCGGCGCGTCTGTCAACGGTACCCGCACCGGGACGGGCAACTACATGGTGGAAGGCGTTGACAACAACGAGCAGGGCCAAGGCGGCGTTTCGCTCTGCGGCACGCAATGCGGTCAGGGCGGCGCCAACACTTCCATTTCTCCTGATGCCATCCAGGAATACCGGGTTATCACCCACGACTTCAACGCCGAATACGGCAAAGCCGGTGGCTTCGTTACCGACACCGTGCTTAAGAGTGGCACCAACAGTTGGCATGGCTCCCTTTTCGAGTACAACCGAATCCAGGCGCTCACCGCCAACGATTGGTTCTCCAATAACGGCAACGTACGGGATCACTTGGTTCGTAACCAGTTCGGCGGCTCACTCGGCGGGCCCATCGTGAAGGACAAGACCTTCGTCTACGGGGTCTTCGAAGCCCACCGACTGCGCGTCTCTAGTCCCGTTACCGGAACCGCTCTGACGCAGCAGTTCTATGACTTCGTGAATAGCGGCGCATTTGCCCCGTTCATTCAAGCTAACCTGTGCGGCGGTCCTTGCACCGTTCCCACTACGGCAGGCCCGATTTTCCAGCAGCTTTTACAGAAATGGCCTCAAGCCATGCCGCTGGTGAACTCGAGCATCAACTGCGCTACCGACACCACGGGAGCTTGCCTCGGACAGGGCGCGTATACCAGCGGCCTTGCATATCCCGTGCCGGTCTACGACACTGCTACGCTTTCTTCAGTCAATCCTCTCAATCAGTATCGCTTCAGCATCAAGGCCGATCACAAACTGAGCGAGAAAGATCAGCTAAGCGGTACTTACGTATTTGAAGACACAAAAAGCAGCTGTAACTTCTGCGGCAGCGACACCACCTTCGGCGTTCCGCTAGACAATCCAAACCGAGCACAGACGGCGGGCATCAGCTATACGCATACTTTCTCGCCGACCGTGCTGAACCAGTTCAAGATCGGCTACAATCGCCGGCTCGCCAACTTCGTGGATCCGGGCAGCGAAGGTATTCCTGAGTTCTACACCATCGATGCTCTGGTTGCCGGTTTCGGCGCTTCCACGGCCATTCCGCAGTTCTTCACCGAAAATCAGTTCCAGTACAAGGACGACCTCTCGGTCACCAAGGGAAAGCACAGCCTGAAGTTCGGTGCTGAGTTCCGTCGCACTCGCAACGGATCGAGCTTCCAGGCGGACAGAAACGGACACTTTACCAGCTGGAGCGTGGAAGACCTTATTACCGACAGCATCTTCACCGACCAGTTGGATAACTATTTTGGCTATACCGGAGCCTATGCCGGTTATGCTGCTGGCGGTTGGTACTATGCCGGGGCAGCCGTGAATCCCACCAATGGTCAGTTGCCTGACTTCTATCGCGGCTACCGAGCCAACGAAGTCGGTATATATGCCCAGGACGACTGGCGCATCAACTCGCGCTTGACCGTCAACCTTGGATTGCGCTGGGAGTACTTTGGCCCGCCGCACAACTTCAAGAAGAACATAGACTCCAACTACTACTTCGGCACGCCGGTCATCCCTATCACGGGCTGCGTCGACACAACCGGTGCGCCTATCAGCTGCAGTGCCAACCCGTTCTTGCCAGTGAACAACCCGTTCTACGCGTACGAAGCGAGCGCTCGACCCGAGGTCAAGAATTCCAGCATCTGGAACAAAGATCTCAACAACTTTGCACCTCGCGTTGGTTTTGCGTGGGACACAATGGGCAATCAGAAGTTCGTCGTCCGCGCGGGCGGCGGCATCTTCTATGATCGCCTGTACAACAACGTCTTCGAGAACATCCGCTTTAACGCGCCGTTCTACGCGGACGAAACCGCTGGCGTTTTCATTAGCGGAACTCCCTTGGGCCCGCTGAAGCAGCCTGGTTTGTTGACGATCCCATTCACCAGTAACGGACAGTTCATCAATCCGGCGCTGTTTCCGCTTGGTCTGCCGAAGCCCGTTCCTCGCCATATCGACCAGAACTTGGTCACGGCGTATTACGAGCAGTACAGCTTTGGAGCTCAGTACGAGTTGGCCAGGGATTTTGCCGTTGAGGCAAACTATGTCGGCACGCTCGGCCGCAAGCTCATCGGCATTCTCAACCGCAACACCTACGACGGCCGCAGGGCGCTGGGTTCTGCCCTCGGCATTCGTCCCAACCCGCTCATCAACAACGACAACGCTCGCGGAAACTTCTATAACTCAAATTACAATGCGTTCCAACTCACGCTTCGCAAGAGGTTCTCGCATGGACTCTCGTTCAATGCCAATTACACCTACGGCAAGGCGCTGGACGAGTTGAGCGATGTCTTCCGCACCAAGACCGGCCAGATCTCGGCGACAGACGTGCAGAACATCCGCTACGACTACGGTCCGGCGGACTTCGACGTTCGCCACCGCGTAGTTGCCAGCTTCAACTACGACCTGCCATTCTTGAACGGGAATCGCTGGTTAGGTGGCTGGGCGGTGAATGGTATTTTCTCCTGGAATACCGGCTCGCCGATTGGACTGTTCGACAGTTTGCGCGACCCGAACAAGGACGGTACCCGTACCGACAGGCCCCAGTTCGTCGGAGCCAGTGGGGTTCTGCACTCCATCGTTGGGAAGGAACAGATCCCAACCGGCGGAAGCACCAGAGCCTACGTTTACTTGGATCCTGCCCAGTTCGGTGTTGTGCCGGTTCCGGCAGGTTCCTGGACCAATTCCAATTTGGGTCGTAACGCGATTCCGGGTCCCATGTTCACCAATATGGACCTGGGAGTCAGCAAGTCGTTCAAGATCACGGAAACCTCGAAGCTCCGCTTCGATGCCAACTTCTTTGATCTACTCAATCACCCGAACTTCCAGAATCCGCAGGGTAACTTCTCTGATCCGGCGTTCGGACAATCTCAGTCGACTTACGGCGATACCGGTGGTCACCGTGTAACCCAACTTGCTCTGCGGTTCGATTTCTAACCACAGTTCAGGTTGAGCAACTTTCAGGGCCAGCCGCGAGGCTGGCCCTGTTCTTTTCTTGGACGCCCCAGGAAATTTCGTATCGGAGTTGCGCTCTTGACCTCGCGTTCGCGCAGGGAAGGACCCGACCTTAAGCTCACTTCCGGGTGTTACACTTGAGCTACGTCTATGTCTCGCCGGTTTCTTCCTCTTCTACTGGTTTTATTGGCGTCCACCTGCGCGTACGCGGTGCCGCCCAACATCATTGTCATCACTCTCGACACTACCCGTGCCGACCGCATGGGGTTCCTCGGCTCCAAGCTCGGTCTCACCCCGAATCTGGACATTTTGGCGCATCAAGCAGTCGCTTTCACCCGGGCCTACGCGCAGGTTCCCCTCACTACGCCCTCGCACGCGGCCATCTTCACCGGAACTTATCCTCAGTTCAATCACGTCGCCGACCTGGGCTCGCCGCTGAGCAAAGACTTGCCCTATCTGCCCGACATTCTCCACCGCCGCGGCTATCGCACCGCCGCCTTCATTGGGGCCTACATCCTCGATCCCAAGAGCCATACTGCTCCCGGTTTCGACCGCGGCTTCGACATTTACAACGCCGGATTTCACCGGCGCCGTGAGGGAGAAGACCGCTATAAGAGCGTAGAGCGCCGGGCTGACGAGGTGGTCAACAAGGCACTGGCCTGGTTGAACCATCGACCGCTGGGGCCGTTTTTCATGTGGCTGCACTTTTACGATGCGCACGATCCCTACGATCCGCCCGAGCCCTTCAAGACTCGATTCGCCTCCTCTCTCTATGAAGGCGAGATTGCGTACACCGATTCTCAAGTAGGAAGGTTTCTCACCGCGTTACGGGTCAAAGGGCTGTATCAAGGCGCCCTGATTGCCGTCATGGCCGATCACGGTGAGGCCTTTGGAGAACATGGAGAACTCCGGCACGGCATGTTTCTCTACGACGAGACCATTCACGTGCCATTGCTTTTCAAATTTCCGCTCGGACGTTCCGCCGGAGCAAAAGTCGAGGCTCGCGTCGCTCTCGCCGACGTTGCACCTACAATTCTCCAGGCTGCTGGATTCTCGGTTCCCACCGTCATGCAAGGGGACTCACTCCTGGACAAAATGAAATCCAGCGCTGTGTCCACCAAGACCACCACCAGCAAGCCCGACGAGCGTCCCGTTTATTCCGAAACCGATTATCCACGTCGGGCGTTTAAGTGGAGCATGCTCCGCTCCTGGCGCGCGGGAAAGTATCTCTATGTCCAAGCTCCCAAGCGGGAACTGTACGACCAATCAACCGACCTCGGAGCCCTCCACGATCTGGCATCCGGCTCAAAAGCCGTGGCCGATACCATGGAATCGCAACTGGATGCCTTTCACACCCGGACCACTACTGCCCAGACCGAGCAGGCCAAAATCGACCCCGCACAAGCCGAGAGTCTGCGCGCCCTTGGCTATCTCGCCTCCGATTCAAGCACTGGCAACAGTAAGGAAGACGTTGGCGGCACCGACCCGAAAGACAAGATTCAGGTCGCCAATACGCTGCACCAATCCCTTATTGACATGGAAGAGGATCATTTCGAACAGGCTGTTCCCAAACTTGAGCAAGTCATCCAGCAAGAACCAGATGCATCATCCGCATATCTCGAACTCGGCCGTGCGCTGGTGCACCTCAAGGATTACTCGAAAGCAATTCCCGTCTTGCGAACGGCGATTGAGAAGATGCCCGATTCCGGCATGCCGCATTACGAACTCGGCATTGCTTTGGTCAAGACCGGGCAGTGGGAGCCCGCTCTAACGGAGTTCCAGGCCGCGCTCACGAAGACGCCGGATTCTCCACAACTGCATTTCTACGTCGCCGCCGTTTACACGCGATTGAAACGCATTCCGGAAGCGATTCAGGAATTTGAGAAGACTCTCGAACTCGACCCCAATCACTACCAGGCAAACCTACTCTTCGGACGCCTGCTGTTTCTGGAAGGCCATCCTAAAGAGGCGCTCCCCAAGTTGCAGCAGGCCTCTAAACTCGAACCCAACCTGCGCGAGCCGCACGCTTTTCTTTCCGATCTCTATCAGGAACTCGGTCAACCAGAAAAAGCTGCCCGCGAGCGAGCGCAGGCCGAGCAATCGAATCGCGGAGAGGCGCCCTAGTCAATCGATCTGCAAAATTGCACAATGATCGTTTGCTCCCAGACTCCTTCACGATAGACTGAACTTCTGACTCTCTCATTTTTATGAAACCCAATCTTGTCGATCCTTCCGGCCTCATCACGCGCACTTCCGACATTCACCGCACCGGCTGCTACACGAACATTGCGATTAGAAAGGGCACGCACATCATCGAGTACCTCGGAGACATCCTCACCGTCGAAGAAGCCGACGAGCGTTATCCGGAGCAGGAAGAGACTTACCTGTTCGGACTCAGCGACGGCAAGCACGTCATCGACGGCAAGAATATCGCCGCGTTTATCAATCACTCCTGCGATCCCAACTGCGAAGCCGACGAATTCGACGGACACGTCTGGATCATTGCCTTGCGCGATATCGCGCCCGGCGAAGAGCTCACCTATGACTACAATCTTTATGATGGGGAAGAAGACGATCTTGCGCCCTGCGTCTGCGGCGCCAAGAATTGCCGTGGAAGCCTCTATTCCGAGGAAGAGATAGCCAGGCGCCAAGCCGTGGGCAAGCGATCAGGACAGTCAAAGTCCGGACAGAAACAACCCCAAGCCCCTACTGGATAGAACTGGCGGCGCTGGAGAACACATTGTTGGCGTTGGCGCCGATTAGCCTTATCGTGCCCACCACCAGAACCAGAATTACAGCCAGCATGACAGCGTATTCGGCGATATCCTGGCCCTGATCCTCAGACCAGATCTTGCGAAGCAGTTCAAACATTCCAAATGCCTCCATATGGGGGAAATGTGGAGCGACCCCATAATGCAGCCACGGGCAGCACTTGTCAAACGTGGAAAGTGTGAATTACTGCGGCCAGATCGACCGCGTTGCCGAGGAGCCCGCCTACGCCGGAAAGCCGCGCCAGGCCAGTGATTTGGAAGGCGCAGCGGAATGTGTTCGCTCTAGACACATGATTTCCAGTCACAAACGTTGACAGGACATGACTTTAAAACGCCCAACTCGTCTGGGAGGCAAGAAGTGAGAGCTGCACCGGCGAAATAACTTCGGCCTGCCTTTCAGCCCATTTACGGATATGTAATCCTACCGCATCAACTCCGACGCTGACCGCGCTGCATATTCCAGCACCCGCCCCGGAATCACGCCAAGATAAATCGTAGCCGCCACACTCACCGCCAGCGCCGTACCTAACGCAAGCCGCACTGGCAGGACCGGCACTTCTGCCCGGGGTTCACGCATGTACATCACCACGATCACGCGCAAGTAGTAGTAGGCGCCCACCGCGCTGTTCAAAACCCCAATAATTACCAGTCCAACCAGATTTGCCTGCAGCGCGGCGCTGAACACGTAAAACTTGGCAAAAAAGCCCCCGGTTGCCGGAATTCCAATCAACGATAGCAAAAATATGGTCAAAGTCGCGGCCAGCACTGGGGACCGCCTCCCCAGTCCCGCATAGTCCTCCACCGTGACGTAACGTTCGTCGGCATTCGCAAGATGACTGACTACGGCGAAAGCACCCACGTTCATGGCAGCGTACGACGCGGCGTAGAACATCGCCGCAGGGATCCCGTTCTGCGGCAAAGCCGCGAATGCCACCAGCAAATAACCGGCGTGAGCTATCGAAGAGTAGGCCAGCAGGCGCTTCACATTGTCCTGCACCAGCGCTGCAATATTGCCGATGCTCATGGAAAGCGCGGCTAGAACCCAGATCAGCCACGGCGTTCCCGGCGCGTGCGCTTCAAAAACAATCCGCAACAACACCGCAAACACCGCCGCCTTCGGAGCCGTAGACATGAATCCCACAATTGGTGCGGGCGCGCCTTCGTATACGTCGGGAGTCCACACATGGAATGGAGCGGCGGCAACTTTGAATCCCAGTCCCACAAACATCAGCGCAACGCCGAGATAGGCCAGGACCGGTGCTTGTCCAGCGCTGAGGGTCTCCCCAATCCTGCTGATACTTGTTGATCCGGTTGCGCCGAACATCAGAGCCACGCCATAAAGAAAGAACGCCGTGGCAAACGAGCCCAGCAGGAAGTATTTTAATGACGACTCGCTGCTGATCGATGCCCTCTGCCGGAATCCCGCCAGGATGTAGGTTGAGATCGACGAAATCTCGAGCGCGATAAAAATCAGCACCAGCTCCATCGCCGACGACATCAGGCACATGCCCACTGCTCCGAAAAGAATCAGGGCATAGTACTCGCCGACCTTGATCTGTTGCACCTCCATGTATTCGCGGGAAGTGAGAATTACCACCGCGACCACAGTCGTCACCAGGAAATGGAAGAACACGCTGAACGTATCTACCCGCACCATGTTCCAGAAGCCGGTTCCTGGATATTGAGCTTGCCACAGGGTCGCCAATATTGCCGCGATCGAACCACCCAGTGCGACGTTGGCAAGTGTCTTCTGACTGCGCCGCTCTTCGAGCAGCGGATCAAGCAACATGATCACCACGCCGAACGCCGACAGCAGAAGTTCGGGCAGGATGCGAATGTACTCGACACCTTGGGGAACTGCAGCCGGGTTCATCGCCCCACCACCTTTGTGGCCATCTGAGCAAACGGCGCGAGCACATTCTGCACCGCAGGGTTGATAGCGTTCAGCCACAGCAGGGGAGCGACGCCCATCACCACTACAATAATCGTCGCTGGCCACAGTGCCGTGCGCTCACGGACATTCAAGTCCGGCAACGTGGCATTCGCTTCATCCCTTACCTGCCCGAAAAACACCCGTTGATACATCCACAGCAGGTAACAGGCGCTCCATATCACCCCCGTAGCGCCTAAAATCCCGTAGATCTGCCGCGACTGGAAAGCGCCGCTCAGCACCAGGAACTCGCCTACAAACCCATTCAGCAATGGCAGCCCTACCGACGCCAGCACAATAAACAAAAAGAAAGCCGAGTAAATCGGCATCGGCGTAGCCAGTCCACCGAATTCGGAAATCTCATACGTATGCCGCCGCTCGTAGAGAATGCCGGCCAGCATGAATAACGCTCCGGTGGAAATCCCGTGCGCCAGCATCACAAACATCGCGCCACTCAAGCCGAGTGGCGTAAAGCTGAAGATCCCCAAAACTACAAATCCCAGATGGCTGATCGAGGAGTAAGCGATGAGTTTCTTCAGATTCGGCTGCACCATCGCGACCAGCGCGCCGTAAATGATGCCGATCAGAGCCAGCACCATGATCCACGACGCGTTGGTTCGCGACTGCTCGGGGAAAAGTCCCAGGTTGAATCGCAGCATTCCGTACGTGCCCATCTTCAGCAAAACGCCTGCCAGCAGTACCGACCCGGCTGTAGGCGCCTCCACGTGCGCATCCGGAAGCCAGGTGTGCAGGGGAAACAACGGAACCTTCACGGCGAACGCAACAAAGAATCCCAGGAAAAGCCATGGTGCTGCGCTGGTGAAGCCCTCCACTCGCCCGCTGTGAATCGCATCCTGGATAGCCGTGAAATCGAAACTGCCCACCTTCGCATAGAGCCATAGGATCGCCGCCAACATGAACACCGAGGCGATCATGGTGTACAGAAAGAACTTCACCGCCGCATACACCCGCCGCTCGTGCCCATGGATTCCGATGAGCAACGCCATCGGAATCAACGTCGCTTCCCAGAAAAAATAGAAGAGAAACAAATCCAGCGAGACGAACACGCCGATCAGAGCGGTTTCCAGAATCAGCAGCAGGATGAAGAATTCCTTCACCCGCTCGCGAATCGATCTCCACGAAATCAGCACACAAAGGGGCGTCAGAAATGTCGTCAGCACCAGCAGCCACATGGAGATGCCATCGATACCCATGTGGTAGTGAATATTGGGCGTGGGAATCCACGAGACATTGATTTCGTACTGAAATCCCGGCTGCGTGCGCTGGAAATGAACCGGCAGGTGCAGCGATAGGATGAACGCGAGCAACGACACGACCAGCGAAAACAGCCGAATATCGCGGTGCCGACGCGGGAAGACCAGAAGCAACAGCGCTCCCGCCGCCGGAATAAACGTCACCAGCGTCAGAATGGCATGGTCCAGGGTGGGTGAGTTCATCGCATTCCGATCCACACCATGTAAGCGATCACCACGGCTGCTCCCAAAGAAATCCAGCCCGCATAGGAACGCAAATTTCCGGATTGCATTCGCCGCGTCGTGTCCGACAGATCGCGAGCCGCATCTGCGGTATTGTCCAAAGTGCCGTCGATCACCCGCTGATCGATGGTCTGCCACAGGATGCGACTTGAGCCCTCCACCAGCGGCTTAACGAACAGCGTGGCATATAGCTCGTCGACGTAGTACTTGTTGACGACCGCTCGATACAGACCATCAAGGGCGTCAGCGATTCGCCTCGGCAATTCCGGACGCCGGTAATAAAGCCACCACGCCAAGCCCAATCCTAAGAAAGCAGCAAGCAGCGATACGCTGGTCAGCAAACTTTCCGAGGCACCGTGCATTGCATGTACGGACGCCGCTTCTTCCCAAGCCGCCTCGCTGGTTTGAAAGACTGGCGAAAGAAACTTGTCGAAGCGCTCACTGCCCACCCAACCGCCAATAGCGGAAAGCACCGCCAGAATTAGCAGTGGCACCAGCATGACCATCGGGCTCTCATGGATGCCCTTATCCCCGTTCGCGTGTGAAGCGGTCGCCTCATGCACCGGCTGAGCATGCGGTCCGCGATACTGTCCAAAGAACGTCATGAACCACAAGCGGAACATGTAGAACGAGGTGATGAAGGCCGTTGTGACCCCCACCAGCCAGTACACCCAGCTTCCGCCGAATGGGCTGATGAATGCCTTAAACAAGATTGCGTCCTTACTGAAGAAGCCGGCGAAAGGCCAGAATCCAGCAATGGCGAAAGTGGCAATCGTCATCGTCCAGAACGTCCACGGAATCTTCGTACGTAGTCCGCCCATCGCCCGCATGTCCTGCTCGCCGCTCACCGCGTGGATCACGGACCCAGCGCCCAGAAACAATAGTCCCTTAAAGAAAGCGTGAGTCATCAGGTGGAAAATCCCGGCCGAAAACGCCGCCACGCCAACCGCCATGAACATGTAGCCGAGCTGCGAAATAGTCGAATATGCCAGCACTTTCTTGATGTCGGTCTGAGCGATGCCGATCGTCGCGGCAAATAAAGCGGTCAAAGTCCCGATGATCGCCACCACTGTCAACGCCATCGGCGCGCGCTCGAAAATTACATGCGACCGTGCCACCATGTACACGCCTGCCGTCACCATCGTAGCCGCGTGTATCAAAGCCGAAACCGGTGTCGGACCTTCCATCGCATCCGGCAGCCAAACATACAGCGGAATCTGCGCCGACTTTCCCGCTGCTCCCACCATCAGCAGAATGCCGATTGCCGTCAACAGCCCAGCTCCTGCAGTTTCCGCAGTCATGGGGCTCACGGAAGAAAACACCTGCTCGAAGTCCAGTGAACCGAAATGCTGGATGATCAGAAACAGCGCGATCAGGAAGCCGAAATCGCCAATCCGATTTACGATGAACGCTTTCTTTCCCGCCGAAGCCGCCGAATCTTTTACAAACCAGAACCCGATCAGCAGATATGACGCCAGCCCCACGCCCTCCCACCCAATAAACATCTGCAGGTAGTTGCCCGCCAGCACCAGCGTCAGCATGAAGAACATGAACAAATTTAGATAGCTGAAGAAGCGATAGAAGCCCGGGTCGTCCCACATGTAGCCAACGGAATAAATGTGAATCAGGAATCCGACTCCGGTCACAACGAGAAGCATCACCAGTGAAAGTTGGTCGAGATAGAACGCAAAATTAGCTTCAAAATTGCCCGCCCGCATCCAGTGCGCAACATATTCGGTGTAGGGCAGAGTCAGGGAAGAGAAGTGCAACGCAACCCAAAGCGCCCAGGCGAATGCCGCCCCACAAAATCCCAGCGCCACGGCCGCCACTGTGCGCTGGGAAAAACGGCGCCCAGGCAGCCCGTTGATAGCCGCCCCCACCAGCGGCAAGATCGGAATGATCCAGAGATGCAGGTTCGCGTTCATAGCTTCAGCAGGTTTACCCGATCCACGTTGAGAGTTTCCCGATTGCGCTGCACCGCGATAATGATTGCCAATCCCACTGCCGCTTCAGCCGCCGCTACCACCATCACAAAGAATACGAACACCTGCCCGCTCAGCGAATGCCATTGCGCGGCAAACGCCACGAACGACAAATTCACGCCGTTCAGCATCAACTCGATCGCCATGAAGATGGTGATGATGTTCCGCTTGACCAGAAATCCCGTCACCCCACAGGCGAACAGAATTCCGCTCAGCACCAGGTAATAGGAAAGCGGCACCATCAATCCTCCTTCCGGCTCTGCGCCATTGCCGTTCCGGGCGTTGCCTGCGATAGAAAGTCACTGCGAGCGTCGAATCGCTGCAGTTGTTCCGGCCCCATCTCTTTATGTGGCGCAGTTGTCTCCTGGCGTGTGGCAAGTACCACTGCCCCCATGATCGCAATCAGTACCAGCACGGAAGTGATTTCAAAAGGAAGCAAGAACTCATGAAACAAAAGCCAGCCAATCGTTTTCGGAGTTCCCGGCAGTTCTCCCAACTGTGCCGCCCGCGTACCCGAATGCGTCAGCAAAACCCAGGCAATCAGCCCGCTGCCAACCGCCATCCCCGGAATACCGAGGACCATTGCGACTTGGCTGCCTTTGGTTGACTCTTCTTCCCCAGCATTTAGCAGCATGATGACAAACACAAACAGCACCATGATCGCGCCGGCGTAGATGATTACCTGCACCGCCGCTACGAACTCGGCGCCCAGCAGCAGATACTCCACCGCCAAAGACGCCATCACCACGATCAGCGACAGCGCGCTGTTGATCGGATGTCGCTGCACCAGCAGGTTGACCGCTCCCGCTACGCAGAACGCGCCGAATACCAGAAATAAGATCAGATGAAGCATGGGTTAGAGACCAGTTCTCGGTTGTCAGTTCTCAGTTAGGCTTATCGCGAAACAGGTCTTAGCCGTCGTTTCTCAGTTAGAACATCTCCGCCGCCGCAGTTAACCGAGAACCGAGAACTGTCTTACGACCTCAACGCCACAATCAGAGCCGTGACCACTAGGTTCGCTACAGCCAGAGGGAACAGAAATTTCCATCCAAAGTTCATCAGCTGGTCATAACGAAATCGTGGCAATGTTCCTCGTATCCAGATATAAAGAAATAAAAAGAAGAACACCCGCAGGAAGAACCAGAATAACGGCAGGATTGCCTGCAGCCACGTCGGACCAAACAACGGTCCATGCCACCCGCCCAAGAACAGCAACGACGCCAGGCAAGCCACGGTCAGCATATTTGCGTATTCCGCCATGAAGAACATGGCAAACTTCATCGCGCTGTACTCTGTGTGATAGCCCGCCACCAGCTCGGTTTCCGCCTCCGGCAAATCGAATGGCACGCGATTCGTCTCCGCAAACGCCGCCATCAGGTAAACGAAGAATCCAACAATCTGGCCCTGAAAAATATTCCACCGCGGAATGAATCCCCAGAAAGTCCCGCTCTGCGCGTCGACAATTTCCCGCAGGCTGAAACTCCCCGCCATGATCAACACCCCGATCAGCGACAGTCCCAGCGCAATCTCATAACTCACCATCTGCGCGCTGGCGCGCAAACTCCCCAGCAGGGAATACTTGCTGTTTGACGACCATCCTGCCAGCGCCACGCCATAAACCCCCATCGATGTGATCCCCAGAACCACCAGCAGCCCAATATTCAGATCGGTAATCTGCAGCGGCGTGGTTATTCCATGGATGGTGATGGAGTTGCCGACAGGAATCACCGCAATCGAGCTCAAAGCGAACACCACGGCAATCATCGGCGCCGCAATGTATAGCGGCTTGTAAACATACGGAGGAGTCAAATCTTCCTTCAAGATGAACTTGATGCCGTCCGCCAGCGGTTGCAGCAATCCGAATGGTCCGACCCGCGTTGGGCCCCAACGGTTCTGGATGTGCCCCACCAGCTTGCGCTCCAGCCACACGCTGTAGGCCACGGCGGTCAGCAGGACGAACAGCGCAATCGCTGTCTTAATCACCGAGACGATGACGAATGTAGTGATGCTCAATCTCTGTGTCCTTCGTCTGCACCGTGTGGGGCGGTCTCGCCCTGCGTTTTTATTGCTGGATCGAAAATTCGACCTTAATCTGCCGCAACGTCCGCTTCGGCTGGCTGGCGTTCCGTATTCTCCATCACGGAATTCAAGCTGCGGGAATACCGCCCTAACGTTCCAGAAGTAAAAAGACTGTCGTGCGCCGGCGCAATCAGCCCTGCTTCCTGCAAATTCCCCGGGCCGTTCTTTGACAACATCGTGTGCTGATCATTTCCGGCCAGCAAATTCATACGCGGCACGTCATACCCGGGAACCAGCCGCTGGATCTCATCCAGAATCGCCATCGGATCAAACGGACTCATCTTTGGCTCCAGCCCATTCGCCTGCAGCCACACCGCATGTCGGTCCGCCTCGCCCGACTGTGCGCCTCGCGACTGCCCCATATCCATTCGCTCACCGCGACCGAATGGGACAACCTTGTGAACGTCGAAGCCCATCGCATCCGCAATGCGCACGATCATCTCGAAATCTGACTTGGTGTCCGTCACCTCTCCGGCCTTCTTCAGCAACTGCAGATCGCCGCAGGTGTTGGTAAACGTTCCCGATTTCTCGTAAGCATTTGCCGCGGGCAGCACCACGTCCGCAATCATCGCCGTTTCCGTCAGGAACATGTCCTGCACCACGACGAAGGTGTTCGACAACATAAATGGATCAATTTCCAGCCGCGCCACCGGATTCGATCCCACCACGTACAATCCCGCCAGCGTGCCGGCCTTCGCGCTCTCCATCATCTCAGGCAGCGTCAGGCCAGCATTCTCGGGCACGCCACCCCACTCCTCATGAAACCGACCCCTAGCGCCGGCGCGCTCATACCCGGGCAGCAGGGCAGGATAAAGTCCCATATCCGCCGCCCCGCGCGAATTCGCATAATCGCCCAGGCAAACCAGCTTCGCACCCTGAACTCCCGAAGCGAACTTCACAACAGAAGCAATATCCTGTCCGCGGATCTCCGATCCAAAAATGATTACCAGATTTTGCTCGCCCCGCAATTTCTCGCGAAACGCAGACCACGCATCGCGGTTCGTATTTTCGCTAACCAGTGCGTCGAGCGCACTGTCATCCCCCGCGAGGTACGCAGCCAACCTGCCATCAGCACCCGCAGGAAGACGCACAAAGCTCGTCGCCTGGCGTCGCAGCTTGATCTCCTGCGAGTTCGCCACATACAGCCGCGACCGATGCAGCCGCACATTGCTCCGAATCTGCCAGGCCAGCAACGGATGCTCATTCGTCGGATCGTTCCCGATCAGCAGCATTGCCGGAGCGCTAAACACATCGCGCATCGACGCCGTCATCTCCGGCTTGCCCGCCAAAGCCGCCGCAAAAGCGGGGAAGTCCGCCGTTCTGTGATGGTCAATGTTGTTCGTCCCCAGCACCCGCCGGGCAAACTTCTGCAACAGGTAATTCTCTTCGTTCGTTGTTCGATTCGACCCAACCACTCCAATTGCCCGCCCACCCTGCTTGTCGCAGATATCCCGGAACTGCCGCCCGACCAGCTCAAACGCCTCTTCCCACGTAGCCGGAGTCAGCTTGCCGTCTTTTCGAATGAGCGGCTGTTTCAAACGCTCTGGATTGTCCGCAAAATCAAACCCGTACCGGCCCTTGATGCACAAAAAATCGCCGTTGATGCCGCTCTTGTCGCGGTTATCGCCGCGCACAATATCCATCCCGCTCTCAGAACGCCTCACGCCCAACGTAGTCTTGCATCCATCGCCGCAGTGGGTGCAGATCGTACCAACGTGCTTCATCTCCCACGGACGCGTCTTGTAGCGATACGCCCCTGAGGTCAGCGCCCCCACGGGGCAAATATCAATGCACATCCCACACTCTTCGCACTCCAGGTGATCTTCTTTATTAGGCGCAATGATCGACGAGACGCCCCGGTTCTGCACCCCCAGCGCCCAGACATCCATCCCTTCGCCGCATACCCGCACACAGCGGTAACAAAGAATGCACCGTGGACGATCGAAATACACCACGGGCGACCACTGCTGCTCATCGCGATGATTCTTGATGTCAATGAACTTCGACTCCGCCGCCCCGTAGGAAAACGTCATGTCCTGCAGTTCGCATTCCCCCCCGGCATCACAAACCGGACAATCCAACGGATGATTCCCCAGCAGCAACTCCACCATCGATTTCCGGGCCTGCCGGATCTCGTCACTTTCGGTAATGACGATCATCCCCTCAGTGCTCACCGTAGTGCAGGCCGTCTGCAGCTTCGGCATCTTCTCGATCTTCACCAGACACATGCGGCAAGCGCCCTGCAAAGACAGATTGGGGTAGTAGCAGAAAGAGGGGACTTCGATGCCGACCTTTTTGCAGGCCTCGATCAGCAAAGTCCCAGCCGGAGCCGTGACCTTCTTGCCATCCACCGTGATGTTTACGTCAGGCATCTTCAAATGACTCAATGACTCAATCGCTCAATGACTCACTACCGGAAGCCGCTCCACAACTGTGTTTGCCTCAAACGCGCAAGGCCGTCCCTCCAAGTGGCCCTCAAACTCTTTCCTGAACTTCTTCACGAACGCAATCGTCGGCATCGCCGCCGCATCGCCCAAAGGACAGAACGTCCGCCCCAGCATGTTTTCCGACAGATACTGAATATTGTCGATGTCCTTCCTCAACCCACCGCCGGAATGAAGCCGGGCCAGAGTTTTCATCAACCAATCCGTCCCTTCGCGGCAGGGAATGCACCACCCACAGCTTTCATGTTGATAAAACTGCATCGTCCGCAAAGCAAACTTCACCATGCAGGTGGTTTCATCGACCACCACCACCCCGCCCGATCCCAGCATGGAACCGGCTTTCGTCAAGCTGTCAAAATCCATCGCCACGTCAATCTCGTCAGCCGTCAGACACGGAGTCGACGACCCGCCCGGCACCACCGCCTTCAACTGCTTTCCTTCCGGAATCCCCCCGCCCACGTCATAGATCATCTTCTTCAGGTTGTAGCCCATGGGCAGCTCGTAAACCCCCGGACGATTTAAATGCCCGCTCAAACAGAACAATCGCGTTCCACCGTTCTTGGGAGTGCCCAAGTTGGCGTACCAGTCCGCGCCCGCCAACACGATCGGCGGCACGCTAGCCAAAGTCTCCACATTATTGATGACCGTGGGCCCGCCCCAAAGACCGACCACAGCAGGGAAGGGAGGCCGAATACGCGGGATGCCACGCTTGCCCTCCAGCGACTCCATCAGAGCCGACTCCTCACCCACCTCATAGGCGCCCGCCCCGCCATGCCAGTAAATATCCAGATCGTACCCGCTACCAAAAATGTTCTTCCCCAGAAACCCACGGGCATACGCGTCCCGCAGCGCCTTCTGCATGATGACCGACAGATAGCGGTACTCGCCGCGAATGTAGACGTAGCCGGTATGCGACTGCACTGCGAGCGCAGCAATCATCACTCCTTCGATGACGGCATGCGGATCATGCTCAAGGATCAGCCGGTCCTTACAAGTCCCCGGCTCGCTCTCGTCCCCGTTGCACAGCACATACTTCGGTTTAGGCGACTGCTTGGGAACAAACGACCACTTCATCCCGGTATTGAAGCCCGCGCCCCCGCGCCCCCGCAGCCCTGAATTTTTCACCTCATTAATAATCACGTCCGGCTGCATCCCCAAAGCCTTCTGCACCGCTTTGTACCCTTCCAACTCCAGGTAGCGATCAATATTGGTCGCACCAAGCCCAAAGCGCTTGGAAACCACTTTGATCTCGTCGGGATGGGAAACTAGGTCAGCCATGCTGTGGATTTAATCATTGAATCATTGAATGATTTAGTCATTGAGCGATTGCGTTCCAATGATTCAACCGCTCAATCATTCAATGACTCAATTTCCTATACTCGTCCAGAACCCTGTCCAGCTTCTCCTCCGTCAGGTTCTCGTGAAAGTCATAATTCACCTGCACTGCTGGAGCCCAGCTGCATGCCCCGATGCACTCCACTTCCTCAAGAGAAAATAGGCCGTCCGGCGTCGTGCCTTTATTCCCGACGCCGAGGTTCTTCTCACAATGCTCAAACAACTCTTTCCCCCCGCGCAGCATGCACGCGATATTGGTACAAACCTGCACGTTGTACTTCCCACGAGGCTTGGTGGTCAGCATGGAGTAGTAGCTGATCACATTGCGCACCTCAAGCTCAGTCAGAT
>Ga0070697_100000194_pt1 | contig 49634 bp, 38 predicted proteins | sample KBSK1501metaG_FD_65475 | JGI IMG/M metagenome (GOLD analysis project Ga0070697, IMG submission 65475) | Corn, switchgrass and miscanthus rhizosphere microbial communities from Kellogg Biological Station, Michigan, USA - KBS K1-50-1 metaG | ecosystem: Host-associated > Plants > Roots >... | reverse complement strand
AAGTACACGCCGCGTATCGGGCGGCGGTCGACCATACTGGATCACCCACGATTATTCTGGCCAAGACCATTAAAGGATACGGACTTGGCGAAGCGGGCGAAGGCAAGAATATCACCCACCAACAGAAAAAACTGAACGACGAAGAGCTGAGCATGTTTCGCTCACGATTCGGCATTCCCATTCCGGATGAGCAGTTGCATGAGGCACCGTTCTACCGGCCTCCGGACGACAGCGCGGAGATTCGCTACCTGCAGGAACGGCGCAGGCAGCTTGGCGGGTATCTGCCGGAACGCAAGGTTCGATCGACGCCGCTCACCGCTCTTTCCGAGGCTCACTTCGAGGAATTCTACAAAGGCACCGAAGGCCGTGAAGTCTCAACCACCATGGTGTTCGTGCGCCTGCTGGCGAAGCTGCTGCGGGATCCGGAGATCGGCAAGCTGATTGTCCCTATTATTCCGGACGAGGCTCGTACCTTCGGCATGGAAGCGCTGTTCCGGCAAGTGGGAATTTATTCCAGCGTTGGGCAGCTCTACGAACCTGTAGATATGGACACGCTGCTCTATTACAAGGAAGCCAAGAACGGGCAGATTTTGGAGGAGGGCATCACCGAAGCAGGTTCTGTGTGCTCGTTCATCGCTGCGGGCACGGCGTACTCACAGCATGGCATTAATACGATTCCGTTCTTTATTTATTACTCCATGTTTGGATTTCAGCGGATCGGCGACCTGATATGGGCAGCGGCGGATGAACGCACGCGCGGCTTCCTGGTCGGGGGCACCGCCGGTCGCACCACACTGGCGGGAGAAGGACTGCAGCATCAGGACGGGCACAGTCACGTTCTGGCTTTGTCGGTTCCGAATCTGATAGCCTACGACCCCGCGTTCGCCTATGAACTTGCCATCATTATTCAGGATGGCATCAAGCGGATGTACATTGACCAGGAGCCTATCTTTTATTACCTGACGGTGACCAACGAGCCTCTGCCCATGCCGGAGATGCCTGCGGGATCCCAGGTTCGCCAGGGCATTTTGAAAGGGCTGTACCGGTTCAACCAATCCGCCAAGAAAGATGCCAAGCTACGCGCGCAACTGTTCGGCAGCGGCACCATCATGTTTGAGGTCCTCAAGGCGCAGAAGATTCTGGAAGAACAATATGGGGTTGCCGCCGACGTATGGAGCGTAACCAGTTACAAGGAGCTGTATCGCCAAGCCAACGATTGCGATCGTTGGAACATGCTGCATCCGGGTGAGACACCAAAGGTGCCATTTGTGACCCGGTCGTTGAAAGATGCACCGGGTGTGTTTGTCGCAGCATCGGATTACATGAAGGTGCTTCCAGAAATGATTTCGCAGTGGGTTCCACGCCCGCTCGTATCGCTTGGCACAGACGGCTTCGGCCGGAGTGAAAATCGCGCTACTCTGCGCGATTTCTTCGAAGTGGATGCCAAGCACATCGTTCTGGCAACACTGCATGCGCTGGCACGGGATAAACAAATTTCAATCCAGGTCGTGCAGCAGGCGGTGAAGGACCTGGGCATCAATCCGGAGAAGTTGAACCCGGTGGCAAGCTAGATCGCAAGCAGCTAGCAGGCGCGTGGGCCGCGGGCGAGTGTCGTCCTGGCCTAAGCGAGGTCGATGAGGCTGCACTTCTCTCGAGTTCGAAGACATATCGGCAAATTTATCGGAGACAAGGCTAAGTGACAGAGTTCAAGCTACCCGAAGTGGGGGAGAACATAGAACAGGGCGACCTGGTGCGGCTGATGATCGCGCCCGGATCACAGGTCACTGAGGGTCAACCGGTGATGGAACTGGAGACTGACAAAGCAGTCATCGAGGTGCCTTCGTCGGTGAGCGGGACGGTTAAGGAGATCCACGTTCACGAAGGGGAGAAGGTCAAAGTTGGACAAGTAATCTTCACCGTGGACAACGGCAGCGGAGGCGTTGTGTCACGCGCGGCGTCGTCTGCGAAAGAGCCTCAGTCACAGCCTGAACCTGCAGCTGTTCCCGAGACGCCGGTTCAGAAATCTGTCGCGTCAGCCAAGAGCGAATCAGCGATGACGGCGGTAGCTCCGCTACTTTCCTCGGTGACAGAATTCAAACTTCCGGAACTCGGAGAAAACATCAGCCAGGGAGACTTGGTGCGGCTGATGATCTCTCCAGGAACGAAAGTGTCCGAAGGTCAGCCGGTGATGGAGTTGGAGACCGATAAGGCCGTGATCGAAGTGCCGTCATCGGTCAGCGGAGTGGTGAAAGAAGTTCGGGTCAAAGAAGGACAGAAAGTTTCGGTTGGCGAAGTGATCTTCACGCTCGAGGGTGGTGCCGCGCTTGTAGCGGAAAAACAGAAGCCACGTCCGGTCGAACACGTCTCCGGACAACATGCCGCACGGCTTGCGTTTCAGGCTGCAATTCGCGCGGAAGGCAAAACTGAAGAACAGGCACTTCCTCCGGACCAGCCACAGCCGATTCCGGCCGCCGCGTGGGAAATGCCAGCGCAGTTGGGCAAAGTTGCCGGAACTGATCATGGAGAGCCGGTTCCCGCTGCGCCCCACGTTCGCCGCCTGGCACGCGAAATTGGGATCGACATTCGCCAGGTGAAAGGTTGTGGCCCGGGCGGACGCATCAGCGAAGACGACGTGAAGTTGCATGCGAAATCGGTGCTGGCGTCGGCGACGGCGGCGCAGGCGCCAGTGGCAGGGCATCTGGCGGAACCTGCGCTTCCCGATTTTGCCAAATGGGGCAAGATCGAACGTGTTTCCATGCGAGGAGTCCGGCGGAAAACTGCGCAGCACCTCGCGGAAGCCTGGAACACGGTTCCCCACGTCACGCAGTACGATAAGGCGGATATCACGGAACTCGAACAACTGCGGGCGCGCTTTGCCCCGAAAGCGGAAGAAGTCGGCGGAAAGATGACGGTCACCGCGATCGCGCTGAAGGTTGCCGCCTCGGCATTGAAAGTTTTTCCCCAATTCAATGCCAGCATCGATATGGGCAAGCAGGAGATCATCTACAAGCAATACATCAATATTGGCGTTGCGGTGGATACGGAACGCGGCCTTCTAGTGCCGGTGATTCGCGATGTGGACAAGAAGAATATCGTTGAGCTCGCAGCCGAGCTTACACAGCTGTCGAAGAAGGCCCGCGATAAGAAGCTCACGCCCGAAGAGATGGAAGGTGGCACATTCACCATCACCAATTTGGGAGGCATTGGCGGTACGGGTTTTTCGCCAATCGTGAATCATCCTGAAGTCGCGATCCTAGGTCTGTCGCGCTCCAGCATGGAGCCGGTGTGGCTGAACAACAAATTTGAGCCAAGGCTGGTGATGCCGGTCTCGCTTTCCTACGATCACCGGCTGATCGATGGTGCCGACGCTGCGCGATTCCTCCGCTGGATTGCGGAAGCCTTCGAACAACCATTCCTGTTGTCCGTTCAAGGATGAAAACAACAAACCACAAAGGACACGAAGTAACACGAAGCGGACTTCAAACGCCTTCAGATGGTCTGCTGACCAAGAATGATCTGCCCAATGAAGGGTATTCCCTCGTGCGCCTTTGTGTCCTGCGTGGTGAATAGAAAGAACTAAATGAACGACACCTCTAAATTGAACATCGCAGTGGTGGGCGGCGGACCCGGAGGGTATGCCGCTGCATTTCTGGCCGCCGACATGGGCATGAAAGTTACGCTCATCGATCCGGAAGTGAATCCGGGTGGCGTCTGCCTTTACCGTGGTTGCATTCCGTCGAAGGCGCTCCTGCACGTGGCCAAGCTGATCGATGAATCACGGCATGCGAAGAACTGGGGCATTGACTATGGCGATCCCAAGATCGACGTGCCACGCCTGCGCTCCTGGAAAGAAAGTGTGGTCAAGAAGCTCACCGGCGGGCTGGGACAACTTTCCAAACAGCGCTCAGTACAGTACGTCCAGGGCAAGGCCAGCTTCGTCAACTCAACTACTTTGAGTGTTGCGAAATCGAGTGGCGGCGATGAGCGTTTGACTTTTGATCGAATCATTCTCGCCACCGGATCACGCCCGGCAATCATCCCCAGTCTCAAGCTCGACAGCCCGCGGGTGATGGATTCGACCAGCGCTTTGGATTTGAAAGACGTTCCCGGCACACTGCTGGTGATCGGCGGCGGTTACATTGGCCTGGAGCTGGGCACGGTGTACGCGGCCCTGGGAACAAGAGTCACGGTGGTGGAAATGATGCCGGGGCTGCTTCCCGGCGCCGACCGCGACCTGGTGCTTCCTTTGCACAAGCGGCTGGAGAAAAACCTGTCGGCGATTCTGTTGAACACTACGGTTGCCGCGATGAAAGAAGAATCCGGCGGGATTAGGGTCACGTTCGACGGTCCCGATGTGAAAGAACGTGAGAAGCTCTTCGACAAGGTTCTGGTGTCAGTCGGCCGCAAAGCGAATTCCGAAATTGCCGGCTTAGAGAAGACCAAAGTCCAGGTCATCCAGCGCGGCTTTATCAAGGTCAACAAGCAACTGCAGACGGACGATCCTTATATCTATGCCATCGGCGATGTGGCCGGCGAACCTATGCTGGCGCACAAAGCCTCGCACGAAGGCCGCACTGCGGTGGAGCACATAGCGGGACATAAAGTTGCATTCGAGCCGAACGCGATTCCCGCTGTGGTATTCACCGATCCCGAAGTGGCGTGGTGTGGTCTGACCGAGACTGATGCGCAAAAGAATGGGCGCGAGATCAAGGTCGCCAAATTTCCATGGGGCGCATCCGGCCGCGCCTTAACGCTTGACCGCACGGAAGGCATGACTAAGCTGATTATCGATCCGAAAACAGAACGCGTGCTCGGCGTGGGGATTGTCGGCGTAGGTTGCGGCGAATTGATCGCGGAGGGCGTGGTGGCGATTGAGATGGGAGCTTTGGCGGGAGATCTTGAGCTGTGTATCCATCCCCATCCAACGCTGTCTGAAACGATCATGGAAGCGGCCGAGGTGTTCTATGGACATGCGACCGATATTTTTCGTCCAAAGAAATAGGACTTGCTGAGGACTTCTCGCTTAGGAAACAAGCCGTTGGCATTCGCAGCAGGTATACTGACTCGCTTTGATTTCCATAAAGCGAGGTTTACCGTGCGTTGGCTTTTTTTATTTCTGGCTTTCTCCACAATCGCAACCATGGCAGTTTTAGCCCAAGACAAATCCACACCGAATGCGCCGGCCGTTCCTCCTGGCTGGATGACGAATTCAATTGCCAAGCTGGAGCAGGAACTCGCGGCGAAATACGGCGAGCAGCAACGCCCCCGCATTGAGTGCGGCTTGCAGCAGGTCAGTGAATTCTGGCGCAGCGAAGATGGAGATGCGACGGCTTTCGAGAGTTTCGTTCGCACCAACTTCGCCGGAGATCAGGCCACGCTCGATACGATGTTCGATCGCTACGAGCGCCTGCTCGAACAACTCAGCGGCCACATGCACGAGATTAGGCGCGAGTTCCGCCAGCAAACGGATCTCGACGCCGGCCCGGTGCTCCCGTTCGATCAGGTATTCGCCGGCTACGATCCTTCCGCTCATGTGCTGGATGATTTTTTTCAGAACAAGCTCGCCTTCACCGTGCTGCTGAATTTTCCGCTCACCACTCTGGATCAGCGATTGAAAGATGGCCCGGGCTGGACACGCCGCCAGTGGGCAGAAGCCCGTCTTGCGGAAGGATTTTCCAAGCGTGTGCCGGCGGATGTAAACCTAGCGATTGCTCAGGCCAGCGCGCAAGCGGATCAGTACATTGCCGAGTACAACATCTGGATGCATCACTTAGTCGATGGAAAGGGACAACGCCTTTTCCCACCCAAGATGCGCCTGCTTAGCCACTGGAATTTGCGCGATGAGATCAAGGCCGATTATGCGGACGCGCAGAAGGGTCTGGCCAAGCAGCGCACCATTCAGCAAGTGATGGAACGGATTGTCACCCAATCAATTCCCAAGGCTGTGATTAATAATCCTGGGGTCGACTGGAATCCGTTTACGAATGAGGTGAGACCTGCGGCAGTTAATGATGCGGACACTCAGCCCGCGACGGACGTCAGCGCCGCACCAGAGGCTGGCGCTCGGTATGGGGTCCTGTTGAATGTTTATGCCGCGGCGAAGAAAGTCGATCCATACTCTCCCACTGCGTCGACTCTGATCGCGCGTCGTTTTGATGAAGATCGCGAGATTCCGGAGCAGCGGGTCAAAGCGATGCTCGAGCAGGTGCTGACATCGCCGCTGGTGCCGCAGGTTGCCAAGCTGATCGAAGCTCGTCTTGGCCGGCCGCTTGAGCCGTTTGACGTTTGGTACAGCGGCTTCCGGCCAGGGAGCAAGTACAGCGAAGCCGAGTTGGACCAGATGGTCGCCAAGAAGTATCCGACCCCAGAGGCCTATCAGAAAGACATACCGAATCTCCTGATGAAGCTCGGCTTTGCCCCGGAACGCGCGCAGTATGTTGCTGCGAATATCGTGGTGGATCCGGCACGCGGGTCGGGGCACGCGATGGGTGCGGAAATGCGCTCGGAGAAAGCGCACCTGCGGACGCGTGTGGAAAAGTCGGGGATGAACTACAAGGGGTTCAACATCGCGGTGCACGAGATGGGACACAACGTCGAGCAGACGTTCTCACTCAATAACGTGGATCACACACTGCTCAAGGGTGTTCCCAATACCGCGTTCACAGAGGCGCTGGCCTTTGTTTTTCAGGGACACGATCTCGAACTGCTTGGATTGCCCGCTCCCGACGCAAAGAGTCAGTCGGAGAAAGTCTTGAACGATTTCTGGGCCACGTATGAGATCAGCGGTGTGGCGCTGGTGGACATGGCGGTGTGGCACTGGATGTACGATCATCCGCAAGCCACTCCTCAGCAATTGAGCGAAGCCACGGTTCATATCGCAAAAGATATCTGGAACCGCTACTACGGGCCGGTGTTTCACAAGAATGACGTGGTGCTACTCGGCGTCTATTCGCACATGATCGATTCGTTCCTGTACTTGCCGGATTATCCGATCGGCCACATGATCGCGCATCAGATCGAAGAACAGATGAAGAAGGCCGGAAGCATCGGCCCGGAGTTCGAGCGCATGGCGAAGATGGGCGACGTGACTCCGGATCTGTGGATGATCCATGCGACGGGACGGCCAGTAGGCGCGGAAGCCCTGCTGGAGGCTACCAGCCGTGCCTTACCGCAAGCTGGGCACCCCTGAAAACAGCAGAGTCTCAGCGCCCGCATCTCTTCGTGCTTCGTGAATTCAGTGTGTTAACTGCCGCTGCGACGCATTCATCGGAACAATACGCCTAGCATGCTGCGCCCACCACTGCAGCATGAGATGAGTGGGGAAATAGACGACCAGCGGGACGACAATTAAATAGGTGAGCAGATAGAGCCATCCGGGCAGCGCATGCTGCTCGCGAAAACACATTCCTCGAGCCCAGTTCACATCATCCTGTGGCCGCCAGAAATAATTGATCGGCACTACGATCCAAGTCGCGAGTGTCTGATACTTCCAGCCACGCGGGTCATATCCCAATCGCCAGATAGCCCACAGCAGCAATGGGGGCATGAGCACGTGGAATAAACTGAGTAATCGTACAAACAGAGGAACGGCCGGATCGAACATATACTCAGTGCCGCCGATTACGTGTTTGCCGCTCAGCACGGCTCCGATCAAGTCAATCGTGTACAGGGTTTGAAAGACGAGAAGGCCTGTTGCCTGCCAGGAGAAGACGAGCGCGCTTTCCAGCCACAGCGCGATTAAGATAAAGAAATTCCCCAGATCACAGAAATAGAGGAAGGTCTGCGGTCCGTATTGTTTCCAATAGAAGGGTACCCAGACAATCACCCAAACGGTCCACGCAATCTTGAGCCAAAGCGGCACTCGCATGGCGGCCATTGTATCCAAAAGAAGTAAAATCGAGGCACATGAATTGTCGAGTGGTGACTCATGTCACTCTGGTCTTAATTCTGGTTTGCGTGTGTGCTCCGCTGCACTCCGCGCCGGGCGCGCCTTCAAGCCATTGGGAGCTAGTTGGACCCGGGGGCGGGGGTTCTCTGTTTGAGCCAACGATCAGCCCGCGCGATCCGAACCGCATTGTCGTCGCCTGCGATATGACCGGTTCTTACCTCTCGGATGATGGTGGCGCGTCCTGGAGAATGTTCAATCTGCATGGCAGAGTGAAGTTCTTCGTATTCGATCCTCACGATGAGAATGTCATTTACGCGCAAAGCATTGGGCTTTTTCGCAGCGCGAATGGCGGGCGTAGCTGGAAGCTGGTCTATCCCGATCCGGCTACGGTCACAAGTGTCTCGATGGCGAATGATCATGCCGGGGAGAAACTCCTGAGGAAAACCGGCCCAGCTGAAAACGTCACCGCGCTGGCGGTGGATCCTGGAGATTCGAAAATTCTGTATGCGGGTTTTGAGCATGGTGGGGTATATGACGCGCGTGTGTCCACAGATTCGGGCAAGAGCTGGCAATCGCTGACTTCCCTTCCCGCTGCGGCACGGAGGATTTATGTCGATCCGCGCTCATCGCAGCAGGACCGGACCATCGATGTTCTGACTGCTGGTAGCGTGCTGGTTCGAGGACACGGGAACTGGAAAACTCGCACGCTGCCGCTGGCCAAAGACTCGTTGCTCGACGTCGCGGCAGGATTTCCGGGAACGCAGATGGGAACTGTGATTTATGCAGCCAGCAGTTCGGCGGTTTTCGTTTCCGACGATGGTGGCGCCACTTGGCGCGAGTCCCACCTGTCGGGTTCCGGGGCACGTATCCGGGCGATTGCCGCGAGCCCCAGCAATCCCGATGTGGCCTATCTTTCCTTTAAGAATCTGGAGATGGGCTTGCCCGGGTTCCGAAAGACATGGTTCGGGGTTGCGCGAACCAGCGACCGCGGCCGCAGTTGGACATTAGCCTGGCAGTCGTCTGGTGAGGCCCCAGCAAATCTGCAGGACGCCTGGATCACGCAATTTTTCGGCAGTGGCTACGGCGAGAATCCGCTGGCACTCGAGATAGCGCCATCGAATCCAGACGTGGTTTATGTGACCGATTATGGCCGCGTTTTGCGCACCACCGACGGAGGTTCCCACTGGGAGCAGCTGTATTCCACGCGCTTGCCCGACGGCACCTTTACCAGTCGCGGACTTGAATCGACAACCAGTTATGGAGTTCATTTCGACCCGTTCGATGGTAAGCGCGTCTTCATTACTTATACCGATATCGGCCTGTTCCGCAGCGAGAACGGTGGGCAAAGCTGGACGAGTTCAATCTCCGGCGTGCCTCCGGCGTGGTGGAACACGACGTACTGGATGGTCTTCGATCCGACGGTTCGCGGACGCGCCTGGGCGGTCGTGAGCGCTGTGCATGATCTGCCGCGACCGAAGATGTGGGAGCGAAGGTCTCCCGCGAGCTACGACGGCGGAGTGGTCGTCAGCAACGACGGTGGGAAGAGTTGGCAGAAGTCCAATGCCGGAATGGCGCCCTCAGCGGCCACACACATCCTGCTTAATCCCGCCAGTCCGCCGGATGCTCGCGTGCTTTACGTAGCAGCGTTCGGACACGGCGTCTACAAATCAACCGACAGTGGAAGGAATTGGTCATTGAAGAATAACGGAATTGCCGGGAATGAGCCTCTAGCGTGGCGGCTGGCGCGCGATTCCGTTGGGACGTTCTATTTGATCGTCGCGCGGCGAAGTGACGATGGCAGCATTGCCAACGACGGCGACGGTGCGCTCTACCGATCAAGCGATGGCGCAGAACACTGGACACGCGTCACATTGCCTGGCGGCGTGAACGGGCCGAATGGGCTAGCCATCGATCCTAGCAATCCAAAGCGGCTGTATCTGGCGGCATGGGGCCGCAGCACTCGTCGGTCGGCGGCGGCGGCGCAAGGTGGCGGGATTTTCGTTTCTTCGGATGCAGGCAACAGCTGGCGCAATGTGCTCTCCAAGGATCAGCATGTTTACGACGTCAGCATTGATCCACGAGATCCGAAAGTGATCTATGCTGCGGGGTTCGAATCTTCAGCGTGGCGTTCCACGGATGCGGGCGCTAGCTGGCGGCGGATTACGGGTTTCAATTTCAAATGGGGACATCGCGTGATTCCTGATCCCGCGGACGCACACAAAATTTACGTGACGACGTTTGGCGGGGGCGTGTGGCACGGACCGGCTACAGGCACTGCGGAAACGCATGATGAGCTCGGATTGCCTGACCTTCTCAACTCTAAGTAGGGCAATAATATACTTGACAACTCAGGGGAGCATCGCACCATGTTGATGCGAGGGCTAAACCATGTCTGATTATATCGGGGAAATCGGCAAATTCCTTTGGGCTGTTATCAATAACTGGGCAGGCTACACAACCGGAGGTCTGGTAGTGGCACTCCTTTGGTTGTGGTCAACTCTCCGACAGATTCAAATATCGCGCAAGATTGGAATAGCCGTTGCTCTGGTTTTCTTGTTTTTTGCTATTTTCAATGCGTGGCGGGAAAAGCACCACCAAGTTTTACAGCTCCAACAAGAATTAGAAGTTCGTAGCAAGCCAAAGTTATCTATCGAGGTTGCCCAGATGGTATCTGGCGTGACTGACGATGACAACACTCAGGTATTTATGGAAGTGGACGTAAGGAACGCGGGAGCACCTAGTGTTGCTTATGCATTTTCGCTGTCAGTAGATAACGGGGCGGCAGGGGTTAAGCTAGATCATGAGCGGCCAACCATCATTCCGGATGGTTTCCAGATCATTGATAAAGGTAAGATCAAGGCGCAGTTCTCCAAGGAAAATAGACTCGAAGAGCGAGTAGGCGATCCCATTAAACAAGGCGACCTAAAAGGCGGCTGGATTCGCTTTATTCTTCCAGTCAAGTCGGAATATTTTTCTACAGCCAAGAAAACTCTATGGTGCAAAGATGTCACCAAAACAGAAGTCAAGTACGAATTTGTTAACTTGGCCCAGGAAGGCTTGCAATACTATCCAGAGGGAGGGAAAAATCCGTTCAATTATTAGCTATGGCGAGACACAAGCCAAATCCCGAGTTTGAGAAGTTCAACAGGACGATGGATGCGATTCTCCGTGTACCGTACAGCGTGGTTAAGGACGAACTGGAAGCCGAGAAAAAAATAAGAGCACAGAAGCGAAAGCGAAAAGCTAGACGTAGCGCTGCTTCCCGCGTCTCAAGCGAAGGGAGTTAGAAACACGTTTGCCCCTCCTTCCCCGTCAATTCGGAGTAGGTGAGGCGCTTTCCAAGAACATTCGACATGACGCTGTCAAACCGAGCCTTATCATCCATCGGTGCTTTGCGATTATTGTAACGAAACACTTGCTCATCTAGGTAACGAAAGAGATGGAACGCTTCGACGCTTACATACGTGCCGTTGATGCCGCGCTTGAGCAGCGACCAGAAGTTCTCCAATCCGTTCGTGTGTACGCGACCATCCACGTACTTCTCGGCATGGTCAATCACTTTGTGGGCGTATTCATTCGCCAGTCCGTCGTAGGACAGCAGAGCATCGGTGTAAAGCGCAGTACCGGCGGCAACGTGATTCTTAACCTGTTCTTGCAGGACGGCCCTACGGCGACTCGGCACAACTATTGTGCGCACTTCGCCGCCACGTTCCAAAATCCCCATCACTGCGGTTTTGTCCTTCCCGCCAGTTCCAGTGATGCGGCGCTCCTTTACGTCAATGTGCATGTTGCGTGCCTTGCCGCCAATGAATGTCTCATCGGCTTCCACTTCGCTTCCGCCGCCTCCCATCTTCATGAGGGAACCTTTCGACATTGCCTTACGAATTCGGTGCAGCATGAACCACGCGGTTTTCTGAGTTACGCCGATGGAGCGATGAATCTCGTAAGACGACACCCCATTCTTGGCGTTCGTGATGAGCCACACGGCACAGAGCCACTTATCCAGACCAAGCGGACTATCCTCAAAGATTGTGCCAACCTTCGCCGTGAACTGGCGCTTGTCATGGTCACTTTTGCACTGCCATCTACGGTGTTTCGCACTGTAGGTAGGCTCTGTGCGCCCACAAACCGGACACACGACACCTTTGGGCCAGCGGTGAGCAACCATATAGCTTACGCAATTGTCTGGATTGGAAAAGTGAATGATTGCTTCTTGCAGCGTCTTTGGTTCTTTGCTGTCCATGTAGGTAATCTACGCTTTTTGTTCCGAGTTGTCAAGTATATTATTGCCCTAAGTAGGGCAGTTTTTCGGAATCACAGCAACCCCAATCAGCGTGGAACGGCGCGCCTTATTCCGCCTTCTCGGCTCCATTTCTCTCCAGTGACTTACGTAACTTGCCGCTCGTAATGACCTTACCTACCATGCGCTTATGAGTTACCAAGCGCTACTGTTCTGTCCAGATGAGAAGACTGCCCGGGTTGTCACTCAGGTGTTGAGCGAACTGGATTTCGCGGTCGAGCCTTGCAATGAGCCGTTTGCGGCGGTCAAGAAGTTGATGGCGCAGCACTTCGATGCGCTTGTGGTCGATTGCGAAAACGAACAGAATGCCGGTCTATTATTCAAGAGCGCGCGCAACTCCGGGTCGAATCAGAATTCGCTTTCAGTAGCCGTAGTTGAAGGACAGGCAGGAGTCGCCAAGGCATTTCGTATTGGCGCTAACCTGGTGCTGACCAAGCCGATTAACGTGGAGCAGTCCAAGGGCACGCTGCGCGTCGCGCGTGGATTGCTGCGCAAGGCGGAGGCGGGAAAATCCGCGGCTGCGACAGCTTCCATGCCCGAGGTTTCAGCGCCAGCTTTTTCGCCCTCACATTCGACAACTTCGGCGACCACTGCCAAACCTGCTTTCATGTCGGCTGCTGCGCCCAAGATCGCGCAGCCAGTCGCGAGTGCCGCCGGGTTGGAGACTGAGACGGAACCCTCACCGGCGCCGGGACCGTCTGAAGGCGCGTTTCTGGAATCTATTCACGATGCAACTCCGATCAGTCATCCATCGCCGGAACCGGATACTTACGCAGGCAAGAAAAAGGAATATCCGTGGCAGCCAGTTTCGAAAGCCGCAGAGCCCATGGCGTCGGCGCTGCAGCGCGCTGCGGAGGCTACAGGGAAAATCACCACGCCAGAGCCGACTTTCGATAGACCGAGCTTCTCGACGGGCGCGGCGCAATCGCCCGCAGATGAAGAGCACCCGGCTGCCATGCAAGCTTCGTCGAAGGGCGCGGCCACTGCTCCGGCACCCGCGAAGCAGCCAGTCGCCGCGAAGGCCGCCCCGCTGGCACCAGTGGGAAGCTTCGCACCTGCAAGTGGTAAGCAAGGGATACTCAAACCGGCTGCGATGGCGAGCGCTCCGGCAGTTGAATCGCCTACGTTCAGCGCTTTGGCGGTGAAAGATCACGAAAGCTTCGAAGAGGGTGGAAGCAGCAAGAAGCCGATGATGTTGGCGACAGTGGCCATTCTGGCGATTGCCGGTGGCTACTTCGGCTGGACCAAGCTGCATCCGACAGGCTCGAAAACAGCAATAACGCAACCTGCAGGCGTCGTTCAGCCTCAGGTTTCGGGTCCGGCTGCGACAGCCTCCCCGGCTGCACCGGTGGATGCCACAGGCGGAACCTCAATGCAGAGTACAACGCCTGCGCAGATTGCAGTTCTACCCTCCGCCAAGCCTTCTGCGGAAGTCAAACCTCCTCACACTGATTTAGCTCCAGACACGACCACCAAAGTTACTCAGTCCCCCAAGACGGACAAGCCAATTCTGGTGAAAGCTTCCCCGGCTGCGGAATCACGGTCGAGCGCATCGCAAGCCGCGATTGCGCCGCCCATGCTCGGGGGCGACTCCGGTTCCACGACGAACCAGATTGCCGGGTTGGTAAGCAGCACGCCGCTCGCCGTTCCCAAGGCTCCCGTGCAGATGCTGCGTGTGTCGCAGGGCGTGTCACAAGGATTGTTGGTAAAGCGCGTCCAACCGAGCTACCCAGCACAAGCGCTGCAGATGCGAGTACAAGGCACCGTCTTGCTGGAAGCGAGCATCGCGAAAGACGGAGCCGTCACTAATGTGAAGGCTGTGAACGGGGACCCCATCCTCGCTCGCTCGGCCATCGCCGCGGTTCGGCAATGGAAGTACAAACCTTACTTGCTCGACGGCGAACCAGTCGAAATTCAGACACAGATCACAGTCAACTTCAACTTACCGTAAGGCCGCGAACTGCCTATACCTCGCCGGCGCGGGTTCATCGCGCGCCGTTTCTATTTTCAAGACACGGGGCTGAAACTGTTCCCATGGCCCTGCTACCCTGTACCAAAGCTACGCTATAATAGAAAGATTTCCCCTCGCTGAAATTGCTTTCTGTGAGTGGCCGGGACATCTTCATGGACTTCAAATTAGTCAGCGATTACACCCCAAAGGGTGATCAGGCGAGAGCCATCGATTCGCTGGTCCGAGGTGTGTTTGACCGCGAACAACACCAGGTTCTGCTCGGGGTAACGGGCTCAGGCAAGACCTACACCATGGCGAAGGTGATCGAGCAGGCTAATCGACCGGCGCTCGTGCTGGCCCACAATAAGACGCTGGCGGCGCAGCTCTATCATGAGTTCAAGAGCTTCTTCCCGCGCAATGCGGTGGAATATTTTGTTTCGTATTACGACTACTACCAGCCCGAGGCTTACGTTCCGGCGGCTGATCTCTACATCGAGAAGGAAGCGACGATCAACGACGAACTCGACAAACTACGGCTTTCGGCAACTCGATCGTTATTTGAGCGGCGTGATTCGCTGATTGTCGCGTCGGTGAGTTGCATCTACGGCCTGGGTTCTCCCGAAGCCTACTACGGTATGCTGCTTTTCCTGGAGAAGGGTCAGAAGATCAAGCGCGAGGACATTACCCGCAAGCTGGTGGAGATTCTCTATGAGCGCACCGATGCGGAATTACGCCGCGGGACGTTTCGCGTGCGCGGCGATGTGATCGAGATTTTCCCCACCTACGACGACATGGCTTACCGGGTGGAACTCTGGGGAGACGAGATCGAGTCGTTGTCTCAGATCGATCCCCTGTTCGGGACGGTGAAGCAGAAGTATGTGCGGCTGCCGATCTATCCGAAAACCCACTACGTAATGAAACCGGAGACCAAGGCCAAGGCGGTGCAATCGATTAAGGAAGAGCTGGCGTGGTGGGAAGCGGAACTGGAAAAACAGGGACACACGGTCGAGGCGCAGCGGGTCCATCAGCGGACGATGTTTGATTTGGAGATGATCCGGGCGATGGGCTACTGCCATGGGATCGAGAATTACTCGCGGCACTTCACGGGACGCTTGCCGGGCGAGCCGCCGCCCACCCTGCTGGATTATTTTCCGCGCGATTACCTAATGTTCATTGACGAATCTCACCAGACGGTTCCGCAGTTGCACGGTATGTATCACGGCGACCGCTCGCGGAAGGAGACGCTGGTCGAATACGGGTTCCGCCTGCCCTCGGCGCTCGACAATCGTCCGTTGACTTTCGATGAGTTTGAGCACCGCATGAACCAGGTCGTCTACGTTTCCGCTACGCCCGGTCCGTATGAGCTGACCAAGTCGGCAGGAGTTGTGGTAGAGCAGATCATCCGGCCAACCGGGCTGGTAGATCCCCCGGTCGAGATACGTCATGTGAAAGGGCAGATCGACGACCTGCTACATGAAATTCGCGAGCGTGTGTCACGCGGTGAGCGGGTCTTGGTAACCACGCTGACCAAACGCATGGCGGAAGACTTGGCGGAGTACTACGGTGAAGTCGGCGTAAAGTGCCGCTACATGCACTCGGAAATTGAAACCCTGGAGCGAGTGAAGATTCTGCGCGATCTCCGGAGAGGCGAATTCGATGTGCTGATCGGTATCAATCTGCTGCGGGAAGGATTGGATCTGCCGGAAGTCTCTCTGGTTGCGATTCTGGATGCGGACAAAGAAGGTTTTCTGCGTTCTGCCGGATCGCTTATCCAGACCATCGGCCGCTGCGCCCGAAACCTGAATGGGAGAGCGATTTTATATGCGGACCGTATGACAGATTCGATGAAGAAAGCGATAGACGAGACCGACCGGCGGAGGGCTATCCAGCAGGCCTATAACGAAGCTAACGGAATCACGCCGGAATCGATCGTTCGGCCGCTCGAGATGTCGCTGGCGGGCATTATCGAAGCCGATTACGCGGATTTGGCGGGTGCGGAAGTCGAAGGCATGCCCGAGTTCAAGTCACAAGAAGAGCTGGACGCCTACATTGCCAAACTCGAGACTGAAATGCGCGAGTCTGCCAAGCGGTTCGAGTTTGAGAAAGCCGCAAAATTGCGGGACACGATCAAGGACCTGCGAACCAAGGAATTCTTGTTTGCGTAATTTCGGGGACTGCTCGAACCCCAAGAGCTTCATTCTTAGAAATTGGCGGCCGCCACTCGAGACTTGCTCCCCGCATCCTGCTTGGAAACTTTCTCCACTGCGCAAAGCTCCTTCTCAATCGAGGTGAACCGCTGCAGGATCTCGTGTATGCGCACGGCCATCTGGCGAATGGTCTCGACTTGCGGACGAGCTTCCGCCGAGAGCGCTCCCGGCTCAAGCAGCAGCAATTCGGAATTGCCCAGAACGGAAGTCAGCGCATTGTTGAAGGTGTGGCGCATCTCCAGCATGTAGCGGCCCAGAGTGGCATGTCGCTCGAGCGCGGCATTCGCCTGCTCGGCGCGACGCGCGCGTGTGGTCGCTTCGCACTGCCTGAGTGTTTCTCCCGCAACCAGCACGAGATTGTCCAGCCAGTCTTCGCTTTTGTGCAGTACGAGTACTCCTGATCGTGCCTGCCGAATCTCGTGTGCTGCTTGCGGATCATCGAAGACAAAGATAACCGGGTTGGCGATGGATTCAAATGCTTGCAGGACAACGGACACCGTCCCGCGCTGTATCGATCCAATGATGGCCACGTTGAAGCTATTCTTATCCAGATCATGGCAAAGGTCGGCGCCCATGAGGGTAAATGCCGGGAGCATGCGCTCTGCCTGCCAGCGGGCGCTTACGGCGCGGGAAAATTCCACGTCATCGGAGATGATCAGGACGGTGGGTTGGTCCACAAAGGCCTCTTCTTCTGAACTCTTTCTGACCTAGGCTGAGCCGCCGTTTTCGGGGTTGCCGGAGCCATCGCCGTCCCAGGCCGGAGCGCTGGATATTTCAAACTCAGGAATTTCTGAAGTGGAACCAGCGGCCGCACTTGCCGCCTTCGCCTGTGCTGCGGGCCTGGCTGTTGCCGCTCGAGCATTGCTGGCGGCACGTGATAAGGCGGTTTCTACAATGCCGCGCAAATCAACTAACATACGGAGCGGTTGTCCGGAGGAATACTCGGCGTGAAACATGACCTTCCAGGACTGACAGATCATGCGGAGACGGATAGTCGGCTCTTCCGCAGAGAATTGGGCGCGGCGGCAGTCGAGCGTATTGACTCCCATGGCTTCGAGCTCGCGCAGGCCGTCCAGGATTGCATTCAGGTCCTGGTGCATCAAGCGAAAAAAGACCCGGCGCATGAGGAAACTGAAGCGGGTAAATGCGACCATGACAGCGGGCGAGAAGTAATCGTCTCCGCAACCGACTTTCAGTTTTCTTCCCTTCTCCAGCGTCCCGGTGCCCAGCAATTCAGTCAGTCGGCTGCAGTCGTTGGCGGCTTGTAGAAGCTCTGCCAGGGGATTGATCCAGTCTGGAAGCGAGAGATCAATGCTCCCCAGCACGGGTTCGAGTACCTGCGCAACGTATTGCAGGTCTACATCCTCATCTTCGAGGCGCGACGGAGCGCAATGAGAAAAATACTGCACCAAGAGGAAGTCGGTCTTGTCGCGATCAGACTCGGAGTGTTTCGCTTTTTCAAGATGATGGGCGAGCAGGTCGCGCAAGCCGGCGTCGGTCGCAAGCGTTGTGGTTTGCAGGAATTGACGCAATTGATGGACCTGAATGCGCTCGTCCATTGCGAGGAACCACTGGCGTGCCAGTTCAAGCGATTCTTGTGAGGGTCCGTCGAGGGCAATTTCCAGATCCTGACAAGGAGCTACGTCGATCACGAACTCCCGCGCCAACGCCATATAGAGCGGATACAACACGCGAGCTTCGCGCCATTCGGCGGCAGCATCGATTTGAGGTGTCATGGTTTCACGATCCAGTTCATTACTTGTTGAGTGAAGCGAGCAGCAACGGCTGTACGTTCATTTGCGTATTGCAACGCGACAACGCAGGCTTCCACGTCAAAACTTCCGTCGGAGTTGTGCACCCGCAATTTGTCGGCAAATTCCAGGGGCAGAGTGGAGGCGAACAGAACCTCGCGCGGAGTCCCGAATTCGATGATTGTAGTTTCGGTGCGAATGGCGGCCTTGTCTGCTCCCCAGGTCAGGCTTACGGGAATGTGGACTGGGGTCGCTTCAGGGAAGAACTTCGCCAGCTTCGCTGTAGGGCTTTCACGCACCGCACGCGCTCTGACTGTTCCTTGCTGGGCCATCCATCCCTCGACGAGTGGAAAACCGTGAATGCGGCCTGGATTCCCGGCTCTGCCGGTTAGCATGGGCCCGGAGTCCCAGACCGCATCGGCAAAGAAGAGTGCACGAAGGCGGCCAGAATCAGAGATGAGCGACGGGCTGGTAAGTTATTGAGAGACAATGAGCTGCGTTAGAAGACGGGCAAGGACTCAGGTCGTAGTGGAGTCGATTCGTCTCAAAGTGAAACATCGTCTCAGGCTGAACCTATAGGATTGCGTTTGGATCTTGCAACCCCCCAGTGTCTGAATTACTGCAAAGCCGGACTGCCCGGCAGTCCAAGATGGGAGCGAGCGCCAATGTTGTAACGCTTAAGCTTCCGGTAAAGAGTCGCCCGGCTGATGCCGAGCATTTTCCCTGCGAGGGCCTTGTCGCCCTTTACCTGTTCGAAGACCCGCTGAATCGTCGCCCGCTCGATATCCTCCAGATCGGTGGACGACAGGATCGTAGTTGCGCCGCTTATAAGGGCGGACTCAGTGGGAACGGAATCGGATACGATTGCGGGAGGAAGATCGTTGAAATCAATGGTTCGATGATCGCCCAGCGCGACCGCCCGCTCGATGCAGTTCTCGAGCTCCCGCACATTGCCCGGCCAATCGTACTGTAACAAACATTTCATTGCCGCATTCGTAACCTGAATGGACTCACCGGCTGCACAGCGCTCCAAAAACCAATGCACCAGCATGGGAATATCGGAGCGGCGTTCTCGCAAGGCGGGAAGATGCACCGTCACTACATTCAGCCGAAAGTAAAGATCCTTACGGAAAGTTCCCTGGCGGTATTCCGTCTCCAGATCGCGGTTGCTGGCAGCGATCACTCGCACGTCAACTTTCGTCCTTTGATTGCTGCCCACGGGGCGAACTTCCTTTTCCTGCAAAACGCGGAGCAGCTTGGCCTGCATTTCCGGCGGCAGCTCACCGATTTCGTCGAGGAAAATCGTGCCTCCATTGGCGAATTGGAACAGACCAACTTTGGACTTCAGCGCGCCCGTGAACGCGCCCTTTTCGTATCCGAAGAGCTCGCTTTCAATGAGCGTGGGAACCAGGGAACCGCAATCGACGGCCACAAAGGAATGGCTGGCGTTAGGCCCGCGGAAATGAATGGCTCGCGCCACCAACTCTTTTCCGGTTCCGCTTTCTCCGGTGATCAGCACTGGCGTGTGCGTGTCTTTAAGACGCGAAATCATGCGCAGGACATCCTGGATCTTGGCTGACGATCCCACGATTCCGTGCAACTCAGTTTCGGCATTCACGCGTTCGCGGAGAAATTGGTTTTCCTCTACTAGCCGCACTTTGTCTGCCATGCGCCGCAAAAACAGCCGCAGTTCCTCGAGCGGCGAGAACGGTTTGGTGATGTAGTCGTAGGCTCCAAGCTTCATCGCCTGCACGGCGGTCTCAATCGAACCATGCCCTGTCATGAGCGCGACTTCGGTGCGCGGCAGCATCTTCTTGACCTGCTCGAGGAATTCGAGTCCCGACATATTGGGCATGACCATATCGCTGAGGACCATGTGCGCCGGTTGCTCCTCGAGCAAAACGAGAGCCGATTCACCGCTGTCGGCCTCCACACAGACAAACCCCAAAGCTTCGCCGATGGTGACACAGAGTTTGCGGATGCTCTGCTCGTCATCCACGATCAGCAGACGAATACGAAGATCGTCGCTCACTGCGCCTTCCCCATAGTTTTCTCCACGACGGAAATAAACTGCTGCACGCGAAAGGGCTTCTCCACGCAGGGCGCTCCGGTCTTGCGCAGCGTGGCGACAGTTACTTCATTGGCGATATCTCCAGTGATGAAGACCACGCGCGGCGCCAGTTCCGGCCGGTGCTGCTCGATCCAGGCATAAACGTCAGCGCCGTTGACGCCCCCGGGAGTGACCATGTCGGAGACGACCCCAAGGAATCGCCCGGACTGGAGCAGTTGCACGCCCTCGGCGCCGGAACTGGCGCAAACCACCTGGTAGCCGCTCCGCTCAAGAGTGGCGCTCACGTAGGCCATTACGCTGGCCTCGTCTTCAATCAGCAGTACCGGCAAGGCCGCCGGCTGCCTCGCGTGTAAGTTCATCGCTGTGTAATCCCCGCGACTGCCCCCAGAGATGCGATCCCTGAAATAACTGGCAGCCGCACAATGAAGGTCGCGCCTTCTGAATCTACATTGTTATGGCAAAGAATCTCGCCCGCATGCTCGCGGACGATGCCATAGCAGATACTTAGACCCAGACCTGTACCTTTGCCGATCTCTTTGGTTGTAAAGAACGGATCGAAAATGCGCTCGGGATAGGCAATGCCATGCCCATTGTCACGAAAGGAAATTTCTACGTAACCGCCGGCACGGGCAGTCATGATCTCTATACGGGCGGGCCGGCCCGTTTCGCGCACGGCGTCGTAGGCGTTGTTGAGAATATTCAGAAACACTTGTTGCAGTTGATGGGAATCTCCCACAACGTGCGGAAGATTCTCATCCAGTTGTTCGATGACCTCCACCCCATGGCTGTGAAAATCATAGGCGCGCAGTTGCACGGTGCGGCGCAAAATCGCATTTAGTTGCAGGGGCTTGCGCTGCGGCGGCATCTGCCGCGCGAAGCTGAGCAGGTTCTGCACGATTTGCTTCGTGCGCTGGGCCTCTTGCAGGATCACGCGCAAATCCTTGCGAGCGGCTTCCGGAATCTCCTTATTTTCCATCAACAAATCAGCGAACCCGAGAATCGCGGTGAGCGGATTATTTACCTCGTGAGCCACACCGGAGACGAGCTGTCCCACCGCGGCGAGCTTTTCCGCATGCATGAGCTTGGATTGCAAAGAGGCGGCGTCGGTGATGTCGGTCATGACCACGACAATGCTATTGACGTGCCCCTGCTCATCGCGCATAGGGCTCAAGTTGATTGAGAACTGGCCGACCCTCCCGTCACGGCGTAGGATTTGCGCCTGCAGGTTATCCACCTGATTACCGGCCAGGGTCGACTCAAAAGCTTCGGCGAAGCTGGAACGGCGAGGGGGCGCAAGAATTTCTTCCAGCGGACGTCCGAGAAGCTGCTTCTGCTCGTAGCCCAGGTCCTGCCAGCGGCGATTGACATAGCTGATCAGACCGGCGCTGTCGGCGACAACGATTAAATTCTGCGTGTTGTTCAGGATTTTGCCGGAGAAATCGCGTTCGCGCTGCAACTCCGACTGATACGACTTGAGGCCGCTGATGTCGAGCATGAGACCGCGATATTGCAGGATGTGGTCCGACACGTCGCGCACGGCGATTGCATTGATTAAGACGTGCACCGGAGAGCCATCTTTGCGCCTTAACGTCTCCTCAAAGTTACGCAAGGCCCAGCCGGATTGCTGCATCACGGCGGTATGGCGGGCGCGCTGGTCGGGAGAGAAGTACAAGCTGCTCGGGATATCCACCTGCAGCAGTTCTTCCCGGCTGTCATAGCCCAGCATGCGTACCATCGCCTCGTTGACTTCAATAAAGCGCCCGTCCGGCGTAGAAAAAAACAGGCCTTCCTGGATGTTGTCGAACAATTCCCGGTAGCGCCGCTCCGCTTCCTGCCGGTCGGTTACATCCTTCAGGACATGAATGGTTTGCAGGCCTTCGCTGCTGGCGCCGTGAACCCGAGAAGTGGATACCAGGTAAGTGCGCTCCAGTACGGTTTGCACGTGTTCGTCTTCTTCGGTTCGGCAGAAGGGGCAGGAGCCGATAGGCATGTCTTCGGCCAGAGCGAATAGCGCAGTCATTCTTACCCCAATCGCCTCGCGCAACGGCACACCGATGAATTCTGCAAGCGAACGATTGATGCGCAAGACGCTCTCGGACTCATCGTGGACCACGATGAAATCAGTGATGGCGTCGAAAATCTCCATCCAGTGCCGGTTAGCCTGGTCCATGCGGGTGAACAGGCAGGCGTTCTCGAGCGCGATGGCCGCGTCTCCCGCAATGGCTTGCAGTAGTTGCTGGTCCTCGGGGCCGAGCGGCCTTTCACGATTCGCGAGGCAGAGAACCCCGACCAGGTCGCCCGAGCCTCCCAACAATTGCACAAGGGTGCAATCGCGCCAGCCCAAACTCTCAGCCACAGCGTCCCCAAACAGTTCTGGTGCGGTCGAAACCGTGACTGCATACTTGCTTGTGGACAAGAACTCGCTTAGTGCCAAGCTCAGGCGATGCTTCAAAAGCCGTTCTTGCGATGCGGAAACTGCTTCGCCGTGCAATGCGACTGTGTCGAGCGCATCGCCCTGTTTGATCGCGAGAGCGGCTGCGGATGCGTCCATCATGTTCGCGGCGCGGCTGACGAAGCCCTGGGCAAACTCGGGCAATCGCAGCAGCGGATTGAGTTCCTGCGCCAGCGCCATCAGCGATTCCGAGCGCCGCCGGTGCGACTCTGAGACGTGCAGGCTTCGCTTGACGTCAAGCGCTACTGAGGCATGAGCTGCCAGGGCACGCGCCCGCCGGATATCTTCTTGCGAGATTGCAGCCTGATCCACACGATCGAGGACGGCAAACATTCCTAGCACTTGGCCTGCTGATCCCACCAGCGGCACGGCCAATAGCTGCCGTGGCACGAACCTGGCAATCAGCTCCAGGTTGGCGCCAGGAATCTTCGTGGGATCGTCCGTCCAGAAAACTTCTCTCTGCAGCAAGGCTTTGGTGGCCACTCCTTCCGGAAATACCAATTCCACTCGCAATGGCTTGCTGTGGTCGGCCGCCCACCGAATGTGGAAAATGCCATCTTCTTCCAGCAGACCAATGAACCCACGGCAGAAGCCCAGAAAATCCGCAGCCCGCAGCGAGAACTGCTGCAGGAACTGATCCAGGTTGCCGATTGACCCCAACTCCGAGGAGATCTCTAACAGCTGGTGCAGTTCACTGGCTTGGGCGCGAGCGGTTTTATAGAGCTCCGCGTTGGCGATCGCCACCGCCCCAAAACCGGCGACTGCGGATACCAATGCCTTTTCTTCGGCATTGAAAGGCGCCTCTTGCCGGGGATATACGAGCACTGCACCTTGAGTGCGGGAGGTGCGGAACGGAACAGCCATCAATTTGCCGGCGGGAATCAACTCTCCCAGGGCATGGTTGGCGGGATCAATGGCAACCGTGATGGCCTCGCCTGCCGCAACCGCGCGGCTGGCAATTTCGGCAGAGAAATGCAGCCCCTTGCGATCATGGCGAGCGCGCACGGAAGCTGCCAGATTTGGGGAGTCGGCAGCTACAGCCCGCAGCGCAAAACTCGCTTGTTCCCTTAGAAGAACGCACACCAGCCGCGTTCGAAGCAGAGTACGCAGCCGGTCCGCCAGTCCTTCCACCACTGCCGATGTGTCTGGGACGGCGTGCAGCGCTTGTGCGACTTCGGCCAGGATTTCCGCCCGCCGGTGCTCCTCTCGCGAAGCCTCTGTCAGGCGATTGGCTTCCACAAGGCTTCCCAGTTGACCGGCCAGGATCGTGGCCTTTGCGGCTAAATCGTCGTTGAAATACTCCGGATCGGAATCGTGCAGATACACCGCCGCGCCAATCACTTCGTTAGCCACGACCAGGGGGGCCGCCATGATGGAGCGAGCCCGATATTGCGCCGCCATGGGGTATCGCAGAGGGTCGAGATGGTTGACATACACCGTCTTGCGACTGTGCACTGCCTCAATTGCGACCGCACTTTGCCCGGCACGCAGACGAGTTCCGGCGAACTGCTCGGCGAGCAGCCCGTCGGATTCCGCTCCCAGCAACTCGTCCTTTGAAACACAGCGCCATAGATAAGTTCCGGCGACTTGAAAGAACTCTCGGGTGTTGCGGCAGAATGTGCGCAGCAGATTTTCGGCACCGCTGCCCGACGCGGCCACTGCGGAAAACTCCAGCAGCAATTTCTGAAAGGCCTCGTCCGAGTGAGGGCCGGATCCCTCCAGCAAGCTCGTTTGTCCCCCTCGATTGGTCAGAACGGCACCGCCTGCCCTGAAGCCCGCAAGTTTTTGAATATAAGGGAAAACTAGCCCGTAATCTCAATTTGAGTCAAGGGAATAAAGGCTGAGGTGTCAAGTTGAGCAAAGTCCCGTCCGGTGCAAAATGCCTCTCTCAGAGTGAGAAGCAGACGAGGTTCTGAGACGCCGACGACCCGTCTTCGGGACATGTACGTTCGTAAGATTACTAGGTCTAACTACCTGTCGCATAATGCCTTATGGCGACTGCGAGCGCCATCCCCGTGCCTTTTAAAGCTGGCATTGGCATTGCATTGGTCGAGCGCAACGCCTTTGCCGGAGGAGGAGCTGTGTCCTTTCGAACTTTGCAGCGGTGGGCACTCAGCGCGCTGTTGACGCTGCTGGCACTCACGGCAGGATCCGCAGCTTTTCATCCTTTGCCCGCCTTTGCCCAGGCGGAACTGACCCGCAAGGTCAAGAACAAAGTGCCACCGATCTATCCCGATATCGCCAAGCGGATGAGCATCACAGGGACGGTCAAGGTGTTGGTCGTGGTCTCGCCCAATGGCTCGTTGAAGAGCAGCAAGATCGTTGGTGGTCATCCGTTGCTGGTCACCGCTGCCATGGATGCACTGAAGAAATGGAAGTTCGAAACCGCGTCTGAAGAAAGCACCGGTGTAGTGGAGTTCAAGTTTAATCCCGAATAGTGGAGATCAAACATACGGACACGAAATGCAATGAAACGTTTTTCGTGAGTCCAGCGGAGGAACGGCAATGACGATTGGCAGGAAACTCTATGCGAATTTCGGAGCCGTCCTTGCGATGGTCTTGGTGCTGTTTCTGGTGAACTACTTCGCCGTGCAGCGCGAGCACAGCGCCAAGGCGGCTGCTTCACAGGCACTCTCGCTGGCCGATGCCACTGACAAGATCCGCTTCCAGATGATGCAGAACCGGCTCTACCTGAGCAATTACCTGCTCAGCGGCGATACTCGAGAAATCGATCGTATGACTGACGGCATGCGGCAACTGAACGATAAGCTGAAAGCTGCCGAAGGTCTGGCCACCTCGGACCAACAGAAGTCGGCTTTGGACAAGGTACAGGAAAGCGAGCAGAGCTGGACCAAGGAGTTCGCAGCACCTTTGGTTGAAAAGCGCAAGGATGTAGACGCGGGCAATGCAACCGTAGCAGAGCTTCAGATCTTTTACCTGCAAAAAGACGCTTCTTCCTGGGTAAGGACCGCAACTGAGCATTTGGAAACCGCCGATCAGGAAAATAAGAAGCTGCTGGATGAGCGTCGCAAGTCCGACGAAACTGCCGCCGCCAGGACGATTGGCATTGCGTCGACCAGCACGTTGATTGCGCTCGGATTAGGCGTGGTCATCGCCTACACCACCGCCAACTACATCACAGATGCGCTGAACGGCCTCATCCGCGTCGCTGAACAGATCGGCAATGCGGGAGACCTGGAACACGAAATTGATGTCAAGCGCAACGATGAAATTGGGGTTCTGGCTCGCACCTTCGCGACCATGGTGACTTACCTGAAGGAGATGGCGGCGGTCTCGGAGTCGATTGCCGGAGGCGACCTGACGGTGGATGTGCAACCCCGGTCGAAGAACGACACTTTGGGCAATGCCTTCGCCGCCATGATCGACGGCTTGCGAACACTGGTCCGGAATGTGCGCGACGCTTCCTCCCAGGTGGCAAGCGCCTCCAACCAGGTTGCCGGAGCGTCGGATGAGTCGGCCAAAATCAGCTTACAGACTTCTTCCGCGATCGACGAAGTCACCAGCACCATGCACGAGATGAGCGTCAACGTGCAGAACATGGTCAAGAGTACGCAGACCCAGGCCTCCAGCGTCAGCGAGACTTCGGCTTCCATAGATCAGATGGTCGCGTCGATCCAGCGCGTAGCCGATACCGCGAAAGTCCTGCTGGACATCTCCAATCGTTCCCGCGAAGAGGTTCACAGCGGGATTGCAACCATGGACAAGGCCACCGATGGATTGAACCGAATCAACACCACGATTCGTTCGTCGGGCGAGATCATAGGTGTGCTCGGTCAGCGGGCCGATGACATCGGCAAAATCATCGAGGTGATCGACGATCTTGCGGAGCAGACCAATCTCCTGGCTCTCAACGCCGCCATTGAGGCAGCACGCGCCGGCGAGCACGGGCTGGGATTTGCGGTGGTAGCCGACGAGGTCAGAAAGCTGGCGGAGAAATCAGCGCAATCCACGAAGGAAATCTCGGAACTCATCCAGAGCATTCAGAAAGAAGCCCGGAAGGCGGTGGAGAACATGGACCGCAGCACCGGTATCGTCAACGAGGGCTTGGGACTCGGGGGTGAACTCAATACCGCGTTGCGAAAGATTTCCAACGTAGTCACGGAAGTCTATAAATTCGCGCAGGAAATCGGCGCCGCAACCAACGAGCAGTCGCACGGATCGGCGCAGATCGCTCGCGCCACAACTCGCTTAAATGAAATCACCCACGAGATCAACTCGGCGGTGGAAGAGCAGGCTTCAGGCGCCCAGGCGGTGGTGAAAGCCATGGAGCGCATGCGGGAACTGGTGCAGCAGACCACTTCGGGCTCTACCGAACTGGCCGCGTCAGCCGAGCAGATGTCGAAGATGTCGCGAGACCTGCTCGAATCGATGGATCGCTTTGCGCTGGAACAGGACATAGCGCGGGCTGCAACCCGGGGTAACGACAAGAGTGGGCCGAGAACGCGATCGGCTTCAGCAGGGGCGCGGAGCTAAGCAGAAATTCATGAATCGCGAAGCGCACATCGTAGGCTTCCAGGTCGGACGCGAAACGTACGGAGTGCCGATCACTTCGTTACACGAAATCGTGCGCGTTCCGGAGATCACTGCGGTCCCGGATGCTCCCGCCTACATGGAAGGTGTCATCAACTTGCGCGGCAAGATCGTATCGGTAATTGACCTCCGCAAGCGATTCGGAATCGGAAAAAGCACGACGGCGGCCAAGCGTAACCGGATTCTGGTGGTCGAGCACAAAGGGCGGCTTTCCGGGTTGATCGTGGATGCCGCTTCCGAAGTCTTGAAAATCCCTGCGGCGGAGATTGAATCTGCGCCCGCGGTGTTCCAGGACAGCGGGCTGAATTGCGTCTCGGGACTGGGAAAGTACCACGGGCGGCTCATCGTTTTGCTGGACACCGCCAAATTATTGGAACACACGGCCATGCCGCGGCGGACGGATTCAGGGGAAGCGATGGCAGAGCCCGCGACCGCCAAAGCGCAATCTGCAGGGACGACAAAGTAGAAGAGGACGAGACAGCCGCATGAGTACAACGGGTCTTCCGGCGCACTTCACCGAGACGGAGCTTAAGCTTCTGCAGGCGCTTGTGTACCAGGAGTGCGGTATGCACTTCGACGAACGCCGGGCGCACTTCCTGCAGGACCGCCTGCTGCGTCGGTTAAAAGAGTGCCGTCTCGATTCCTTCTATAGCTATTACCGGCTGCTGATCAGCCAGGAAGGACAACAGGAACTCTCCCGGCTGTTGGAAAATCTTACCGTCAACGAAACCAGCTTCTTCCGCAATAAGGCTCAACTCGACCTCTTTCACAAGTATGTTCTGGAGGACCTTCTCCGCCACAAGCAGGAGCAAAAGGATTATTCGTTACGCATCTGGAGTGCAGGCTGCTCCACCGGTCAGGAACCATATACCCTGGCTATGCTGGTGGCTGACGGTCTGGCTTACTACTACATGCGCAATCCCCTTCCGTTCGACCTGCCCACGCCCAAGCCACTGGTACCGCCGCCGTGGAAGGTGGAAATCCTGGCCAGCGATATCAGCTACTCGGTTCTGCGGGCCGGCCAGGAAGGCATCTACACCGAGAGTCAAATGTCATCGGTGGATTACAGTTACCGGCTGCGTTACTTCGACAAGCTGGGTGAGCGCTATGCGGTGAAGAAAGCTCTGAAAGAGATTGTCCACTTCGATTTTCACAATCTAAAGACGGAATACCTGCCGCAGCGCAATGACGTCATTTTCTGCCGCAACGTGATGATGTATTTCGACGAGGCCGAGCAAAAGCGGCTGGTCGACAAGTTCGCGCGTTGTCTGAATACCGATGGATATCTGTTCGTAGGCCACGCTGAGAGCCTTCTTGGGCTAACCGAGAACTATTCCATGGTGCATCGCAACAGCGGAACCGCCTATCAGAAGATCGAGGTGCCGGTGTGAACCAGCATTCCGATGAGCGCGGAGCGGAACTGCGCGAGATCTTCTTTGAGAGCGCGCAAGAACTGCTGCAGAGTCTGAATGAGGAGGCGCTGGAGCTGGAGAAGCAGCCCGGCGACGGCGAAGCGGTGCGCGTCATCCGGCGCATCGTTCACACCTTAAAGGGCGATTCTGCGGCCTGCGGTTTCCGCGAACTGAGCGAACTGTCGCACGAACTGGAAGACATACTTGGTCTGGAAACCGCGTCCTCGCACGCTTCATTGGCGGAAATCGCATTCACCGCGGCCGACACTTTCGCGGTTCTGCTGGCTGCTTACCGGAACCAGGCAGAACTCCCGTCGCTCGATCCTCTGCGCAAGTTGATGCGGGAGCTGGCAGAGAAGCCGGACAAGAAGGGGCGCAAGAAGAAAGCCGCTGCCGCTCACCAACGAACCGTGTGGACAGAGTACGAAATGGTGGCGATGCAAAATGCGACCGGACGTGGCAAGCGCGTGTACCACATCACCGGACGCATCGATGCGAACTGCGCCATGCCCATAGCAGCCCGGCAAATGGTACTGAACACGCTGTCCACCCTGGGTGAAGTACTTGGGGCGCGGCCCCAGCCGGGATCGCCCGAGAGTTCAGCATCTATGGAATTTCTACTGGCCAGCGATGCACCCGCCGAACAGATCATCGCGAAATGCCAGATTCCGACCATAGTCGCTCAGGTGAAGGCCGAGGTCTTGAGTACTCCGGCAAACAAACAAGTGCGACATGACACCAATGATTTGCAGGAACAAGCTACGGCTCCGCAACCGCCACAGAAATCTGACAGTGTCGCAGTCGAGCCCGGCGAAGAACCTGAATTGGCTGCCCCTTCTTCCCCGAGTTACAGCCTGCCGGAAAATGTTCTGCGGGTTGACGCGGAACGCATCGACAGCGTTCTCAATCTGGTGGGTGAGTTGATCATTGGCAAATCCATGCTGCAGCAGGCGCTGAATGAGTTTTCGAAGATCTACCCCAAAGCTGCTATCCAGAGCCGCTTCCTCGATGCCATGGGCTTTCAGGCGCGGGTTCTGAACGACCTGCAGCGTTCGGTCATGAAAATTCGAATGGTGCCAGTCGAACAGTTGTTCCGGCGGTTCCCGCGTGTAGTTCGTGACATTGCCAAACAGTGCGGGAAAGCAGTCGATTTAAAGATCAGCGGTCAGGATACTGATCTTGACAAGAGTATTTTGGACGCAATTTCCGAGCCCCTGACTCACATTGTGCGCAATGCGGTTGGGCACGGTATCGAGGATCCCGAACAGAGGCGGCGCGTTGGCAAACCTGCGCGGGGAACGATTCGCCTGAATGCATATCATCATGGTAATCAGGTAATTGTTGAAGTCAGCGACGATGGGGGAGGGATTGATCCCCAGCGAATCAAAGCCAAGGCCCTGGAGAGAGGCTTGATCGCCGCTGAGAGTCTTGACCGCATGACCGAAGCCGAGCTGATGGATTTGGTCTTCCATCCCGGGTTCACTACAGCGGAAGAAATCACGGAGGTTTCAGGTCGCGGAGTGGGCCTGGATGTGGTTCAAACCGTGTTACATCGCTTGAAGGGTTCGGTACACATTGAAACCCGGCTTGGCCAGAGCACAACCTTCCGCCTAAAACTGCCGTTGACGCTCGCCATCATCAAAGCGCTACTTTTCCGAGTGCAACATCGGCTTTACGCCGTCCCTCTCAATACGGTTGCGGAGATTGCCCGAGCCGCCGAGGCGGACGTTCACCAGGTGGACAATTACGAAGTTCTCCAGCTACGCAACCAGGTGCTTCCCATGGTGCGGCTGGGAGATCCGCCCGCCCAACAATTGGAGGGCTCTGCCGGCAAGATTTTCGTGTTGGTCATTAGCGTGGGTGAGCGCAAATGCGGCTTGATCGTGGACTCGCTGGAAGGTGAGGAAGAACTGGTGATCAAGGCCTTGGATGATCAAACGCTGGCGACAGACATGGTCAGTGGCGCCTCCATTCTTGGCGATGGGCGGGTGGTGCTAATTTTGAACATCGCAGCCCTCGTCGAGCGCTATTCCAAGTCTCGCCCGAGTTCAGTAGGCAAGCTGGCCCCGGGCCTGCTGACGAGTTCCGAATCCCGGGCTGCCCAACTCCCGCGGGAGATTCCGCAATGACCGAGCCCCTACGTGTGCTGGTCGTCGACGACTCCGCGTTGATGCGTAAGCTGATTCCGCAGATTCTGCAGAGTGACGGTTCCATCCAGGTTGTGGGCACTGCCATGGACGGCAATTTCGGTCTGAAGAAGATCGACGAACTGAAACCGCATGTGGTGACGGTCGATCTCGAAATGCCCGGCATGGGTGGGCTGGAGATGCTGAAGGAAATCATGCGCCGCCATCGCCTACCGGTGATCGTAGTGAGTTCCCACAGCACCGAAGGCGCCTCGGTAACGCTGCAGGCACTCGCGCTGGGAGCATTCGATTTTGTGGCGAAGCCGAACGACGTATCCGCGCGGATGCCGGAAATCGCGCGCGAGCTGATCGCTAAGATCAAAGCCGCGGCCCAGAGTCGTGGAGTGAAAGCGGTTCCCGTGCTGGGTGACATGCCGCGCGGAAACAAGATTGCTGCTCCAAACAAGAGTCAGCCGTCGCGGATTGTGGCCATTGGAGTCTCTACCGGCGGGCCCAACGCACTTCAGATTCTGCTGTCGCAATTGCCTGGGGATTTCCCGGGAAGCATTCTCGTGGTGCAACACATGCCCGAAGGCTTCACAGAAATGTTCGCGCGCCGACTGGATGAAATCTGCTCGATATCGGTGAAAGAAGCACAGTCGGGGGATCTGCTGCTGGCGGGACGCGCGCTGATTTGTCCCGGAAGCCGCCACCTGAAAGCGAAGAGGTTGCCTTTGGGCGATGTCGCGGTGCTCAGTGACGAGCCGCGCGTAAATGGCCATCGACCGTCTGTCGACGTCTTGTTTCGCACCGTGGCCGAGGAATTCGGAAGCAAGAGCGTCGCCGTGCTCATGACCGGCATGGGAGAAGATGGCGCACAGGGCATGGGAACGGTGAAAGCCGCGGGGGGCATGACCATCGCACAGAGCGAGGATTCTTGCGTCGTGTTCGGCATGCCTAAGGCGGCCATTGAACGCGGATACGCGACCCGCGTCGTTGGGTTAGACGCGCTGGCCCACACTCTGCAAGCCCAGTGTGCGCCCGGGAAGGACAGTTTCGACGGCAATGGCAAGGCCGCGGGAGTCGGATTCTAGATCGGGTTCCAGGCGGGGTTCGAGTGCCCGCACATGCACTTTCGACCTTGAGTTTTAGGTGTTCAGCTTGGTTGGTTTGTTGTTGATGATCGGTTTGGGGTACAAGCTCCGGTTGTGAGCTCTTAGGTCGCAGTAACGCAAGAACCTGGAGTTCAGAGCCAGAGCGCAAGATCATAGGAGGTTGCAGCAATGGAACAGTTTGCACCAGTCAAACGCAGCAAGGACGGTCAGCCCGTTCGCTACTTGGTGGTGGACGATTCCGTCTTCGCCCGCAAGAATCTTGCTCGCATGATCGAAACTTTTGGCGGACAGGTTGCGGGAGAAGCCGGAGATGGCGTGACCGCAATCAGCGAGTACGATCGCATCCATCCCGACATCGTGCTCATGGACATAACCATGCCACAGATGGAAGGCATTGAGTCGGCGGAGAAAATCGTCCAAGCGCATCCGGAAGCCCGCATAGTGATGGTGTCTTCGGTGGGCTATCAGGAGAACATTGTGGCCGCGCTGCAGCGCGGGGCACGTCACTTTGTGCAGAAGCCGGTGAAGGCGGAAGTCTTGTACGAAGTGATCAAGTACGTGCTGGGCGAGGATGGCACCGTGGCGCAGGCCGCGGGCGCAGGAGCATAGCCATGAAGATGGAGTTGATCCAGCCGTTCATCAACTCGGCCGACGCCGTGCTGGCGCAGGGACTTCAGTCTCCCATGTCCATTGGCAATCTCAGCATGGAAGAAGAAGCCTACCGGCGTAAAGGCGTGGCCGCGCTGGTTTGGCTGAGTGGGGATATCGAAGGCCGGATCATCTTTGATCTTGACCCGGAGACATCGGTGCGCGTCGCCAGCCGTTTTGCCGGGGCCGAATTGCCGGAATCCGACGAACTGGTGCGCGAAACTGTCTGCGAACTCGCCAACCAGGTCATCGGCAACGCCGTCACCTCCCTGAACGATCAGGGCTTTCATTTTCGCGTGCATCCGCCGGTGATCCATACCTCTGAGCACGGCGTTAAGGGCAGCGAAGACACAGAAGCGCTGGTGATCTGCTTTGAGACCTGCAGCGGGAACCTCTTTATGAATATCGCGCTGCGCTACAATCGCTCCGTCCAAGGCGGACTCGCAGCCGGTGTGGGGCATAGAGATTGTTGAATTCTGATTTGTTGAATAAGAAACCGTCGCCGCTTTCCAATCACTACTTTCGCTAATTCAATCAGATACTAATAGATCACACTGGGCTCAAGGTCCCGGCAGCATGAGTACCGGATTCTGCAGCGGCGGGTTGCAGGGCTGTCCGGCAGGAGGCTGCTGCGCCTGATTCAGGCACAGCCCGCCTACCGGCGATGGCGGATTGAATCCGCTGAAGGGCATTGGAATACCGAGCACCGTCAAACCATCGGCGGAGGTTACGAGCGTGTTGTCGGAAGTGCGGATGATCTCGGTGTTCCCGGAATCACACACCGCTGCGTACACCCTGGAACCGTCTCCCGAGGCGCCAACACTCACGCGAAATCTGGCTGGACGAGCCGAAGTTGCGGGATTGCAGCCGGTGTCGTTCACCATATCCACAGTTGCCGTGCCCAGCGGGATCACGGTGGAGATGGTATTGCTCAGCGCATCGAGCACGCTCACCTGCGAAGTGATGGTGCAAGCCTGGCCTGTAAGACAGGGCGAGGGGGAGAGCTGAAAACTGGCAACGTACGCCCGGCTGCCATCCAGCAAAACAGTGACAGATACCGGCGTGAAGGTTGCCGGACAATTTGGTGGGATGAAGCCCGGAACCACGCAGTTGGTTGACAATAGAAGCGTGTTCGGGGGACTAAGTGACGGATCTGCGGAGACATCCAATACGCTAACAGTGTTCGCCAGTGGATTGGTCACATAGATCCGATTTCGGGCCCTGTCGTACTGCATGAAATTGGCGCCAACTCCGACCGATGGGCAAACGGGTTGCGATACGCCACCGCAAAGGACAGCATCAGCATTTGTATCGATAACAGACACCGTCCCGCTGCCCGCATTGAGCACGTAGACACGGCTGCTGTCGGATCGTGCCGCCGCCCAAACGGGAGATGCTCCCGTGAGAATAGTAGCGATGAAAGCCTTGTTCACTCCGCTGATACTAGTTACGGTTCCGTCCCCGTTGTTGACGGCATAAACTTTCGTGGCATTCGGAGTTTCGGCCAGCGCAATCGGGCTCGCACCTACCGGAACCAGGTTTGTGACTACATTGCTCGTAACCGGAATCACCGCCACAGTATTGGCGCCGGCATTCGCCACATAGACAGTACTGTTATCCGCGACAACAAAAACCGGGGACGATCCAGCCGGCAGGCTGGTGGTGGCGGGGGACAGGACCGTCCCCAGAGCATAGGACGAGATCGTATCCTCGGCATTATTCGCGACGTATACTCGGCCGCCGTTTGGCAGCAAGGCGGCGTGAAGTGGGGCCACTCCGACCGTCTGGACTCCCACATTGCTGTCACCAGAAACGTCGATCCGTGTGGCTGCACCCCGGTTCGCCTGGCCATTGTCGCTGATAACAAGCACAAAATGGAGAGAGCCGGGATCGGGAGGAGGTGTGGGCTGGGGAACAGCCACGGGACGGAAAACGTCGCCGCAGCCAATTTCTAGGAACACAATGATCAGCAAAGCCGCTAGCCGGCTGGCGCACCAACTCGTTCGCATTCAGTGTTCTCGGAAGAATTTTCTATTCTAATGATTGCCGGCGGAATGCGCCAGAGAGGCAAGTCTTAGTTCGCGGGTTGCGGGTGAGCATCAGCCCATTCCGGCCCGGGAACTGAATGCTGATGGCTGATAGCTTAGAGCTGCGTTCACGCCCTATGCCGAGCCCTTTTTCGTGGACCGTGGTGCTCCGCGGCGTGAACTTCGGGCAAGCGTGTTTCGGTAGCGCGACCTCCGCCAGCGGCGCTAACAGCGGGCTTCTTCTTGCCTTCCATCTGCGCCAAACTTTCTTTCAGAGCCGCCATGAGATCGACCACGGGAGCCATCTTCCTGGGCTTCTCGATCTCCACAACTTTTCCGCCTTCCAGCTTGGTCTGGATCAGCTTTTTCAGGTTTTCCTGGAATTCGTCGTGGTATTTGTCGGGGTCCCAGCCGCTGGCAAGCGCCTCAATCAACTGATTGGCTACCTTGATTTCGGATTCTTTCAGCTCGACGTCAGGTGCGCCGAAGTTCTCCAACTCGCGCACTTCTTCCGAGTAGTACATGGTATGCAGCATCAGTCCGCCCTTATGTGGACGCAGGAACACTGTGTACTCGCGGTTATGCATGGTGAGCTTGGCAATGCCTACGTACTCGCTCTGTTCGAGCGACTTGGTGAGTAGCGCGTACGGACGACGGCCGGCTTCTTCCGGCACCATGTAATACGAAGATTCAAAGAACACCGGATCAACGTCGCTTTCTTTTACGAATTCCAGGATCTCCATGGTCTTCGCGGTATTGGGTTCGATCTTCTTGATCTCTTCGGGCTCGAGCACGACGTATTCGTCCTTGCGGTATTCATAGCCCTTCACGATTTCGCTGCGCTCCACCACGCGATTGTCGGTGGGGCAATAGAGCTGCTGCTTGATGCGAGTGAGGTCGTCGCGGTGCAGCATGTTAAAGGAAATGCCCGAACTGCGCGCGCCGGAGAAAAGCCGTACCGGCATTGAAATGAGTCCGAACGTCAGATATCCAGACCAAACGGAGGCCGCCATAGTTGTTATCTCCCCGCAACCGGACGCCAGAGCAGAGTCGTGCCAGGCTAGTGAGTTTAGACTACAACGTCAGTTTTGATGCATGAAGCTGACGGGGGTAATCGAAAGTTAAAGCACCAGTAGTAGGGCTGGACGCGGCTAGCCCCTAGGGATTGTAGTACCTTGCCTAAGGGCGGCGTCTCGCCGGCCAGAGACTTTCCATGGCTTAGTTGAATGCTCATCGCTAATTCTATGCAGTTGTCCGCGCTAGCAGCCGTAGGGTTCTTTTCCCTGACAGGGCTTTGGCCGGCGCTGCTTGCAACGTTTGTATTTGCAGCCCTCGCCCGCTGGATGCGTGGTGTGAGCCGCTCTGGCGCAGTAGCTGGCGCCCTGGTTTGTTTTCTGCTCTACGCATGCGAGGGATGGCAAGCTTTTGTGCTGCTGGCAGCGGTTTTTCTTCTCACCTGGGCCGCGACTCACGTCGGTTATGAACGCAAGCAGAGATTGGGCACTGCCGAGAAGAGTGAAGGACGCAAGGCTTCGCAGATCCTGGCCAATCTGGGTGTAGCCGCCGGGTCAGCCGTGTTGTTCTTGTACAGCGGCGGCAGGCCCATTTTTCTTGCTGCTCTGGTCGCCGCTCTTGCGGAGGCAGCCGCCGATACGGTTTCGAGCGAAATCGGTCAGGCCATGAGCGATCAGGCGCGCATGATCACGAATTGGAAACCCGTGCCTGCTGGGACAGACGGAGCCGTCAGCTGGGCGGGAACGCTGGCTGGCGTTGCGGCTGCAGGGTCAATCAGTCTCATCTCAAATTTGACGGGACTTCTGCCGCTACGTGTATCGGGCATTGCTCTCCTGGCTGCAATTCTTGGCACGTTCTGTGACAGTTACCTGGGCGCATGGCTGGAACGCCGTCATCTGCTCAAAAATGATGCCGTAAACCTTCTTAGCACGCTTGTGGCTGCCGCCGTTGCGGCTTTCCTCGTCAAGAATCTACAGTTGATTTGACGCCTGCTCTACATCACACACTAGTTCATGTCCGGAGGTTCATTGATGGTACATGTCGGGCATCGGAAAATGGATCGACCTCCCAGCAGCAGCTTGCATCTCATATGTGTCAGGGCTTGTGGGCGGGAGATTAAGTGAGAGGGAACGTTCTTTCCGGAATGCGCGTTAAGACATTTGTTATCGGATATGTGCTGGCGTTGGCTCTGCTGCTCTTTGCGCAACAGCGGCGCACCGATTCGCCGCCAGCTTCCGGCTTCCGCGGAGTTGTGGATCTCACTCATTCGGTAAACGCGCAGGTCCCAACCTATGAACCGTCTGAATCCTCCGCATTTAAAGCTGAGACCGTCGCTACTATCGCAAAAGACAAGTATTTCGCCCGCAACATCTCGCTCCCGGAGCACTATAGCACTCACATCGATGCTCCCGCCCACTTCGCTCAGGGCATGTGGACGGTAGACCAGATCCCCGCAGAACGGCTAATTGCGCCGCTTGTGGTCTTAGACGTCAGGACCAGCGTGAAGAGCAATTCGGACTACCAGCTCTCGGTCGCAGACATTTCCGCGTGGGAGAAAGCGAATGGCGAAATCCCGCCGGGAGCGGTCGCGATCGCTTACACAGGATGGGATTCGCGCTGGAGTTCCGCCAAACAATACCGGAACGCCGATGCAAAAGGAGTGATGCACTTTCCCGGATACTCGGAAGATGCCGCCAAGTTTCTGGTTGAGGCTCGCCGGGTTTTCGGGCTGGGCATCGACACACTGAGCATTGACTATGGCCCATCGCAGGATTTCCCTGTACACCAGTACACGCTATCGCACAGCCTCTATCATCTGGAAAACGTCGCCAATCTGGGCGTGGTCCCCGCGAAAGGCGCGACAGTTGTAGTCGCTCCAATGAAACTGGAGGGTGGCTCCGGCGGCCCGGTACGGATTTTGGCACTGGTGAAGTAGCAGTTCTCAGTTCTCAGTTCTCAGTTCTCAGCCCTAGTCCTCCCCGACCGGCGATGATGCCAGGCAACGTTGTTTTCTGAACCCTCTGACTTTCGCTCTTCATCTCATCCAGTAACTACTGACCTTGGGGAGGAAAGATGAGCGATCCGCGCTATCCTATCGGAAAGTTTGTTTATGACATCCCGCCTAACGCACAACAGCGACAGACCTTGATCCAGGACATCGAGCAAACACCGGCAGCGTTGCGGGCTGCGGTGCAGGGCCTTTCTTCCCAGCAGCTAGAAACTCCTTATCGCGAGGGTGGTTGGACGGTGCGACAGGTTGTGCATCACGTGCCTGAAAGCCACATGAATGCCTACATCCGGTTCAAGCTGGCGCTGACTGAGGAAGAACCGACAATCAAGCCCTACATGGAGGACCGTTGGGCGACATTGCCGGACGTCCAGTCAACACCTGTCGATATTTCCCTGGCGCTGCTGGACAGCCTGCACGATCGCTGGGTGCGCCTACTTCAGTCGCTAAAGCCGGAGGAATGGAAACGAACTTTTCGCCATCCCGAACTCGGAGTTGTGTCGCTGGAGAGAAATCTCGCCCTGTATTCCTGGCATGGCCGGCACCATGTGGCGCACGTCACGGAGTTGAGGAAGAGGACGGGCTGGTAGAGAAGCAGGTTTCAAGGTCTTAAGGCCGCAAAGTTTCAAGCTTACTAAAAGCGAATAAGCTTTCTTTACATCCCGAAACATTGAAACTTTGAAACGTTGTCCTACGCCGGTATTCCCGCCCGCCACAACATGTAGCTGACGGCTTCCCGAGCGACGGCTTTTACCTTCTGCCAGGCGGAACGTGGCCGCGAATCGGGACGCGGGGCGACATATACCTTTACTCCTTCGTGCTCGAGCAGCTTCCGGATGCGGAACACGTGATAGGCATCGCTGACCGCAACACAACTATGCATGTTGTTCGCACGCATGATCACCCCCACTCGCTCGGCGGAATGAGCGGTATCCGTCCCCTGGGTTTCAGCTATGAGAGCGGCGTCGCCAATGCCGCGATGCATCAAGTAATCGTGACCCACACCACCTTCGCTAAAGCTCGGGTCTGCGGCGGATCCTCCGGTGGTGATCACCACCAGCGCAACACCTCGTTGATAAAGGTCTAAGGCGTGGTCCAGGCGGGCCCGGTAGACAGGCGAGGGCCGCCCCGCGTACTCGGCGGCGCCAAAAACCACGATGGCGTCAGCTTTATGAATTTCCTGCTGCGAAGCGGCGTGAACAATTCCCAGGCAGACAATGACAAAAGTAGCCGAAACGAAAGCCAACGAAGCCAGCAGCAACCGTACCCACCAACTCAGACTGCTTCGCCGCTCAACCACTGTTTGCGTCATCCCTGGGCAAAGAACTCGGAGATCTCCTGCGCCGGAATCGCGCCTTCGCGAATGACCCGCCAGCGAGCCTCGTTGTCGGTGAGATCGACGATGGTGGATGGAATTTCGCGGGGCGAGGTGCCACCGTCTACGATGATCGAAATACGGTTCTGCAGTTGGTCTCTCACCGCAAGGGCGGTAGTACACTCCGCCGCTCCGCTCAAGTTCGCGGAGGTAGCGGTGATTGGGATCCCTGCGGCTTTAACTACTTCGAGAGGAATTTTCGCACTCGGAATCCGTAGCGCCACGTTGCCCGTATTGGCCGTCACTTTCAGCGGAAGTTTTGAGGCGGCCGGCGCAATAATGGTCAGCGGGCCGGGCCAGAATTTTCGCGCCAGCGCGTAAAATTCTTCCGGCAAATGAGCCAGCTCTTCTGCCTGGTCAACGCTCTCGATCAGCAACGACAGCGGCTTGTGCCGGGAGCGCGACTTGATCTCATACACCCGGTCGACGGCGCGCAAATTGAACGGATCTGCCGCCAGGCCGTAAAAGGTGTCGGTGGGCATGCCGAGAACTTCGCCCGCGCGAATCTGGTCCGCTGCATACCGGACCAATGAAATCTCGGGTCGCTCACTGTTAATCTTGAGGATCTCCGGGCGCACCACTGCTCCCTTCCAAGTCCTAGAAACTGAGGTCTGTACTGAAATGGCGAAAGCTAACATAACACGAGCAAGCCCTGCAAGCCGAGCCGATGTGATTCGCAGACTTCAGTCTTGAGCTAGTGCGCATCCGGCGGGAATTTGTAGATTAGCCCCCAGTCTTCCTGATCCTGCTTCCGGTGAATCGCAGCCTGCCGCTGTTCCGCGGGAGTGGACTCGGTCAATCCGGGCAGCTTGTTGTCGGGCGTAAGCGGCCAAGGTCCGCGAGAGTAGGAAAGCACCGCATGAATCCCGGGCGCATCGTGGCAAACGCCGCATTGCAGCAGAACAGGCGTCTGCTGATTGCCATGACTGCCCTCTTCTTTCTGCTCCAGTTCGTCGAAACCTTCGTTAAACAAACCCTGCGGATATTCCGTCTCCTCGCTACCCACAGCCCGCAGCCCGCCCTTTCCCGCGAAGAGCAGGGCTCGACTCAGTCGGAACTCGAACACGTCCTGAAATTGCCGGAAGCTGCCAGCCTTCCACACTTCGCGGGTAGGCACCTCTCGAAACACGCGGATCTGAACCGATTCCGTGAGTGGAGTAGGGCTTAACCTGCCGTCAGTGTCGATCAATAACATCTGCCGAACCAGAGCTACCTCAGTTCCTGCGGGGAATTGCGGCAGGTTGGGATTAGGGATAAACGGAAAACCGCCTCCCGCATGTCTCACTGACTCGTGAGACTGATCGTGATTCGGAACCGTCGGGTTGGGAAAATCACGTAACTGGGTGACATACGCCTGCGTAGCACGCCGCCCGCCAGGCAGCCGCAAAAAGACGAAAAACGCCGAACGACCGCCGAAACTCTCGACGTGCGACACTGCGAGTGGCGAGCCGGCCTTGTTCCCGAGGCAGACCCAGGAGCCGGAGGCATCGAGCAGGTCGGGAGGAAGAAAGGCAAAATCTCTGTGAGCAGGATCATACTGTGCCGGGAATGCTCTAGACGCGGCTGCGATCGCATAGTTATCGGGAAGCGATCGAATCTGCTCGGGGGAAAGGGCCAAGCGGACGAGGATTTCGGCAAGTCTTTCCCGAAGCAGACCTCGACCCGGATACTCGTTCGCGTCGATGTTTTTCAGCCAGTCGAATACTGCCCAAAGATCGCGCTGGAGCATTGCTCGCTTCACCGGATCGTTGACCAGTTTCTCTCCAGAACTGGAAAGAAACTGGTTGAGCCGAGTGACGGCTTGCTGGTTCGACGGGCCGCTGAGCAGATATTTGGTCTCGCTCCACAATGGCGGGTCGAGTATGTCGCCGCCGTATTGCCTTCCGTCAAAACTCGTCCGTAGATAAAACTGGTTGAACAGCCGGTTCCACAGATGCTCCGGTCTGGCGTCGTAGAGGGCCGGCGGTTGTGTGTTCGTGGAAGCCGCATACACAAGCAAGACGAAAGCCGCGAGCCCGCTAAACACTGAAAAATGCCGCATAGCTGCTCCGCTGGTTTGCGGCAGAATCATACGCTTATCCTGTAACAGGAGCTACGCACTATGGGCAATCGGCAACATATAGCGTCCCCAGACCTTCGACGCGGGTAGTTGGCAATTGTCCGGCGAAAATCAGTATCATTCAGCGGGCACGCACCAGGTGAAATCCTCGACCCAGCACGAACGGTTACGGCCCATCCAAGGTCGCCATAACGCACTGGTAAAAGAACTCCGCCAGGCCTTTGCCCGCGGCGAGCTCACCTCGGATGGGCACGTCGCTATCGAAGGTTTGCGTATTGTCGACGAAGCCATCCGTAGTGGGCTACGGTTCCGCGCCGTGTTCTTCAGCAGCTCCGCCCAAGGCAAGGCAGGGTACCTGCTGCCGCAGATTGGCGCCCATGTGGAAACGGTGCTGCTGCTGGACAAGGTCTTCGCCAGCGCGGTGCCCACGGAAGCTCCGCAAGGCATCGCCGCGCTGGTACGCTGGAGAGGCTCCTCGCTTGACGATCTGCTGGCGCTGGCTCAAGCCGCGCCGCTGGTCGCTGTGGTTGGAGTACAGGATCCCGGAAATCTGGGGACGATCATGCGCTCGGCGGAAGCATTCGGGGCCGCCGGCCTGTTGCTGGGCGAAGGCACCGTGAGCCCATTCAACCCCAAGGTAGTGCGGGCCTCGGCGGGATCGGTGTTCCGGCTGCCTGTTGTACGTGTGAAGCTCGAGCAAACGCTCGATCAACTGAGAGCCAACAACATCCGTTTAATCGCTACTTCGTCGCATAAAGGAACCAGGCTGGACGAGGCAAAGCTTGTCCCTCCGTTAGCCATCTTTATTGGCAATGAGGGCGCCGGACTGCCACGTGCTGTGCTGTCCCATATGGACGAGATGGTCGTCATCCCGCATTCTTCCAGTGTTGAATCGCTCAATGCCGGCGTGGCGGCCAGCATTGTGTTGTATGAGGCAGCAAGGCAGAGGACACCGAAGATAGGTAAGTGAAAATTGTTTCACCACAGAGTCACAGAGGCACAGAGAAACGTTTTAGGCGATCACGCACTGTTCAAAGAGCACAGGGCATCATCAGAAGAGTTCTTTGGTTTTCTCTGTGACTCTGTGTTGAAAGTGAATTGATCTTGAATTTGTTCCAGTCCATCCCGAGCGACGCCGGTTCACCAGACCGCACCCGGCCGCTGGCCGACCGCATGCGTCCGCGAAGCCTCGACGAATTCGTAGGTCAGGATCACCTGGTAGCTCCCGGCAAACCCCTGCGTACGCAACTGGAGCGAGACGATACTGGCTCGTTGATCTTCTGGGGCCCGCCGGGTACAGGAAAAACCACGCTGGCGAAGATCATCGCGCGCATGACTAAGGCGGAGTTCATCGAATTCTCCGCCGTGCTCACCGGAATTAAAGAAATCAAGCAAGCGATGGCCGATGCCGAGCGCGCCCGGCAATACGGCACGCGCACCATTGTGTTCATCGACGAAATTCACCGCTTCAACAAGGCGCAGCAGGATGCGTTTCTGCCGCACGTGGAAAAAGGCAACATCCGCCTGATCGGAGCGACCACAGAAAATCCTTCGTTTGAAGTAATTTCTGCGCTGCTCTCTCGCACTCGCGTGTACGTGCTAAAGCCACTCACCGCCGACCAGATCGTAGGGCTGCTACAACGAGCGTTGGCGGATGAAGAGCGGGGGCTGGGCTCGATGAAGCTGCAGGCAACCGAAGAAGCTCTGATGAAAATTGCCGCCTATTCCAGCGGCGACGCCCGCACCGCATATAACGCGCTCGAAGTTGCGGCTACTTTGGCGCTGGAACGCGCAGGGGCAGAAACAGGGGGAGAGATCACTGGCGACATCGCCCAGGATGCCCTGCAAAAACGAGTCCTCCTGTATGACAAAGCGGGCGAAGAACATTACAACCTGATCTCCGCGCTGCACAAATCCGTGCGCAATAGCGATGCCGACGCTTCCCTCTACTGGCTGGGACGCATGCTCGAAGCTGGCGAAGATCCGCTATATATCGCCCGCCGTGTGGTTCGCATGGCTGTGGAAGACATCGGGCTGGCCGATCCCAGCGCGCTTTCTTTATGCGTGGCGGCCCGCGACGCCGTGGACTTCATCGGCATGCCGGAAGGCAATCTGGCGCTGGCGCAAGCCGTGGTCTACCTTGCGCTCGCTCCCAAATCAAACGCGCTGTATACGGCATATGGCGCGGTACAGGAGGATGTGGAGCGCACCGCCGCCGAGTCAGTTCCCCTGCACCTGCGGAACGCGCCCAGCGGTCTGATGAAGCATTTAGGTTACGGCCAGGGATACCATTATGCCCACAACCTGGAAGACAAAGTGGCGGACATGCAGTGCCTGCCGGATAATCTGCGTGGCCGCATTTACTACCATCCCACCAATGAAGGCGTAGAAAAGCGCATCCGAGAGCGATTGGAAGAGATCAAGCGCCGCCGCTCGCAGACGGCAAAGCTCGGCTCGCCAACGCCAAAAACAGAGTCTTAGGAGTATCCTTCCGCATCCTTAACTGGTAACGGCGAGGCGAACTCAACTCCGCTTGGAGGACCTTCGATGGCGACTACCCCGCGCACTGCACCTTCCGACTACGTTGTTCGGCCACTTGATTTCGAGCAAGTTGAAGACCTTCTGAAGTTGCAGAAAGCCGCCCAGAAAATCACTTCGATTCTTGACCTGGATCAGCTCATCGATCACGTTGTCAACGATGTTGCCCGGTCGTTTGGCTGCATCGAAGCCAACATCTACCTGCACGACGAACAGCGGGGAGAGTTGGTGCTGACCGGAATTCATGCCTGCCCTGATTGTGCCAGCCTCGGAAAAGGTTACGGCCTCAAGATTGGGAAAGATGGAATGGTTGGTTTTGTCGCTTCCACTGGTCAGATGCGTTACGCCCCTGACGTGCGCAAAGATCCTTATTTCGTTGCTTGCCAGGCGCCCACTCTCTCTGAGGTGGCAATTCCTCTGCTCGTTGACGGACACCTGGTAGGCGTATTTGTCGCTTCACATCCCGAGCTCGACGCCTTTCCACCGGAGCAGTTGCGCCTGCTGCAGTCGCTGTGCAGTCACATTGCTGTCGCCGTCCACAATGCGCGGATGTTTCAGAAAGAGCGTGGTGAGCGAGAGACGATGGCGCGCGAGGTCCAGGAAGCACGCATCATTCAGCAGGCGCTGTTGCCCAAGAGCTCGCCGTTTGTGCCCGGATTTGCGATCTCGGGTTTTTCTATTCCTGCTGGCGCAGTGGGCGGTGATTGGTACGATTTCATTCCTCTGGAGGATGGCCGCTGGGGACTGGTGCTGGCCGATGTCTCTGGAAAAGGAACTGCGGCGGGCCTTTTGATGTCGGCCACGCGCGGCATGCTCCGTTCCCTTGCCGAAGCGTGCTGCACTCCGGAGGAAGTTCTAACCCGCTTGAATCGCCTGATGCTCGTGGATTTTCCTGCTGGAAAGTTCGTCACTATGATCTACGGGGTGTTCGATCCGGCGAAGCGAAGTCTCACATTTGCCAGCGCCGGACATCTTCCACCCTTGCTGGTCGACGGCGATTGCTCGCGTTTTGTACAAACCGAGAAAGGAATCCCACTCGGCCTGGGCTCTGGTGGATTTTCCGAAGTCGTGGTTGACCTGTCCAAAGGCTCGCGACTGGTTCTCTACAGCGATGGAATTACAGAAGCCACCGGTCCAACAGACCAGGAATACGGCCCGGAGCGACTGCAGGAACATTTCTTGCTGCCGGAATCGACGCCCGAAAGCGTCCTCGCAGACGTGCGCACCTTCTCCAATGGCGTCGGCCTGCAGGATGATGCCACCGTGATTATGATCCGGGCTTGAGAGCGGAGCAGCTTACGCGAAACGCGCCCGGTGTTCTACCAGAATGCAGCGATCCATCACCACGAAGATTCCCGCTTTGCGGGCCTTCTCTGCCGCTCTTTCGTTGATTACCGATTCTTGCATCCAGATCATGGGTACTTTGAGCTGGATTGCCTGATCTACTACTTCGTCCACCGCGTCGGGGCGGCGAAAGACGTTCACGATGTCGATCCTTTCGGGAACGTCGAGCAGAGAAGGATACGAAGTTTCACCCAGCGCTTCATCAATTTGGGGATTCACCGGAATGATTCGATAACCCTGAGTTTGCATGTAGGCCGCGACACCATGGCTGGGGCGAAGTGGGCTATTTGAGAGTCCCACGACGGCTATGGTTTTGGAGCGTTTCAGCAGTTCGGTTATCGGATCAACCCGGGGCGGAGAAACCATACGGAAGCATTGTAGCGGGAGGCGCGCTCGGGAGGCCAGCAGCGCGGGCACTACCCGGTGCTTTTCTTCGTCGGATCTGCCTTCTGCTTGAACATCTTCAGCGCCAGCTTGCGCACCGTTTCTGATACTTCTTTGTTGCCGGACAGGTTGCGCAGATCGTTTATCAGGATATTTTTCATCAGTCCGAGCGAAACATCCAAGGGCGTGCGGGGATTAAAAACCAGGTTACGGACGATGATGTAATTCTTTGCAAATCGCCGCTTCATGGGGATGGTTCTGAGCACTGCTTCCAGCACGTTTTTTTGGCTGGCAATTTTCTCCACTTCTCCGTCGCTTATCTTAGGAGAATCCAGCACCGCCAACGCGACCAACTTAGTGCCGTCACGCACCAGCAGGGAGCGTTCCTCCTTGGTCCCCTTCATTGCCAGTTGAATACGCCCTTTGATATCAAGTTTCGAGATCTTCTGCAGTGCGCTGCCCCGCTCTTCGCCGGCACTCAAGAAGGTCTTTTTTAAGGCGGGTGCCTTTTTCGGCGCAGCCGCAGCGCCAGTTGAAGCCACAGCTGTGGTTGCACTCACGGCAGGCGGAGCTTCCTCCAAGAGTTCTTCCGTGCCGCGCGCCAACTCGTCGTAGATTCCGCCAATCGGCTGAAAGGGCTTGTCTCCTTCCGAAGAGATCTCAGTTTGATGCTCAACCAAGTACGCCATCACTTCCGCATCGAGTACCTCGTCGCCGCTCCCAGTCTCTGGCAAAGCCACTTGCGACAGAATGTCATCCGTAGAATTCTCCACGGGGGATGATGAAGAAATGGGCGATTCCGTGGGCCCAGAATAGTCTTGAGTGGCGGTCTCCTCCGACGTGCTGAGATTCGCATTAGAGGCGAGCGCCTGACGAATAGTGGACGATTTCTGCGCCCGGGAGCTCTTCAGAAAAACCTCGACCACTTCTCGTGAACCCGTGAACCCGAGTACGACGAGGGCTTCTTCGCTGACTGACGGATTCTCCAGGAGAAATGGAAGTAGAACTGGCCTTAGGTTCTCTGCCGCAATCCAATAGTCCAGCACTTCCTTCGATGTGTTCGGATCAGAGGCAGCTTCACGCGAAGATTTCTCGTCCCATCCCGCCAGGGTCAGGCGCGCCTGTTGGCCAAACACCTTGTTGTGCACGGCAAGATGAACCAGGATCTCAATCATCTCCCCCGGAGGGAGTGAGAGGGCGCCGCGCGCTGCCGCCTGCACCAAACTGGCCGGCACTGCCGAAGTGCGGATCAGGTCAATCATGCGCGACATAGGACAGCCTCTGTTTGCGACGCCGCTGCCGCTCCACGCATCGCTTCCGCGTGCCCAGTATTTCCCGTTCGTTCACCACTTGTTCGAGCTCGTCGATTGTTCGAGCTCTCCGACCAGGCGATCGCGATGCTTGGGTCTCAATTCGTCCACTAAAGATCGATAGTACCAAGCGTACCGTCAGTTTTCCCTGGAATCGCTCCCATAGCGGTTGTTTGAGGTTACGATAGTCACCCCAGGATGAAATGCGCGTTGTGTGGTTTGTCAGTCGAACCCGAACGCCGAGCTATGGCTGCTTCTCGCCTCGACGCATTCGCAAATATCCAGTGATGAACGGCTGCAGATCGCCGTCCAGAACGCGGTCAACATCTCCTACTTCAACCTTGGTACGGTGATCTTTGATCAGGCGGTACGGCTGCAGCACGTAAGATCGAATCTGCGAGCCGAAGTCGATGTCGAGCTTGGAATCTTCAATCTTCTTGGTCGCGGCGCGCTTCTTCTCCATTTCGAATTCGTAAAGCTTCGAACGCAGCATGCTCATGGCCCGTTCGCGGTTCTTGTGCTGGGAGCGCTCGTTTTGGCAACTGACGACAATCCCAGTGGGATTGTGGGTGATGCGCACTGCGGAATCCGTCGTATTGACGTGCTGCCCGCCTTTACCGCTGGAACGATAAGTATCAACGCGCAAGTCTTCCGGCTTAATGTCCACTTCGATGCTCTCGTCGATTTCCGGAGACACGTACACGCTGGCGAACGAAGTGTGGCGCCGCTTGGCCTGGTCGAACGGCGAAATCCGCACCAGCCGGTGCACGCCGATTTCACTGGTCAACAGTCCAAAAGCGTATTCGCCGTTCACGGTGAAGGTCGCAGACTTCAGCCCCGCTTCTTCACCCGGTTGGTAGTCGTTCAGCACAGTCTGAAAACCCTGCCGCTCCGCCCATCGCAGATACATGCGCAACAGCATGTCGGCCCAGTCCTGCGACTCAGTTCCGCCCGCGCCAGGGTGAATGGTCACAATCGCGTTCCGCGCATCGTTTTCGCCGGAGAGCAGTGTCTCAGTCTCAATGCGATCGACTAACTGGCGCAGGGAATCAATCTCGCGGCGCAAGTCGGCATCGACTTTCTCTCCTTCCCGTGCCAGCTCGAAATAGGCGGAGATGTCGTCGGTGCGCCGGATGAGATCAGTCTCGGTAGCCAAGACGTCCTCCAGACGCTTTTTCTCACGCATCACGGTTTGTGATTTCTGGGGATTTGACCAGAGATTCGGGTCGGCAGCCTGCTTTTCGATTTCGGCTAGCTGTTGACGCAGCTTGCTTGCGTCAAAGGTACTCCCGAAGGTCGTGAACCTTATTTTTTAAAGCCGCGTATTCCTGTTCCAGTTCTTCGACCATAGCTAGCGCTTCGTCCTTCGGAGGAATGGCAGGCGCAAAGCCAGCGCCCCTACTGAAATTATCGCACACAGGAAGGCGAACCAGTCCCCATGGCGGGTGTAGAAGGTGGTTACATTCGACAAGGCGTAAGGAGCATCCAGCACGGTGCGGATTTTTCGCGGCACGCTGGCCACAACCCGGCCGTACGGGTCAATCGAGGAAGTCACGCCAGTATTCGTATCCCGCAGCAGCCAGCGGGCATTCTCCACCGCGCGCATGCGAGCCTGTTTGAGATGCTGTGCGTAGGCGCCGCTGTCGCCATACCAACCATCGTTCGACAGGTTAAGGAACACGTTGGCGCCATTCGCCGCGAAGCGCCTCACTTCATCCGGAAACACGGATTCATAGCAGATGAACACTCCCAGCTTTTGGCCATCGGCGATGAGCGGCTGGCGCGCTTCTCCATGAGTGAAGTCGCCTACTTCCTTGGTGAGCCCTCCGGCAAATCCAAACAGCTTCGGAAAGGGGACGTATTCTCCGAAAGGCACGAGATGTACCTTATCGTAACGGCCCACCCACTCGCCCTGCGGATTGACCAGCACGGCTGAGTTGTATGCCTGCGTGGTCTGCTCGGGATTCATGGTGGCGTTGCGAACTCCCACCGCCCCGGCCACAACCCAGGTCTTCGCCTCGCGCGCAACCCTGCTGACTGCATCGCGAAACAAAGGGTCGCTGGTATAAAACGGCGCAGGAGATTCCGGCCAGGCGATCAGGTCGGGATCCTTCGCACCCCCATCAGGATTCAGGCTGACTCGCATCAGGTCCTGCAGTGTATTTTCAAAGTATTCCTTCGTCCAGTCGGCGCCCTGCAAGACGGGAATATTCGACTGCACCAGTCGCGCCAAATGATCCTTGGACAGAGGAGCCGGGTTGATGAGACGTCCAGATTGCAGAATCAGCACCGCAACGCTGGCGGCAATCAAAAGTGGCCTGCGTTGGCCGGGCCGAAGCAGGAATGCTGCCGCAAAGGCTGCATTGACCAGCATGATCTCGAATGAAACTCCATAAACGCCCGTAATTGTAGCGACTCGGGCCAGCGGAATGTTGTCCACCTGGATGATCCCAAGAAGATCCCAGGGGAATCCCGTGATCCGGGACCGAGCCAATTCCACGCCCACCCAGACAACCGGCGCAAGCAGCAACGTGCGCCCGCTAAAAGGGCTGTCACCTGCCAATAGGGAGATAACCAACCCGAACAGTCCGTGGTACAAGGCGAGATAAAGACAGAACAAGAGCAGAATTCCGAGAGCGGCCAGCGTATCTACACTGCCGTACACCCGCATCGTGTTGTAAATCCAGTAGCAAGTTGACGCGTACCATAGGATTCCGCAGACATACCCAAGCACAAAGGCCTGCCTCGGTTTGGCGGGCAGCAACTTAGCTGACTCGCGTAGCTGCAACGTCTCTGGCGGCCGCGCGCGTAGCAAAGCGATCAGCAGGGGCGCAACGGCGATCCAGCAGAGAACATAGATATTGGGTAAAGGAAAAATAAGGAATTGCAGAATCGCCGAGAGCAGAACCAGCAGCCATGTACTCTTGTGAATCTGTCGCACCGGGGAAGCATACCAAAATTGTTTCGCGCCGAATCGGGGTACCTGTGATCTTTCAACACGTTGTTCCCGAGAAGTGAATAGTCCATTCGAGCAACACCGGAGAAGCTGATGGTGCTGACCAATCCGCTTCGAAGGAGTCGATCGAATGGACCTTCACCAGAA
>Ga0070697_100000193_pt1 | contig 49702 bp, 22 predicted proteins | sample KBSK1501metaG_FD_65475 | JGI IMG/M metagenome (GOLD analysis project Ga0070697, IMG submission 65475) | Corn, switchgrass and miscanthus rhizosphere microbial communities from Kellogg Biological Station, Michigan, USA - KBS K1-50-1 metaG | ecosystem: Host-associated > Plants > Roots >... | reverse complement strand
ATCTCCACCGGGATCTCGCCGTCCGGCGAGATCCACATCGGGAACCTGCGCGAGGTGATCACCGCCGACGTCCTGTACCGCGTCCTCCTGGAGCGCGGCGTCCGGATCACCCTCGACTACGTCGCCGACAACTTCGACCCGCTGCGCAAGGTCTATCCGTTCCTCGACGCGTCGATCTACCAGAACCACATCGGCAAGCCGCTGTCCGAGATCCCCTGTCCCTGCGGCCGCCATCCCTCGTACGCCGCCCATTTCCTCGAGCCGTTCCTCGCGTCGCTCGTCACACTGCGGATCGAGGTGAAGGTGCTCTACGCCGACCAGATGTACAAGTCGGGGCTGATGGTGCCGCAGATCGTGCAGGCGCTCAAGGGGCGCGACGCGATCGCCCGGATCCTCGCCGAGTGCACCGGGAGGAAGGTCGAGGCGGGGTGGAGCCCGTTCAATCCGATCTGCGGGACCTGCGGAAAGATGACCGACACCGTCGTGAAGGGGTTCTCGGAGAAGGCGGAGACGGTCGACTACACGTGCCCGTGCGGCGGGCGCGGCAGCGTCTCGATGCGCGGCGGCGGCAAGCTGACCTGGCGGGTCGACTGGCCGGCGCGCTGGGCGCGGATCCCGGTCACCATCGAGCCGTTCGGCAAGGACCACGCGACGCGCGGCGGCTCGTACGACACCGGCGCCCTGATCTGCCGGGAGGTCTTCAAGGCGCCGCCGCCCTTCCCGGTGACCTACGAGTGGATCTCGTTCAAGGGCATGGGGGACATGAAGAAGAGCAAGGGGAACGTCCTGTCGGTGCACCGGATGCTCGAGGTCCTGCCACCCGAGGTGCTGCGCTACCTGGTGGTCAAGACGCGTCCGATGCGCTCGATCGGCTTCGACCCCGGGCTGCCCCTCCTGTCGCTGGCCGACGAGTTCGACGACGCGGCCTCGCAGAGCCGGGACGCGCGGGCGCTGCAGCTCGCCGGGGCCGGCCAGTTCACCTCGATCGCCGTGCCGTTCCGCCACCTGGTGAACGTCGTGCAGATGGCGGATTTCGATCTCGATCAGGTCCTCGTCATCCTGCGCCGCAACAACTATCAGGTGCCGGACCCCGCGGCGGTCAAGGAGCGCGCCGGCTACGCGATCCGCTGGCTGCGGGAATTCGCGCCCCCCGAGGTCAAGTTCTCGCTGCAGCGCACGCTCCCGCCCGCCACCGCCGGCCTGACGGAGGGACAGCGCGCGTTCCTCGCCCGCCTGGCCGAGGCGCTCCGCCCGGGCCTGAGCGGCGAGGAGATTCACGCGCTCGTCTACGAGGTCGCCAAGTCGGTGGGGCTCGAGAAGACGACCGCGGCGTTCGAGGCGATCTATCTGGCGTTTCTCGGCCAGCCCAAGGGGCCCCGCGCCGGATGGTTCCTGGCGTTCCTCGAGCGCGAGTTCGTCCAGTCGAGACTGCGCGAGGCGGCGCGGGTGGCGGCATGAGCGCGACACGGCGGTTCGGCGCGCCGCCCCTTCGTGGCGCCGCCGCGCGGGCCTGCCTGGCGTCGTGGCTGCTCCTCCTCGCGGCCGGGCCCGCGGGCGCCGCGCAGGACAGCCCCAAGGAGGCCTATCTCCAGCGCTTCGTCGGGCGCCCCGCCCCGGCGTTCTCGCTGAGGAGCATCGAGGGACGGGAGGTGACGCTGTCCGGCCAGCGCGGCAAGGTCGTCCTGATGAACTACTGGTACTCCGGCTGCTTCCCCTGCCGGGAGGAGACCCCCGACCTGATCCGGCTGTACAAGACGCACCGGGATCGCGGTCTGGTCGTGCTGGGGATCAACCTGGACTCGATCCTGATGCCAACCGACAACGGAGGCCTGCTGAACAGGTTCGTGCAGGACTTCGACATCCCGTACCCGACGCTGATCGCCGACATGAAGATGTATTCCGATTACGGCAAGCCGACGATCGCACCGCTCACGCTGCTCATCGATCGGAAGGGGACGATCGCGCGCGTCTTCTGGGGGGCTTCCTCCTATGCGGTGTTCGACAGCGCGCTCGGCCCCTACCTGGAATCGACCGGCCCGTAGACCGCCGTCTCCCACGCCAGAAGCCGCGCTTCCGCCTCGCGTCGGGTGATGCGTGGCTGGATCCTGAGCCGGTCCGGCACTGTGTCGTGACGTCCCCACCAGCCGGACGGGTTGCGCGTGAGCAGCGCCGCTCCCAGACCGGTGGCGTCCGGGGTGTCGCGGACGACGATCGGTCTTTGAAGGAGATCGGCTTGCGTCTGCAGGAGCGTGCGGCAGCGCGTGAGCCCGCCCGCCGCCAGGATCGGCGCGCCGCCGGCCGCGCCGCGCTCCGCCTCCGAGACGCGCCGGGCGGCGCCCGCGCCACGGCCGGGCGTCGTGGCGTCGCCGGCGGCCGCGGCCCGGACGATCTCGGCGCAGCGGAAGGCGATCGATTCGACGACGGCGCGCACCAGTTCGCGCGGTGACGCTCCGCGCGTCTCGCCCGCGAAACGCGGCCGGGCCGCCGGGTCCCAGCGCGGCGCCCCCAGTCCCGCGACGGCGGGAAGGAAATACAGCGGGCGCGCCGGCCGGCGTTCCGCGCCCAGGTAGCGATCCAGATCGGCGACGCGCAGCGCCAGCCGCAGCCGCTTGCGGACCCAGTCGATCGCCGTCGCCGCCGCGTTGACCGGGCCCTCGACGGCGTAGAGCACCGTGAGAGGCGACCCTGCTCCGTCGCCGCGCCACGATGCCAGAAGCGTCGTCAGGAGTCCCGGCACGTGCGCCAGCTGCTCGCCCGTGCTGATCAGGACGAACGCCCCCGAGCCGTAGTTGATCGTGATGGTGCCCGCGGCGCGGCAGCCGAGACCGATCAGCGCCGCCTGCTGGTCGCCGGTCATCGCGCACATCCTGATCGGCAGCCCCGAGTCGTGGAGGGCGACCGGCGTCGTCAGCGAGGTCGGGAGAATCGCCGGGAGGGCCGGGGCATCGACCAGGGCGCCGAGACCGAAGGTGTCGAACAGATCCAGGTCCCAGGAGCGCGTGGCGAGATCGAACAGGAGCGTGCGCTGGGCATTGGCGTGATCCACGGCGTACACCGCCCCGCCGCTCAGCCGCCACGCCAGGAAACTTCCGAGGGTGCCCCACAACGCCTTCCCCGAAGCGACCCGCCGTTGCAGGCCGCGTACCCGGCGCAGCGCCCAGGCGAGCTTCGCGGCGGAGTAGTGCGGGCTCAGTCTCAGACCGGTCTTCCGCGTGATCGTCTCCGCCAGGTCGTGGCCGGAGCCGCCCTCCGAGCGCAGCCGTGACGTGAGGGGAGCGCCTCGAAGGTCCTGCCAGGAGTAGGCCGGCGTCAGCGGACGGCCGCTGTCGCGATCCCAGAAAAGGACGGTCGAGCGCTGCGTGGCGAGACCGAGCGACTCGATGCTCCGCGACCGTCGCGGCAGGGCGGCGCGCAGCGCCGCCAGCGCCGCGCCCAGGATCTCCTCGGCGTCGTGCTCGACGCGTCCCCCGGGCAGGCGCCGCGTCGCGATCCTGCGGCGCGCGGCGACCGTGGGGACCATGCCGCGGGTGATGACGGCCTTGACGCTCGACGATCCCAGGTCGATACCGGCCGGCATGTCGCGCATTCTACAGCGTGCGCGTGCTCGTTCCGACGCGCGGCGATCCTATGTGGGATTGTTCGAGGCCCCGGGGGAGCGGGCCCGGCGGCGGCGCGGGGCCCGCCGGAGCGCGCAACCGCTGCGCGGTGGATCGGCGCGCTCCGGCTCTGCTCGCCTGGCTCCTGCCCCACTGAAAGGCGTGGGGCCCCGTCGCCGGCTCGAAGGCCCCGCGCCGCCGCCGGGCCCGCTCCCCCAGCACCGCGGTCACTCCGCTCGGACGTCACCCATCGAAACGAGCCACGGCCTGCGGTCGACTCAGCGTAAGGCGCGGCGGCCTGCGCGCGCCGGGACCTCTTCGACCTCGCGCCGAGGGCCCCACCGCGCGCTTTTTGCGCGGTGGGTAGGCGCGAGGCGAAGCGGAGGGGAGGAACGCGCAGCGTTCCGGACCCGTGCCCGGCGGGCGCAGGCCGCCGCGCCTCACGCCGTGCCGCCTGCGGCGTTGACCGGCCCGCACAGGCGTGTCATCCTGCCTGCCGGTGAGCGAGGCGCGCATGGACGCTGTCCGGAACGTCCTGACGGTCGACCTGGAGGAGTGGTTCCACCTCGACGAGGAAGTCGTCCCTGTCGGCACGTGGGACGGTCTCGAGAGCCGGGTGGAGGGCGACACCCGGGTCCTGCTGGACCTGCTCGACGACTGCGCCGTCCGCGCCACCTTCTTCGCTCTCGGCTGGGTGGCGGCGCGCCACCAGGATCTGATCTTCGAGATCCACCACCGCGGTCACGAGATCGCGACGCACGGCTACCTGCACCGCACGGTGGCGGATATGACGCCGGCGGAGTTCCGCTCGGACCTGCGGGAGGCGAGGCTCGCGGTGGAGGGTTGCAGCGGCGGGCCGGTCCAGGGCTACCGCGCGGCGCGCTGGAGCCTGGGCGGCGCCCCGGGAGGCGGCCGCCGCGGGCGCGCCGCCGGGATCGTCACGGCGGCCCTGGACATCCTGATCGAAGAGGGGATCCGCTACGACACGAGTCTCGCCCCGATCGTCCACATCGGCGATCCCTCGTGGCCCGGCGATCCGTACCGCATCGAGCGCCCCGGCGGCTCGATCGTGGAGCTGCCACCCCTGGTAGGCCGCTTCTACGGAGTGCCGCTGCTGTTCGCGGGTGGATGGGCCCTGCGCCGGATACCGAACCGGGTGCTGCTGCGGGAGATCGGGCGGCGCAACCGGCGCGGTGTCCCGGTCGTGATCGACATCCACACATGGGAGCTCGATCCCGATCCACCGCGCGTGCGTCTGCCGCTCAGGTACCGCATGGCCCACTACGGTGGTCTGCGCGGATACGGGAGAAAACTGGCGGAGCTGCTCCGAAGCGTCCCCTGGTCGCCGGCCCGCGATCAACTGGCGCCGCCGCCCGCGGGGCCGATCGAATCGCCGAAGCGGGCCGCGAGCAGCGCCAGGTCCGAACCGTCGACGAGCCCGCTGGCGTCCAGATCGGCGGCGGCGGAGTAGGCCGCTTCGCCCTTCCGGCTTCCGAAGGCGCGCGCCAGAACCGCGAGGTCGTACCCGTCCACCCGGCCGCTCCGGTCGACATCGACGCGGCGCGGGTCGAGCCGGACCTCGATCAGCGCCGGCAGGCCGGTGGCGCCGCCGTCGGGATTGACGACCGTGAGCGTCCGCGGGCCCGGCGCGGCGTCGGGATCGACGTCGACGCGAAGCGTGAGGGTGTCGCCCGGAGCGTCGGGCGAATCGGCGGCGACCGCCGGCACCAGCCTGACGCCTTCGCCCGCCTCGGCGAGCAAGCCTTCCTGGAGATCGTCACCGTGCAGGACGATCGTCCCCGAGTCGGACTGCATGAACGGCACCGTCGCGGCCGAGAAGAGAATCGGATTCGAGCCGAACGCGACGACCTGGGCGAAGTAGGACTCGGCCAGACCCTCGTCGAGACCGGGCAGGCGGCTGTCCGACCAGACCACGAGCGCCTGAGGCGATCGAACGTCGACGCCCGGCGGCGTGGGGAACGGGCGCCCGGGCCGCAGGACGAACGGGACGTACTGCCGGCCGGGGGCCGCGACCAGCGGCGCCCCGCCCGGTCCGGTCTTGAGCCGGCCCCGGCCATCGATCGCCTGCATGTACAGATCCATCGGATCGTCCGGATCGGCGGTCCGGAAATCCTCCCAGACGATGGCGAGGATCCCGCCGGCGAGCAGCTCCTGCCGGCGCAGCCGCATCCCGCCGTCGTGGGCGACCGCCGTGACCGGCGCCGGCCAGGGAAGCCGGCCATCGCGCTCCAGCCGCCGCGCCACGATCGCCTTGGACCCGTGTGCGCGTGATTCCTCCCAGGTGACGAAGAGGCTGCCGTCCGGCGCGGCCAGGGCGTCGACGGAGCGGGCCGCGCCGATCTCTTCAGGTGGGCCGGCGTCCGCGGCGGTCAGGTCGATCCCCTCGTCGCCCCACAGACGCGCCCCGCCGGGAGACATTTTCTGCGCGCGCGCCCGTCCCGAGGCGAGCACGACGATCGCTCCGCCGGCGCCGTCCGCGACCGCCCGCGACACGAGATCGTCGGTCTGCGCGCCGCTCCACGCGCGCACGCCGCCCGCGGGCCACCTCACGGCCCCGTCGCCGCCGATCCGCTGCACCCGGACGTGGCCGTTCGGGTCGGTCTCGTCGTCCCGCGGCTCCCAGAACGACACGTAGACGCCTCCCTGGCCGTCCGGAGCCAGCGAGGCCTCGACGAAGTCACCGTAGAGACCGCCGGTGAAGATCACGGGGTTGTCCCAGAGCGGTCGTCCCGACCCGTCGAGACGCTGCAGGAGCGACACTCCACGATACGTCGGTCGGACGCTGACCGTCTCGCTCCAGGCGACGAACAGACCGCCTTCGCCGTCGGGCAGAACGACCGGGAAACCGGCATCGTGGAGCGGGTCGGAGACGCGGACCGGGTAGCGTCCGAGAAGGCCCAGGCCCTGTCCGTCGTACACCTGGAGGAATACCTGAGATCTGTCGCCCCCGACCTCGGCCTCGTACACCATGGCCAGCGCGAGACGGTCCGGCGCGACCGGCGCCGCGTGCCATGGCTTCTGATCGCCCGAGCCGCCGGCGAGGAGGGCGCCGCAGGGATCGCCGGCGTAGACCCCGTCGCCCGTGGGCAGAGTCCTCAAATCGGCATCGAGATGGATCAGGAACACGTCGTACTGCTCGCTCGGCGGCAAGCCGTCCCGGCGGTCATCGAGCGAGGGGAGATAGAAGCCGCCGGAGCCGTCCGCCACCGGAGAGACGATGACGCGGGGCCCCATCGCGCCCGAGCAGAAGGGGCGGCCCTGCGGCTCCAGGAGGAGAGCGCCGCCGGCGGCGACGAAGGAAGGAGTCAGGACGAGCAGGACGATGGCCGGAAAAAGCGCGGCCGTCCCTCGGGAGGAGAGGCGGGACGGCCGCGGCGCCTCGGGCAGGCGCCATCTCGATCGGTTCATCACCGGTTCAGGGGTCCCGTTCGTTCCCCGGGGCCGCCGCCTCGTGGCCCGCCTGCACGCCGAGCGCCAGCCCGCCTCCGTACGGACCGTAGACGAATTCGACCAGGAAGTCGGACGCCCGCCCGGTGAGCGTCGACAGCGTGCCGCTGTACCCCTCGCGGAACAGCTCGCGGGCGAACTGCTGCGTCGAGACACCGCCGAGAAGGTAGAGGTGGTGCGGCCGGGTGGCGGCGGCGTGCTCACCGTAGAATCCGACGGCCCCGTGCTCGAACGGGCCGTGCAGCTCGCGCGTCCCGTAGGCGCCGACGACCCGGCCGCTCGAGTCGACGAGCTGGTGCAGCGACCCCGGCTCGATCCAGCGTCCGCGCTGCCGGTACCCCTGGATCGGCATGCCGTAGACGTCCCCGGTCGGTGGTCCGAACTCCCCCGAAGGGTCGTGCTCCGCCGCGTCGAGGCTCAAACCCGCCTCACCCGCGATCGGCTGGCCGGAACGGATCTCGCCGTGCTCCGCCAGCGCGCCCGCGAAGCCTCTCTGGAAGGAGGAGTTGAGCAGAAAGGTGCTGAAGACGCCCCCGGCGATCGCCGCGGTGCGGGGCGCGACCCCGAGATCCTGGAGCGTCTGGGTGAATCCGGCGACGATGCCCTCCCCCAGCGGCGTATGCAGGATCACCGACGTGACGGCGGCCGCGTAGAGCGCCGGCTGGGACGCGGCCAGCGAGCGCAGCGCGACCCCCCAGCCCGGTCCGGCGGCCGCCGTGAGGAAGATGGTCGTCCCGGTGAGGGCGACCGACGTGCCGACGTCCGCGCGCGTGTCGCGGTCCATGAGCGCCAGCGCCCCGACGAACAGGATCAGCCCCAGTGGATTCCGGCCGCCCGGATCGGACAGATTCACGGGGTTGTCACGCGCGTAGGCGTAACGGTTCAGCGCCGCCGGCTCGGTCGCTTCCGGCACCAGGGCGTCCGGCTCGAGGAATCTGCCCAGCTCCGGGTCGTAATGCCGGGCGCCCATGAGCAGCAGCCCGGTGGCGCGGTTCGCGGGCGAGCCGGTGAACAGACGGGTCGTGGCCGGGTCGTCCTGCGCGGCGGTGCCTCTGCCGAACGGACGATAGTCGTAGCGGGCCACCAGACGACCCTGGTCGTCGATGACGGCCCGCATGCTGCCCAGATGATCGGTGATCGGATAGAGCGTCCGGCCGCTGGCGTCGACCGTGGCGACCCGGCGCCCCCCGGCGAAATAGCTCAGCGTCACCACGCCGTTCCGCACCTCGATCTGCGGCATCGGAGCGAGCACGGTGGTGCGCGGCTGCCCGGGGACGTCGGTCACCTCGCGCACGCGCCGGCCATCGGCGTCGTAGGTCTCGTGGATCACCAGGCCGCTGGCGATGTCCACGAGGCGGGACAGACGACCCTCCGCATCGTAGGTCATGACGCGGTTCGAGGCGGAGGAGCGGACGGCGCTGACATTGCCGGCGGCATCGAAGGACATCGACTGCCCGATGGTCGAGCGCGTCACCCGTTGCGGGTGGAGCGCATCGTCGTAGAAGAAGCCGACTCCTTCCTTGGCGAGCAGGCTGCCGGCGTCGTCGTAGAGATAGGCGAAATCGCCGTACGCGCCGACGGCCCGGGTGAGACGATGGCGCCCGTCGTAGGTGAAGACCTGGGCCGATGGCAGCGTCGGATCGCGACGGTCGTCGATCCGTGAGATCAGGTCGTCGTCGAAGTAGCCGTAGCCGTCGTCCAGGAGGGAGTCGCCACGCGGCCCGATGGCGTGCAACCGCAGCGGGCGGCCGGTCGCGGGCTCGTACTCGGTGACGACCCGCCCGCCGTTGTTCAGCGTGATGGCGGTCACCTGACCCCGCTCGTTGTAGGACAGGGCGGGGGCGAACGGCTGCGCGGCGCTCAGGTTGCCGCCGTCGTCGTACGAAAAGCCCGCCGCCGGTCCGCCGGGCAGCGTCTCCTGGACGATCCGGCCCTGGGCGTCGTAGGCCGTGTCCACCGTATACGTCGCGCCGTCGAGCGTCCGCGACATGCGCGTCACGCGTCCCATCAGATCGTGCTCGAAGCGCTGCGTCCCGGTGGCGTCGCCGATCGACGTCAACCGGCCGAGCGCGCGGGCGCCGGCCCCGCCCTCGTCGTAGGCCCACCAGAAGCGGCTCCCGTCGGAACGATCCTTGCGCACCAGCCGATCGAGCGCGTCGTAGGCGAGACCGGTCACCCGTCCCGCGGGGTCGGTTTCAGCCACCAGGTTGCCCGCGAGATCGAACGTGGAGCGCCACGTCCCGATGTGCGCGTCGGACAGGGTCACGCGCCGGCCGAGAGCATCGTAGGCCACGCCGGTGACGGCACCAGCCGCGTCGATCACCCGCGTCAGCCGTCCGGCGGCGTCGTGCTCGTACGCGGCGATCGACCCGTCGCTCCAGGCTCCGGTGGTGCCCTCGAAGACCTCCGACCGCTCGACGTCGCCGAACGCGTTCCGGCGCAGGTCGCGGCGGTGGCCGAGCGCGTCGAGCCGGGTCTCGTCCCAGCCGGCGTACTGGACGCGCCGCGTCCGGCCGCCGGCGTCCGTCGCGGCGGTGAGGCGGCCGGCGGCGTCGTATTCCAGGCGCGAGACGAAGGCCGCCGCCGGCGGCGCGTACGTCTCGCCGGTGGCGTAGAACGGCTCGGCCCGCGTCGCGATCCGGCCGGCCGGATCGAAGACGACCGCGCCACCCACCACCATGCGCCCGCCCGTCGACTCGATCTTCGTCTCCAGCAGACGACCGAGACCGTCGAAATAGGCGATCGACTCGAGGCACCCGGCCGTGCCCGAGCGCTCGCCCGCGCCGCTTGTTTCGCGCGCGTAGCGGAAGACGCGGGCCGGCATCGAGTCATCGTCGCGCCGATACGAGACGGTGGGTCTGTCGGATGAATCGTACGGTCCGTACTCGGCCGTCTTCCGGCCGAACCCGTCGTACTCGATCTGAGTCACCGCTCCGTTCGGGTCGGTCACCCGCTGGAGAAGACCGGTGCGCGGATCGAACAGTCGCGTGGTGACGCGACCGAGAGGATCGGTCTCGCTGTCCGGGAAGGTGAACGTCCGGTCGTTCTGTCCCCGGTCGATGAGGCGCCGCCGGCCGAGGGGGTCGGCCTCCCAGGAGAGATTGCCGTACGCGTCGTACCCGCGCGTCGTCGCCGGATCGACGGCATCGTCGGGGCCGCGGCCGCCCGGGCCGGGAGGGCCGCCCCGGCGCTGCTCGCGTGTCGCGAGCCCCGTGACCCCGACCGCGCCGGGTGTCAGACCGTCGTAGGAGGTCCAGGACTCGGAGACGACCACGCCATCGGCGCCCGCGAGCCAGCGGTGCGCGGGCAGGTCGAGAAACCAGCGTCCGCTCGCCGGTCCGGCGCTCGCGCCGTCGTCGAGGGCCGAGACGAACTCCTCGGTGATCACCCGGTCGTCGAGGGGGTCTTCGACCGAGCCTTCCTGGCGCTCGACGCGGCGCAGCATCATCCGGTCGGGCGCGTGGGTCGTCTCGTCGAACGTGTAGGAATAGGACACGGCGCTGCGCCGCACAAAGGACGCGCTCGTGGCATCGGTCGTCGTCCAGTCGTACAGAGTGGTCTCGTCGCGGACGAGCGGGTGGGCGAGCGGCGCGGTCGTGTCGCTCGTGTCGTACGTCCATTCGGTGCGCGTGAACACGGCCGAGTCGGCGGTGCGGCGCGCCACGCTCCGCTGCGGGACTCCGCGCAAAGGCGCCGCGCGCAGGTCCGGCTGCTGGTAGTACAGCGTCTCCACCGCGCTGTCGCCGCCGGGCGCGGTGACCGTGACCCTGCGGAAGCCCCGGAACTCCCGTCCCGCATGGTTGTGGTACGGCCCGTCGTAGGCGTACCGGGTCGTGTAGAGATTCCCCATCCCGTCCTCGTCCGACCGCTCTGTCACGACCGCCAGCGGGTACGGCAGGGCGGCGCGCCCGCCGCCCTCGACGAGACCGCGGTGGGGCGCCGGGGCGTAGACGAGCGTGGAGCGCCCGCCGATGCCGTTCGTGTACGACTTCAAGAGCGACCCGGGGCTCCAGGCCGTGTTGGCGCGCCACTCGCGGGTGCCGACCTCCGGCGCGGCGAGATAGTCGATGCCGCCGTCGCCGTTCAGGTCGACCAGGCGGACACCCTGATCACGCGGCGCGCCGCCGGGCGGCTTGACGACGAACAACCCGGGGAACCAGGAGAAATCGACGCGGCCCCAGCCGCCGGTCGGGATCGGATAGTAGGCGAGCTTCTGCTGCACCCCGTCCCAGGAGCGCGCCAGGAGGATGTAGCTGGTCGGGAAGCGCGTCTCGCTCACCACGCGCAGCCCCCGATCGAGCGAGACGCCGTCCCCCGCGCTGTACACGTCGACGAAGCGCTCGGCGACGACGTTCTCCAGGGACCAGGCGGTGCCGCCCGTCGTCCAGGTCGGCGACGGTCCGCCCGGGCGTCCAGTGTTCAGGTAGGCGACGTTCTGGACCGTGCCGTCGACGTCGGAGGCGCGGAACAGGTCGATGAGGCCGTCGCCGTTCAGCTCCATGAGCCGCAGCCCCATGTCGAGGTAACGGCCGTGGCTGACGTGGCGCACGAACGGGTCGTCCGGCAGGATCCAGCCGGAGTCGAGACGATACTGCGCATGGTCGTAGAGATAGACGCGGCGCGTCGACGGGGCGCCCCATTCGGCGCGCGAGACCACGAGATCGGCCCGTCCGTCGGCGTTGACGTCGGCGATGCGCACTCCGAGGTCGTCGCTGATGTCGCGGTCCGACTCCGCGTGCACCCAGACGAACGGCTCGTCCGGCAGGGGATACGACGCGCTCCTGTCGGTCGTGAAGCCGGACCCCGTGTTGAGGAAGACACCTTTCCGGAGACCGAGGTTGTAGTGCTGGGCGATGCGGACGATGTCGGGATAGCCGTCATCGTTCACGTCCAGGAAGCGCACGCCCATCTCGACCCGGTTGAACGTCCCGCGCTTGAGCACGAAGTAGGCGCTGCGGCTCTAGTCGGCGGTGTCGATCAGATTGGCCAGAGAGGCGGTCCAGCCGGTGTCGTACGCGAAACCGCTGCCGGTGTTCAGGTAGACGGCGGCCGTCACCTGGTACACGCCGCCCGACAGGGACGCCGCGAACTGGACGAGATCCGGGAGCCCGTCGCGATTGAGGTCCTCGAGTCGCACGCCCGGGTCCTCGTCCTCGCCGCTCGAACCGTACACGAGCGGGAGCGGCGGGGCGCCGCCGGAGAGCGGGGCGGGCCAGGAGCCGTAACCGTCGCCGTAGTAGTAGGAGTAGTCGATCGGCGGCAGGACGTTGCCGGCGTCGTCGCCACGCACGATGCCGATCAGGCTCGATTCCCCCAAAGGCAGGGTCGCGACTGCGCTGGCCGCGGTCGAGGTCGACATCGTGGCGTTGATCTTGGGCGGCCCGCCCTTCCGACCGACCGGCGCGGTCGGTCCGCTCGGACCGCCTCCGTCGATCGGCCCCGGCGCGGGCGCGGGCGCGGCCGCGCACGACCCGATGAGATCGGTGGCGCTGCCCGGCATGTCGTAGCGGAACAGGAACGTGCGCGCCGCCTTCCCGGAGACGGTCGTGAGAATCGACGACAGCCGGTAGAGGAACCTCTCGCCGTAAGGTGTCGGCGACTCGTCGCCCCGTCTCTCCCAGCACAGGAGCACCGCGTTCGTCGCCGGAAGACCGGTCGCCGGATGCGCGGCGTAATCGATCCGGATCGGATAGAGACGGGCCGCCTGCGCGAGATAGCGGATCTCCATGACGTTGCCCGGCGCGTCCTCGACGCGATCGAGCCCCCACTTGAAGTCCGGCACCTGCGAGGCGTTGCCGGAGGCGCTGTCGCCGTTGAACCCGAAGCGATAGGAGCGTCCGTCCCGGCCGCGCGCCACCCAGTAGGTCGAGCCCGCACCGTACGGTCCCGGCGCCAGTCGCGCGATCAGAAAGCCGGTGTCGAGGACCGTCCGGAACCGAGTCGAGGACGGATCGAGCGGGTACAGCTCGTACGAGGCTCCGCCCAGCGTCATCACGAAGAGGTCGGTGTTGTCGAAGCGCGGCAGCCCATACCGCGTGCTGCGCTCGATCGAGCCGAGGTCCAGATTGAACCCGTATCCGGCGTTGCCCGGGCCGGCGGTGCTGAGATAGCGGAGCGCGACCTCGGGCTGCAGACCGTGGCGTCCGGGCGGCACGTCGATCGGGACGATGACGCCGGCGATGCCGGAGGCCGGGTCGACCCGCGGCTGCCCCGGCGGGGCGGCGAGACCGTCGCGCCCGACGTCGCCCGGACCGTCGGCCTGCACCGGGCACGACACCACGGCCGCGATCGCCGCCACCAGGATCACTACGGAGGGGCGGGGACGACCCGGACGCCGTGGAACGCCCGCCCCCAGGCGCCGCCGTCTGTCCGGATCGTCCCCCCAGATGACACATCGTCGACTGCCGTTCATACCCGCCTTCCTTTTCCCCTTGGTGGGCCGTGCTGCGCGGTTCGAAAGGCAAGCGGGATGCCAGCGCGGAGGATCGGGGGCGGGCGCGCCCGGCCGACCGCGCAACGACTCGATTCAATGGGGTTTCGCGCGCGGGACGCGTCGCGCGCGCCTGCCGACCCCTTCCGCGGCGGCCTGTGGCGCGTTCGCCCGCGGACACGCGATACGTTTGACAGTCCCGGAGCGCGCATGCTAGACAGTCCGGCGGGAAGCGCAACGTGCACACGACAGCGGCGCGAAGATGATCGACAAGGTCGCCAGAAGCCTGCGGAAGCGCACCGGACGGCTCCTGGGGGCGCCGGTGAAGCCGGAGGAGCTCCTGCGCCGCAAGACGATCGCCGGCGCCTACCTGCGTGGAAACGGGATCGAGATCGGAGCGTTGCACAATCCGTTGAAGGTGCCGAAGACGGCGCGCGTCCGGTACGTCGACCGGATGGGCGTCGCCGATCTGCGCAAGGAGTACCCCGAGCTCGACAGGAAGGAGCTGGTCAACGTCGACATCCTGGACGACGGCACGACGCTCGCGACCCTGGCGGACGCCACCGAGGACTTCGTCATCGCCAACCATTTCATCGAGCACTGCGAGGACCCGATCCGGGCCCTGCGCAACATGCTGAGGGTGCTGCGGGACGGCGGCATCCTGTACCTGGCGATCCCGGACAAGCGCTACACCTTCGACCGCGACCGCCCGGTCACGTCGATCGAGCACCTGATGCGCGACTATCAGGAAGGGCCCGCCTGGTCGCGCCGGCAGCATTTCGAGGAGTGGACGCGGCTGGTCAACAAGGTCCAGGACGAGACGCGCGCGGCGCGCGAGACCGACGACCTGATGGCGAAGCGGGCCCCGATCCACTTCCACGTCTTTACGCAGGGCGAGCTCATCGAGCTGATGGCGGCGCTGCGCCGGATGTGGCCGTTCGACGTCGAGCTGATGTTCAAGAGGGACAACGAAGTGATCTTCGTGCTGAGGAAGACGGCGTCCACGCCGCGCGGCGGCGCCGATGCCTGACCCGAAGACGCTCGTTCTCGGCGGCGGGATGACCGGTCTGGCCGCGGGGATGGCGTCGGGATACCCGGTGCTGGAGGCCGCCGCGAGCCCGGGCGGGATCTGCTCGTCGTACCACGTGAGACCCTCCACCACGGAGCGTCTGCGCCACGTCCCGGACGACGGGGGAGCCTACCGCTTCGAGATCGGCGGCGGGCACTGGATCTTCGGGGGGGACCCGGCGATCGTGCGCTTCCTCCGATCGCTCGGCGAGATGCGCTCGTACGACCGGGTGTCGTCGGTCTTCTTCCCCGAGACCGGTCTCTTCGTGCCGTACCCTCTGCAGAACCACCTCTCGCACCTCGATCGGCGGCTGGCGGTGAAGGCGCTTGCCGAGATGGCGCTCCCGCAGGGGCCCTGCCGCACCATGGAGGAATGGCTCAGGGGCAGCTTCGGCGAATCGCTCTGTGATCTGTTCTTCTTCCCGTTCCACGAGCTGTACACGGCCGGGCTGCACCGGACGATCGCGCCGCAGGACCCGTACAAGTCGCCCGTCAGCCTCGGCATCGCCATCCGGGGGGCGTTCGAGAAGGCGCCGCCCGTCGGCTACAACGTGAGCTACCTGTATCCGGTGCAGGGCCTCGACAGCGTGGCCCGGGCGATGGCGGCGCGCTGCGAGATGCGCTACAGCAGGAAGGTCACGGCCATCGACCTCCAGAAGCGCGCGGTGATCTGCGAGGACGGAACCACCGCCCGGTACGAGCGTCTGATCTCGACGCTGCCGCTGGTCACCATGGTCGGTCTGTGCGGCCTGGAGATCGACGAGCCGGCCGACCCGTACACATCGGTCCTGGTCCTGAACGTCGGCGCCACGCGCGGGGCGCGCTGCCCGGACGACCACTGGATCTACGTCCCGCGCTCGCGCTCCGGTTTCCACCGCGTCGGGTTCTACAGCAACGTGGATCGCTCCTTCCTGCCGAAGAGCGCGCGCGCCGCGGGTGACCGCGTCAGTCTCTACATCGAGCGCGCCTGGCGGGGCGGCCGCCGGCCGTCGCCGGCCGATACCGAGACGTACGCGCGCTCGACCGTCGAGGAGCTGCGCGACTGGGACTTCATCGGGGAGGCCGACGTCGTCGACCCGACCTACATCGACGTCGCCTACACCTGGTCGTGGCCCGGCTCGCGCTACAGGGTCAAGGCCCTGCAGGCGCTCGAGGAGCGGGAGATCTATCAGGTCGGCCGCTACGGCCGCTGGGTCTTCCAGGGGATCGCCGACTCGATCAGGGACGGGTTCTTCGCCGGCCAGGCGCTTCGCTGAGGGGACCCCCGCGTGCGCATCAACTACGTCCTGCCCGCGGTCCGGCTGACGGGCGGCGTGCGTGTGATCGTCGAGATCGCCGACCGCCTGGCGCGGCGCGGTCACCAGGTGACGGTGACGGCGTTCGGCCGCGAGGGCGACCTCGACTGGGCCCGCGCGTCCTTCGCCTGTCGATTCATTCGGCGGGCGCGGTTCCACAAGTACCGGGTGGCGGCGGCCCGGCGTCTTCTGCCCGGCTGGCACGAGCAGGATCTCAAGATCAGGGCGCTGGCCGAGCGGGTTCCCGAGTGCGACATCAACGTCGCGACCGCGGCGTTCACCGCCTTCAGCGTGCACCGCAGCCGCCGGGGGATCCCCTTTCACCACATGCAGCACTACGACGCCGTCTTCTACCCGGACGATCCGTACGCCAGGAGCGTGGCGATCGAGGCCTGCTGCCTGCCGATGCGCCGCATCGCCAACAGCACCTGGCTCGCCGGGCTTTTGGAGGAGCGGCACTCTCTGCGTGACACGGCGCTCGTCTTCCCGGCGATCGACCACGAGGTGTTCCGGCCGGGGCCCCGCCCGCGTCCGGCGGACCGGCCGCCCGGCGCCTTCCGGATCGTGACGCTCGGGCGCTCCGACCCGGTCAAGGGGTTCGGCGATCTCCTCGAGGCGGTGGCGATCGCGGCGGGTCGCGGCTGCGCCGTCGATCTGGCGGTCTTCGGCACCGAGACGACGCTGCCCACGCGCGCCGGCGCGCCCTACCTTCACGTCGGCCGGCGCGTCAACCAGGATCTGGCCGATCTGTACCGCTCGGCGGACGCCGTGGTGACACCGTCGTGGTACGAGAGCTTCCCGCTGCCGCCGCTCGAGGCGATGGCCTGCGGCGTGCCGGTGATCACGACGCGCTATGGCACGGAGGATTACGCCGTGGACGGGCGCAACGCCCTGGTGGTGCCGCCGCGCGAGCCGCAGCGTCTGGCGGAATCGATCATCCGCCTGGCGCGCGACCGCGGGCTGCAGGAGACGGTCGCCCGGGGCGGCGTCGAGACCGCGCGGGCGTTCACCTGGGACGCGACAGTGGACGCCGTGGAGCGGCTTTTCACCGACGCCCTGACGCAGTCCCGGAGCGCGCGGACCGCGGCCCCCCTCCGGGACCTGGCCGGGCTCCTGGGATGAGCGGCGGGTCGTCCGCGGCGGACCGGCCGGTTCTCTCCGCCCTGGTCGTCTCCTGGAACACGCGCGATTTCCTCAGGGACTGCCTGCGCTCGCTTCTCGAGTCGGCGCGCGGGCGGGCGATCGAAGTCATCGTCGTCGACAACGCCTCCGCCGACGACAGCGCCGGGATGGTCCGCCGCGAGTTCGCCGGCGAGCCGCGCGTGCGGCTGATCGCCAACGCCCGCAACGAAGGCTTCGCGCGCGGCAACAACCAGGCGTGCGCCGGGTCGCGCGGCGAGCTCCTGCTCGTCCTCAATCCCGACATCGTCCTGAACGCCACCGCCCTGGCGGGGATGATCGAACACCTGGAAGAACACCCCGAGGCCGGGATCGTCACCTGCAACCTGGTCGGGATGGACGGCGAGCCCCAGACGCTGCACCGGGCCTTTCCGACCCTGCCGATCGTCTTCTCGACCTGGACCTGGGTCGGCCGGCACCTCGATCGGTACGTCCTGTTCGGTCTCAACCGCAGGCGCTATCGCCTCGAGGGCCGGCGCCGATCCGGTCTGGCGGTGATCGACCAGGCGGCGGCCGCCTGCCTGATCCTCCGGCGCCGCACGGTGGAGCGGATCGGGGGGCTGTTCGACGAGCGCTTCCCGCTGTTCTTCAACGACGTCGATCTGTCGCGGCGCGTCTGGGACGCCGGTCTGGAGGTGCACGCCCGCTACGATCTCTCCGTGCGGCATCACGGCCGCGCGAGCATCGCTCAACTGCCGGACGCGTCGCGGCGGCTGCAGCTCTACGACGCCGTGGCGCGCTACTTCGAGGTTCACGAGCCGGGCTGGAAGGCCCGCCTGGTCCGCGCGATGGTGGCGCCGAACCGGCGGCGCGCCGCGCGGTCGGCCGCCCGGACGAGCGCCTGAATGCTGCATCAGGATCAGGACATCCGCGTCATCCCCGACGATCCCGGCGCCTGGGACTTCGTCGACGCGGCCCATGTCACGCGCTACGAGTGGGCCGCCGGACCGATCGGCGGCGAGGCGATCCGCTCCGTCGTCGACGCCGGCTGCGGCACGGGATACGGCATCGCCTCCCTGGCCCGGCGCTTTCCCGCCAAGACCTTCGTCGGCGCGGACTACTCCGAGGCCGGCATCGCGGTGGCCCGCCGCCGGAACGCCGCGCTGGCGAACGCGCGGTTCGTCGTTCTCGATCTCACGGCGGCGCGGACCCTCGAGGGCGACCGCTTCGACGCGGCGCTGTCGTTCGACGTGATCGAGCACATCGCCGACTACGACCGTTACGTCGACGGTCTCGCCCGCGTCCTGAGGCCCGGCGGGCTCCTGCTCTGCGCCACGCCGAACCGGGTCACGCGCTGGGACTACAGCGACGTCGAGAACCCGTTCCATGTCCACGAGTTCACCGCCGAGGAGCTGACGGCGACCCTCGAACGGCGGTTCGTGGTCGAGCGCGTGCTCGGCCAGCACATCGTCAACCAGCGCAAGCGCCGCCATCACATCGCGCACCACTCGCTCGCCACCCGGCCGCAGCGCGACGCCGGCCGGCGGACGCTCGTCCGCCGGCTGAGACGCCGCATCGACCGGCGGCTGCTCCGGCTGCACCGCTTCCGACCGTCGGACATCGGCTTCCTGCCGGATGTGGAGTCGGCGTTCGGGCTGGTGGCTGTCGCCCGCAGGCGGGGCGACGCCTGAGCGGTCTCCCGCGCAGCTAGAACGCCTGGCCCGCGGTGAAGGAGAGGACGCCCCGCGAGTTCTCCTCGCGGCCGAGAGGATTGAGCGGATAGGCGTAGTCCAGGCGGATGACGGTGCCGCTGCCGCCGCGCGTCAGGTCGAAGCGCAGCCCGACGCCCGCGTCGCCCACGATGTCCCCGAGGTCCTCGCTCTCGCCGGCGCGCCAGACGTATCCGGCGTCGGCGAAGCCGGCGAAGGCGACCGAGACCAGGTGCAGCCAGTCGAACACGATGTAGGCGCGGTCCTCGACGTTGACCAGGAATCTCTTGTTGCCGTCGAAGCGGCGGCTGTCGTACCCGCGCAGACCGGACTCGGCTCCGAGGAGAAACTGCTTGTCGCCGTCCAGGTTGTGGCCCCATCTCTGCTCGATGTGCGCCACCAGCGTCTGGCGGGGCAGACCGACGTAGTAGTGCCGCAGGTCGGCCTGTGTGACCACGTTCTGCCCGACCCCGGCCAGATAGCGTCCGGAGGCCGTAAGCTCCACCTGCGAATAGGATTCGGGCGTGAGATGAAACCAGCGGTCGAGGCGCCCGGTGGCGAAGACGCGGTTGTGCGCGTCCCCCAGGGCCGCCGGCGAGACCCCGAGCGAGACCGCCCAGTCGGCCCCCAGGTTGATGTCCTGGTACCGGTCGAACCGGTCGAGGTAGCTCACCCGCTCGTAGCGCACGGCGGCGCTCTGGTACTCGGCCTCGAGGACCCGGAAGCGCCGGTCGTCCGGCAGCGCCACGTAACCGGCGCCGCCGACCGGCGGCAGGGGAGACAGCGGCGCCTCGCCCGGCTCGATGGCGAACAGGTCGTCCTCCAGGCGGAAGCGGCAGATGAGACGGCGCACCTTGTCGTATCCGGTGCGCAGCGCCCGCCCGTAGTGAATCTCGAACTCGCTGTGGCGCTGGCGGAAGCCGGGAGCATCGTCGCCGTCGAGCTGGAGCGTGTCCACCTGCGAGAAGTGCGAGCCGCCTCCGCCACCCGCCTGCCGCGTCATCAGCGAGTAGAACGGCCGCTCGGCGTCGAACGCGTACAGGAGCCCGTCGGATCGGCTGAAATAGGAGGAATTCAGCGTCCACCACGACCCCCACAGACGCGGGTCGGAGTACTGGACGCCGCCGGAGTTGCGATCGAGCTCCTTCTTGAAGTCGAGGCTGGCGCTCTTGCCGCGCCCGAGCAGGTTGTCCTCCACGAACGAGAAGCGGCCCGTCGTCCGATCCCCTTCCCGCTTGAACGACACGGAGGGGCGGGTCGTCCAGACGTCCCGCGTGTGCACCACGACGTCGACCCGGCCGTCCGGGCGCGGCACCGTCTCGATGCGCGTGTTCTCGTGCAGGAAATTCAGCCGTCTCAGGTTGCGCTCCGACTCGTACAGGACGTCCGGGTCGGCGGGGTCTCCCTCCCGGAACAGCAGCTCCCGGCGGATGACCGCCTCGCGCGTCTCGATGTGCAGCCTGTCCGCGAGGACGTAGGGAGCGTGACGCTCGTCCGGGTTATCCAGATCGAAGACGTCCTGACGCACGACGCGGATGGTCGCGATGATCGGATAGGAAGGGCGGGACGGTTCTCCTGGCCCCTCGGGGGTGGCAACCGGGGCCTGGGCCGGGAGCGCTGGCGAGCCCGCGGACAGCAAGAGGCCGGCCATCAGGACGACGACAGGAATCCCTGGAGGGGGACTTCGTCGTGGGGTCATTCCTCAGGGGCAGCGCGGTTTCAGCATGACCGTCACCTCAATCGACCGTTGCTGTACGCGCCGACATGACGTACATTCCGGGCGTTCATATTAGTACGAGCCTCGCCGTGGTGTCTGATATACGGGTGGCACGACCAGCCCGCGGTGCCGTCGCGATGCCATGGCCGGACAACAATTTAGGCGCTCGGTGACGTGCTTTCAATCGATCGGAGGGGAACTCTGATGCGATCGGCATGGCCGGGGCTCTGTCTTCTTGCGCTGATCCTCGCCCCGCTTGGCACGGCGCGGGCTCAGTACCTCAACTTCGAGTCGTCGCAGGTTCATCCGATCGCCCTGACACCGGGCGGCGGGAGGCTCCTGGTGGTCAACACGCCCGATGCCCTCCTGGAGGTGTTCACCATCCTCCCGGCCGGGGGCCTGGCGCCGCTCGCCTCGATCCCGGTCGGGCTCGAGCCGGTGAGCGTCACGCCGCTCAGCGACACCGAGGCCTGGGTCGTCAACCACCTCTCCGACACGATCAGCATCGTCGATCTCGGCCTCGGGGCGACGATCCGGACGTTGCCGGTCGGTGACGAGCCGACCGACGTGGTGTTCGCCGGCGGGCACGCCTTCGTGTCCGTCTCGCAGGAGGACGCGGTCAAGGCGTTCGATCTCGGGAACCTGGCGAACCCTCCCGTCAGGCTCGATCTGTTCGGCAGCGACACCCGCGCCCTGGCGGTCTCCCGGGACGGCTCGAAGGTCTACGCGGTCGTTCTGAACTCCGGCAACCAGACCACGGTGATCAACGCCAACGTGATCTTCAGCAACGGCGCGGCGGTGGATGCGAACCGGATGGCGCAGCTCGGTCTCAACCCGATCGACTGCAGCGCGCCGCACCCGCCGTACCCGCCGCTGCCCCCCGGGATCGCTCGCAACCTGAGCCTGCCCGACCCGCCCAACGGCGGCGTGCCCCCGGTCGCCCTGATCGTCAAGTGGGACCCGTCGACCCAGAAGTGGCGCGACGACGCCGGTCAGGACTGGAGCATGTGCCTGCCGTTCCGTCTCCCGGACCACGACCTGTTCGTCATCGACGCCGTGACGCCGAAGGTGACCGGCACGATCGATCACCTCGGCACGACCCTGTTCGAGGTCTCGGTCAACCCGGGGAACGGCCGGATCTACGTGCCGAACACCGAGGCGCGCAACAACGTGCGCTTCGAGCTGCCGCTCGGCGTCGGAGGGCACGTGGTCGACAACCGGATGACGATCGTCGACCCCGGCGCCGGCAACAGCATCCGCGTCGTCGACCTGAACCAGCACATCGACCGGCAGAGCGATCCGGCGACCAACCTGCCGGAGAGAATGGCGAGCATCTCGCAGCCGGGCATGATGGTCTGGAACCACGCCGGCACGCTCGGCTACCTGACTGCCATCGGCTCCCGCAAGCTGTTCCGCGTCAGCCAGGCCTGTCTCGACGGACCCGGGCCCGACTACGGCGCCTGCATCTTCGGCTCCGCACGCAAGTCGCCGGACGCGGTCGTCGTCGGCGAGGGGCCGACCGGCGTCGCCCTGCGCGAGGATCTGAACCGGCTGTACGTCCTGGACCGCTTCACGAACTCCGTCGCGCTGGTCGACGCGGCGGCGCTCTCCAAGATCGGCGAGGTCGCCCTGCACGATCCCTCGAGCGCGACGATCAGGAACGGCCGGCACTTCCTGTACGACGGCATCGACACCTCCGGTCACGGCGACAACGCCTGCTCGTCGTGCCACATCTCCGGGAACATGGACGAGCTGGGGTGGGATCTCGGCAACCCAACCGGGACCTTCGTCGCCTACGGCACGGCCGGTGACAACGTGCGCTTCATCGTCCCACAGGCCAACCAGCCGACGACCGTGCCGGCGCAGCCGCCGTTCTCGGCGCACCAGGGGTTCGATCCGCAGAAAGGCCCGATGACGACCCAGACGCTGCGCGGAATGCTCGAGCCTCTGCACTGGCGCGGCGATCGGGGGACGATGAACGCCTTCAACAAGGCGTTCGTCGGCCTGCTGGGGGCGCACGATATCGGGCCGATCAACGGCGAGCCGGCCGGCGTGACGGCCGACCAGATGGAGCTGTTCCGCCAGTTCGCCCTCGGGATCACCTTCCCGCCGAACCCGTACCGCAATCTCGACGACACGATACCGAACGGACCCGTGACCATCCCCGGCAACCCGTTCACCGGCAACCCGACGGCCGGCCAGACGCTGTTCCTGAGCGGCAGGACCGACGCGGGCCAGTCGTGCTCGGCCTGTCACGCGCTGCCGTTCGGAGCCGCCAACGGCCAGCTCGGAGGCATCAACCCGGGCGACCCCGACGTCGCCAAGGCGGCGCTGTTCAACGGCAACGCCGACGGCAGCCCGCACAGCGACCTCAAGGTTCCGCACACCCGCAACCTGTACGAGAAGTTCGGCCCGACCTTCGGGCCGCCCGGCACCGCCACCCCGCCCGATTCGAAGACCGGCTTCGGGTTCATCCACGACGGCTCGATCCCGGATCTCGGGACTTTCCTGTCGGCGCAGGTGTTCACTCTCACGGCGCAGGACGTGCGCGACCTCTCACTCTTCGTCCTGCATTTCCCGACCGGGATCAAGCCGTCGGTCGGGAAGAACGTGACCGTTCCGGCCGGCGCTCCCCCCACCGGCACGCCGCCGCAGGAACAGGTGATCGCGTCGCTGATCAACCTGGGGAACCTGGCCGACGCCGGCCGGCACTGCGAGCTGGTGGCCTTCGCGCCGGGTGGCGTCCGCGTGCGGACCTACTACCTCAACGGCGGAATCGCCACCGGCGGTCTGTGGACGACCGACGTCTCGGGCGAACCGCCGGTCGCGACATCCGCCCTGCGCCAGAACGCCGCCGGCCCGCTGACGTTCCTGTGCGCAACCATCGGTTCGGGGATCCGCCTCGGAGCCGATCGCGACCTCGACGGCCATCTGAACGGCGAGGACTGCTCGCCCGGGGACCCGGTCGCTCCGTACCTGGCGCCGCTCGAGGTCGGCGGCGTCACGGTCGCCGGCTCAGCCCCGACGCATCTCTTCTGGACGGACGAGCCGGCCGGCACCGGCCCGGGCCTGGTGTACGACGTGGCGGGTGGCAGCCTGAGCGCCCTGCGCGCCTCGGGTCCCGGCGCGTCGACCGGATGCCTGGCCGGCGGTCTTCCTTCCGCAGGCTTCGACGACCCGCGCGGCGACCCGCCGGCCGGCGACGGCTACTTCTACCTGGCGCGTGGCAGGAATTCCTGCGCCGCCGGCCCGTTCGGCCCGGCTCCGCAATCGATCGACGCGCTGTCCTGCTCTCCCTAGGAGACACTCCTCGCGCGACTTCTGGACGCCGCCGACGTTCGGGGATAGAATCCGGGCGCTCAATCGGGGAGGGCCCGCGCGTGCGGACAAAACTGCTCCTGTCCGGCTTGCTCGTGATCGGCGCGTCGCTGCTCGCGTCCTGCAACAACAGCGGCAACAAAACAACCGTCATCAACCAGGGTCTGGACTGCGGTCTGGTCCGGGCCGACCTTCTGGGAACCTGGACCGTCACGATGGATCTCGCGGCGCCGAGCCTGCTGGCCTGCACCGGCGCCACCAACCCCAGCGGCGCGATCACGACCGCCGATTTTCCGGCCACCTACAGCCCCGTGGATGTCTTCGGAAGCGACGGCAGCACCAGCTTCAAGATCCTGAGCGACCGGTTCGATGCCGGCAACGACGGCACGCTCACGGACGAGCTGAACGGCTCCGTGCAGGCCGACTCGTGCCTCGCGATCACCCGTCTCTGGGACCAGACGGACGGTCTCTACATCCAGTGCATCGGGACGTTGACACGCTCGACCGGGGTCATGACCGGCAGCTGTGACTCCGCGGAGATCGATTCGGACGCGAACGGTCAGCTCGACACCTCGTGCAGTCTCTCCTCGCGGGTCAATTTCACCGCTACCATCAGCTGATCCGTGAATCCCCGGATGGACGGACGTCATCTCAAGTAGCACAGGGGGGTGAGTGGAACCGAACGACATGAAGACACGGATCGAGCGGGCGATGCCGGGCGCGCGCGCGCAGGTGGAGGGCGCCGACCGGCATTTCAGCGCCCTGGTCGTGGCGCCCGGTTTCGAGGGCCGGTCGCGAGTGGAGCAGCACCAGATGATCTACGTCCTGTTCCGGGACGAGATGGCCAGCGAGGAGGTCCACGCCCTGGCCCTGAAGACGTACACCCCCGCCGAGTGGGAGAAGGAGAGAGCGCATGTCGCAGGACATCCTTGAAATGATCAAGAAGGAAATCGACTCGAACACCATCTGCCTGTTCACGAAGGGGACGGCCGACATGCCGATGTGCGGCTTCTCGGCGCGCACCATCGCCGTCTTCAAGGAGATCGGCAAGCCGTTCAAGACCGTCGACATCCTGCCGGACCCGCGTATCCGCCAGATCCTGTCGTCGTTCAGCCACTGGCCGACGGTCCCCCAGGTCTTCGTCGCCGGAAAGTTCATCGGCGGCTGCGACATCGTCACCGAGATGTACCAGAAGGGCGAGCTGCAGCCGCTCGTCGAAGCCGCCTTCAAGACGAAGCAGCCCGCCCCCGCGCGCTAGAACACGCTCCTACCATCCCTTCGGGGTGGCGCGTGTCCCTTCCAGGGCCTAGATTCACCCGCCGAGGCTTTGTGCCCGCGGCGGGAGTCTGCCGCCGCGTGGCGGTCCGGCCCGACGACGAGGGGACACGCCGATTTCGACACCGTCGGAGTACTCCAAGAGAGCCAAGCAGGCCGCGCGGGCGGGGAACTACGACCAGGCGGGCGATTTCTACCGGCTCGCCGGCGACTGGCAGCGCGCCAACGAGATGTACCTGAAGGGCGGGCACTACGCCCTGGCGGCCCGGCTCGCGGAGGAGATGGGGGACCTGCCGAACGCCTCTCTTTATTACCTGAAGGCGGGCGACCTGACGGCGGCGGGCGAAGTCGAGCTGAAGCTGGACAACCGCGAGAAAGCGGCCTGGATGTTCAACAAGTGCGGCCAGTTCACGCGCGCGGCGGAGCTCCTGGAGGCCCTCGAGCAGTATGCCGAGGCCGCCATCAATTACCGGAGGGGCGGTTTCAAGGACAAGGCGGCGATCCTGTACGTCAAGGCGGGCAAGGAGCCGCTCGCCGCGGCCCTGTTCGAGGAGCTGATCGAAGAGCTGAGCCGCCAGGAGCCGGGCGGGTTCCGCTCCGAATCTGAGCGGGCGATGCTCTTGAAATACCACCGCTACTGCGGTGAGCTGCAGATGAAGCTCAACCGGCCCGACGAGGCCGGCCCGCACTTCGAGCTGGCGCTGATGTACGACCAGGCGGCGGAGGCCTGGCGGCGCGCCGGACACGCCGAGAAGGCGGCCGACATCCTCCTGAAGCTGCAGCGGCCGGAGGACGCCTTCAAGGTCCTGCAGGAGTCGGGACGGGCCCTGTCGACGCTGGCGCCGGTGGTGCAGGCGGAGATCCTGTCGCGTCAGGGCAAGCACGCCGAGGCGGCGGAGATCCTTGAGGCGGCCGGCAGCCTGTTCAAGGCCGCAGAGGCCTGGAAGGAGGCGGGCGAGCCGCTCAAAGCCGCCGTCCTGTTCGAGAAGGACGGCGAGGTCGACCAGGCGGCCGACCTGTACGTGCGCGGCGGCAGGCACGAAGACGCGGCGCGCCTGTTCGAGGCGTCGCGCGACTTCAAGAACGCCGCCGAGCTGTACCGGAAGGCGGGCAAGACCGACGAGGCGGCACGCGTCTATCTGAAAGCGGGCGACCCGGTGTCGGCCGCCCGGCTGCACTACGACAGCAAGAACTTCGACGCCTGCATCAAGGCGTTGCAGAAGGTCGGTCCGGACGACCGGGACTTCCGCAAGGCCTCGTTCCTCCTGGGACGGATCTTCGCCGAGCAGGGTCTGCACACGCTGGCGGCCGACAAGTTCCAGGCCGCCATCGGCGACGAGGAGGTCGACGACGACACGGTCATCCTGTATTACTCGCTGGCGCTGGCGCACGAGGCGAACATGCGCCCGCGCGAGGCCGTGAGCGTCTACCAGAAGATCCTGTCGTTCGACTATTCCTACAAGGACGCGCTGAACCGGATGAAGGCCCTCGAGGAGATGCCGCTCGTGCGGCTGAGCGCGCGCGGCGGCGCGCGCAAGGAGACCGCCGAGAGCGGCTGGTCCGAGCCGAACCGCTACCGCGTCGAGCAGTCGCTCGGCAAGGGGAAGCTCGGCGAGGTGTTCCGCGGCGTGGACACGGCGCTCGGCCGGAAGGTCGCCATACGCCGTCTCGTCGAGGGGCCGAACGAGGCCGGCAAGGCCGACCGCTTCCTGAAGGAGGCGGCCACCGCGGCGCAGCTCAGCCATCCGGGTATCGTGTCGATCTACGACACCGGGGTGGACGAGCACGGCCGCTTCATCGTGTCGGCGCTCGCCGAGGGGCGCACGCTGCGCGCCCTCCTGGACGCCAAGGTGCGCTTCGAGATCAACCGGGTCGTCGAGATCGGCCGCCAGATCCTGCACGCCCTCGACCACGCCCACGGCCGCGGCGTCCTGCACCGCAACCTGCGACCCGAGAACGTCTTCGTCACCGACGACGATCGCGTCAGCGTGTCCGATTTCGGTCTCGGGGTCCGCCTGACCGACCTGACCACGCAGGAGCTGCAGACCGGACGGCTCATGATGTACACGCCGCCCGAGGCGCTCCTGAAGGACCGCGTGGACGCGCGCTCCGATCTCTACTCGTTCGGGATCATCCTGTACGAGATGGCGGTCGGGCACGCGCCGTTCGAGGGGAGCGACGTCGGCCACCAGCAGGCGCACACCCCGGTGCCGCTGCCCGGCCCCGGCGAGCGCGCGCTGCCCGAGTTCCTCAAGACGGTCGTCCTCAGGCTCCTGGACAAGGACAAGGAGCGCCGCTATCCCGACGCCGCGTCAGTCCTGACCGCCCTCGAGCTGAAGGAGGTCGTCCCCGGCATCACCGTCGGGGGGCGGTACGAGGTCCTGGCCGAGGTCGGCCGCGGCGGCATGGGCACCATCTTCCGCGCCCGCGACACCGACCTGGACGAGACGGTCGCCCTGAAGTTCCTGAAAGGAGAGATCGGCGCCGATGTCGCCGCCCGTTTCGTGCAGGAGATCAAGACGGCGCGCAAGGTCAACCACCCCAACGTCGTGCGCGTGTTCACGCTGGAGAAGTGGCAGGACCATCGCTTCATCGTCATGGAGTACATCGATGGCGTGTCGCTGCCGCGCTGGCTGGCGCGCAGCCCCGCCCCGTCCCGCTCCGATCGCCTGAAGCTCGCCGTGCAGCTGGCCTCGGCGCTCGACGCGGCCCACCGCATCGGGATCGTGCATCGCGACATCAAGCCCGACAACGTGCTGGTCACCGGACCCGGTGAGGCGAAGATCCTCGACTTCGGCATCGCCCGTCCCGAGAATCCCGGACACACGCTGACCGCCACCGGCGCCGTGGTCGGCTCCCCGATGTACATGTCCCCCGAGCAGATCCAGGCGATGGGCGTCGATCGAAGAACGGACATCTACTCCCTCGGCGCCGTGTTGTATTATCTGTTCACCGGCATCGAGCCGTTCGCCGGCAAGGACATCCAGGAAATCATGATGAAGCACCTGTCCGCGCGTCCGCAGCCGCCGCACACGGTCGACAAGAGCCTGCCCCGGCCGCTCTCCGACGCCATCATGCGCGCCCTCGCCTCCGACCGCGACAAGCGCTTCCAGACCGCCGCCGACCTCGCCAGCGCCCTGTCGATGGCCGTCGAGTCGGCGGCCTAGACGCCGCGGAGCCTTCCGTGCAGCACAAGATGACCACCACCGCCTTCACCATCGACGGCTATCAGATCAAGACCACCGTCGGGGTCGTGCGCGGCATCACCGTGCGTTCCCGCTCGGTGATCGGCACCCTGGGCGCCTCGATCCAGACGATCTTCGGCGGGAACATCACCCTGCTCACCGATCTGTGCGAACGCACCCGCGGCGACGCCTTCGACCTGATGCTGCGTCACGCGGAGCAGCTGGGCGCCAACGCTGTCGTCGGCGTGCGCTACGACGCCACCGAGGTCATGCAGGGCGTGACCGAGGTCCTGTGCTACGGCACGGCGGTCATCGTGGAGCCGCACGCCGGCTGAGCCAGTTTCCCGGCGCGCCTCAGGGGAGCGTGGATGCGCCACAGCCGGGCGGGGGCGGCACGGGGAAGTCGTCGCCGGGCTCGTGCTCGATCGTCGGCACGAACCCCTGACCGAACGCCATCTCCCCCGAGCGGTAGTACATCTTCGAGCTGACGGTCGAGCCCAGCGTGTCGGTGACCGAGGCGAAATAGAGGACATTGTCGGGCGTCAACGCCGGACCGCAGGGGACCCTGTAGCCGATCGGCACGACACTGTAGAACTCCGAGCCGCGTCCGAGCATGCCGAGCGTCGCGAAGTCGCACGCGGCGTCGGGCGTGCTGTCCATCCGCGAGGCGAGATGGATCTGGGCACCCAGGTTCGGAGCCCCGCCCGGAGCGGCGGTCACCTTGAAGATCATCCAGGGCCCGAGGCGGCTCATCCTGATCACGGGCGTCTGCGGAGGCTCGGCGCCGCCGTCGAAGGCGAACTGCAGCCAGCGCCCCACCGTCCCCAGGAGCGGCAGGATCATGCGCAGCGCGTCGGGCCCGTCCAGGACGCCGTGCTTCCCGTTCGGGGCCATGAACAGACGCTTGGCGAACCGGGCGGACGTCCCGGCATCCTCCGTTCGATCGTAGGTGCTGTTGATCGACGGCATCACGAAGTACTGGTCGTGCGTCCCCACGATCGTCAGCAGCGGCGCGTGCTGCGTCGGCGCGTATCCGATCGGATCGAAGTACGACAGGAACGTGCGCAGCGTCGGATCGTCGCAGCCCGACACGGCGTTCAGCGCGTCGATGCCGCTCCTCAGGCCGTCCCGCGTGTCGTAGTAGAGCCGGTGGTACAGCCAGGAGCCCTCGTACTCCATGATGTTCTTCCAGTCGCCGGCGACGGCGATGCCGACCGCCGCCTTGACCCGATCATCGACGCCGTTGATGTAGTAGGTGAAGACTCCGCCCATCGATGCGCCGACGACTCCGAGCCGCGACGGGTCGATCTTGTAAGGGTTGAAGGGCCGATCCGCCAGCGCCTCGAGCGCGGTCAGCGCCCGCATCCCGGCGTAGGCGTAATGGTACAGGTAGCCGACCTCGGGCGCCGGCTCGTTCTCGACCTCCTCGACCGACAGCCAGCCCTGGTCCGTGTCGTGCGGTCCGCCGGTCGACATCCCCGCGTTGGGACCATCGATCGAGAACGCCGCGAAACCGAGCGCGGCAAGGGCGCGCGCCACGTCGGGATCTCCGTGACCGCCGTGACCGTGCCCCACGACCAACGCCGGGCGCGCCCCCCAGCCGGGCGGGACGGCGAGATAGCCGTGGATGCGGACCGTATCGCCCGTGTGGACTTCGTACGGCGCTTCGCTGTCCCCCCACTTGGCGCTCTTGATCTCCGAGTCGAAGAAGACCTCGGCGTATCCGAACCGCGGTACCACCTGAAGGTTGAGGGTCGATCGATCCCGGATCGTCCGCAGCACCTCCGGGGTCCACAGATCGAGCGGCGCCTGCGCGAACGCCGGGGCGCATTGGAAAGCGACGAACGCAGCGGCGACCATCCTTCCGATGACGGCGCGTGCGCGCGGCATGGTCGTCCTCCTTCGCTGTGGGGCAAAGCCTTGCGTTACCCCGTATGATGGTGCGGTGCCCGAGATGATCACCGAGGAGATCCCCGCGTGAGACGCTGGGCCGCCGCTGCGTCCGATACGAGCGCCGTTCCGCGGGTCGATCGCCCCGACCCGGCTGTCTTCCGGAAAGAATTCGTCGCGCCCCGCCGGCCGGTCGTCATCACGGGGGTCGCCGACCGCTGGCCCGCGATGTCGCGGTGGGACTTCGCGTACTTCGGGCGCGCGCTCCCGGACGTCGAAGTCCGGGTGGAGATCTGGGAGAGGGATGCGGCACGCAACGACCCGTCCGATTACCTGAGAAGCGTCCGGCGCGCGCCGATGCGTCTCGGCGAGCTCCTCGATAGTCTTCAGACCGGGGGGCCTGGAGCCCGCAGTCATTATCTGGCGCAGTACCCGATCCTGGAAGCCGCAGCGCGCCTCAAGGAGGACATCCTTCCGCCCGATGAGTACATGCAGGTTCCCGCCTGCGTTCCCCGCTCCTTCGCCAGGCGGATGAAACTCGAGCCGGCGCTCTGGATGGGTCCGGCGGGCGCGGTCACGACGCTGCATTTCGATTCGACCCATAACCTGTTCGTGCAGATCTCGGGCAGGAAGAAAGTCATCCTGATTCCTCCCGGACAGTCCGACCTGGTGTATTACCCCTGCCGCGAGTTCGGGCGCAATCTGCATTTCAGCCCGGTCGAGGTGGAACGGCCTGACCGGGACCGCCATCCCCGGTTCGCCGGCGCGACGCCGCTGGAGCTCACCGTGCAGCCCGGGGAGATGCTGTACATCCCCGCGACCTGGTGGCACTACCTCCGCGCCCTCGATCCTTCGATTTCCATGAACTTCTGGTGGAACACTCTGGCGACCGTCTGGGGGCCGCCGCGGCACCTCCTGCTCGAGCTGCGCGAGAGGCTCCGCCGCCGGGCGCGGGCACGGCCTACGCGGTGAGCCGCGCGGACTCCGACGGGTCCTTTGGCGTCACGCCCCGATCGGTGTATCATCCGACTTTCCCTGAAGTCAAGATCCGCGGGAACGCCAAAATGCAGGACGACGCGTCCGCCTGGAAACGTCATTTCTCCGACTTCGGCGGCAAGGTCTATCTCGACTGCGCCGCGCAGGGTCCCTTCCCCACGGAGACCGTCTCCGAAGTGCAGCGCGCCCTGCGGCTCAAGGAGCATCCCGAAGAGATCGCGGGCTCCCTGTACGAGTCCCTGCCGGGACACGCGCGCGCAGCGGTGGCGCGCCTGATCGGATGCGATCCGGACAGCGTCGCGCTGGCCACCGGCGCCTCGCACGGACTGAATCTGGCGGCGCGCTGTCTCCCCCTGGACGCGGGAGACGAGGTGCTGCTGGCAAGCGGCGAGTTCCCCGCCAACGTGTATCCGTGGCTGAACCTGGCGTCCGGCGGCGTCGCGGTGCGCCTGGTCCGCCCCGCGTCGGGGCGCTTCGTCGGCGAAAGCGATCTGATCGCCGCGATCGGCCCGAAGACGCGGATCATTTCGATCAGCCACGTGGCGTTCGCGACGGGATATCGCTCCGACCTGCGGGTCCTCGGCGAGGCCTGCCGCGCGCGCGGCATCTTCCTCGTGGTGGACGGGGCCCAGTCGGTGGGCGCCGTGGAATTCGACGTTTCCGACCTGCCGATCGACGTCCTGGCGGCCAGCGGCGACAAGTGGCTGCTCGCCCCCTTCGGCACCGGATTCACGTACGTCAACCCCGCGATCCTCGATCGTCTCCGTGTCGCGGACGTGAACTGGATGAACGTCGAGGGATCGAGCAACCTCAACGACCTCGACGGCTACCCGCTGCGCTTCCGGGAGGGCGCGCGACGGTTCGACGTCCCGGAGGCGGCGTCGTTCCTGAATCTGGCCGGCTTCATCGCGTCACTCTCCTTCCTGACCCGCGTGGGCGTCGCCGAAGTGGAGGCGCACGTGCGGCGCTTGCACGATCTCCTGGTCCGCGGTCTCGGACGGACGCCGCTGCGCGTCGTCTCCGACCTGGCGCCGGAGCGGCGATCGGGAATTCTGGCGCTGGAGGCGTCGTCGCGCGAGGAGACCCGCGCTCTCTACCGTCGCCTGCGGGACCGCGGCGTCGTGGTGAGCCTGCGGGCCAACAGCATCCGCGTCTCGCCCCACATCTACAATACTCCCGGGGACATCGATCTCCTGCTCGACGCCGCGTCAGCAGGATGAGGAAAGCCGCGCGCTTTCGTTGACACCCGCGGATCCCTCGGGTATCTTTCGAAAATCCAGAAGAAGACGCGCTGGAGCCGTGACCGGTGTTTCAGCCGGAGGGCCATCCGGATTGAAGCGATCGCCGCCCGCCCCGCCTTCGATCGTCCCGGACGTCCCGCCCACGGACGGCGCGCTCTTCGTCCACGAGCTCATCGAGGCCCAGGTCGAGCGAACCCCCGACGCGATCGCCGTCGTCTTCGAAGGCGCGCGTCTGACCTATCGTGAGCTGAACGCCCGCGCCAACCGACTGGCGCGGCGGATGCGCCGTCTCGGCGTCGTGCCCGACTCTCTCGTCCCGATCGTCATGGAGCGCTGTCCCGAGATGGCGATCGCCATCCTCGGAACCTTGAAGGCGGGAGCGGCCTTCCTGCCTCTCGATCCCGCATCCCCGAAGCTGCGGCTGGCCTTCATGCTCGGCGAGGCGGCCTCGCCTCTGATCCTGACCCAGGAGCGGCTCGCCAGGAGCCTCCCGGCGGGGGGCGCGCGCTCTCTCGCGGTCGATCGGTCTGGGGGCCGCGTAGGCCCGGAGGGCGGCGCGAACCCCGGACTTGCGCTCCATCCCGCCTCGGCCGCCTACGCGATCTACACGTCCGGATCGACGGGGACCCCGAAGGCGGTGGTCGTGCCGCACGCGGCGATCCGCAACCACATGCTGTGGATGCAGGAGAGATTCCCGCTTGTCCCGGAGGACGGCGTCGTGCAGAAGACGCCCTTCACCTTTGACGCGTCGGTCTGGGAGTTCTTCGCGCCCCTCATCGCAGGCGCGCGACTGGTCATGGCGCCCCCGCAGGCGCACCGGGAGCCGGCGTTGCTGGCCCGCCTGATCGCGGCCGAGAAGGCCACGATCTTGCAGATGGTACCGACAGGGCTGCGCGCCCTTCTGGACGAGCCTGGTACCGGCCCCTGCGGATCCCTGCGGCGCGTCTTCTGCGGTGGCGAGGCGCTGACTCCCGAGCTCGCGGAGCGCGCCCTCGAGCGCCTGCCGGCCGAGCTGGTGAACCTGTACGGCCCGACCGAGGCGTGCATCGACAGCACGTTCTGGATCTGCGAGCGCGGCCGCTCGACCGTTCCGATCGGCCGGCCGATCGCGGGGGCCCGGGCCTACGTTCTGGATCCCTGCCTGCGGCCGTGTCCCGACGGGGTCGAAGGGGAGCTCTATATCGCCGGAGCGGGGCTGGCTCGCGGCTATCTGGACCGCGCCGACCTGACCGCCGAACGTTTCCTCCCGGATCCGTTCGGCGGCGCGCCGGGCGGGCGGATGTACGCGACAGGGGATCGGGCGCGCCGGCTGCCCGGAGGACTGATCGACTTCCTCGGCCGCCTCGACGACCAGCTCAAGGTACGGGGTTACCGCGTCGAGCCGGGTGAGATCGAAGCGGTCCTTGGCCGGCATCCCGCAGTCCGTCAGTGCGTCGTCGTGGCGCGCCGCGACGCGCACGACGACTCCATCCTGGCCGCCTATCTGACCCTGCGGAGAGAGGACGGCCGGCCGGCGCCATCGCTTCCGGTCGACGCCCTGCGCGACGAGCTGAGACGAACGCTCCCCGAACACATGGTGCCCTCCACGTTCGTCGTCCTCGACGAGTTCCCGACGACGCCGAGCGGCAAAGTCGACCGATCGCGATTGCCGGCGCCCGGCGTCCTGCGGCCCGACCTGACGGCGCCCCTGATCGGCCCGAGGTCGGAGGACGAGAGAGTCCTGGCGGATTTGTGGGCGCGAATCCTCAACCTCGATCGCGTCGGAGTGAGGGACAACTTCTTCGACCTGGGAGGTCATTCGCTCGTCGCGACGCAGGTGATCTCGAGGGCACGCGATCTGTTCCAGGTGGAGCTGCCGTTGCGCGCGCTGTTCGAAGCGCCGACGGTTGAGGGGCTGGCCGCGCGCCTCGCCGCGGCGCGCCGGGAGGGACGGCGGCCGGCGCCGCCCCCCGAGCCTGCCCCCGCCGATCTCGAGCGACCGCTGTCGTTCGCGCAGCAGAGACTGTGGTTCCTCGACCAGCTCGAACCCGACAGCCCTTCCTACAACACGCCCAGCACGCTGCGCCTGCGTGGTCCCCTGGACGTGCCGGCGCTCGAGGCCAGTCTCAACGAGATCGTCAGCCGCCACGAGGTCCTGCGGACGACGTTTCCGGGTGTCGACGGCAAGCCGGTCGCCGTGGTGTCCTCCGAGCTGCGGCTGGAGCTTCCGATCGAGGACCTGTCGGGCCTGCCTCCCGCCGGGCGCTGGCCGGAGGCGATGCGCCGGGCCCGGAAGGAGGCACAGGCGCCGTTCGATCTGGCGCGCGGCCCCCTCTTGAGGACGCGGCTCCTCCGACTCGAGGATGAGGACCATGTCCTGCTCCTGACATTCCACCACATCGTGACGGACGGCTGGTCGGAAGGCGTCCTGACGAGGGAGCTGGAGGTGCTGTACGGCGCGGCCCGCGAGGGTCGGCCCTCGCCGCTTCCGCCCCTTCCGCTCCAGTACGCGGATTACGCGGCCTGGCAGCGCCGCTCGCTCCGGGGCGAGACCCTGGAGGCGCAACTCGCATACTGGCGGCAGGCGCTCTCGGGCGCGAGGGCGGTCATCGATCTGCCGACCGATCGGCCCCGTCCTCCGGAACGGAGCCATCGTGGAGCGCGCCGGCGCCTCGAGATGTCCGAGGAGCTGTCGGAGGCGCTGCGCGGTTTCGCCCGCCGAGAAGGCGCCACGCTGTTCATGGCGGTGCTGGCGGCGTTTGCGGTCCTCCTGCAGCGTTCTTCCGGGCAGGACGACATCCTGATCGGCACGCCGATCGCCAACCGCACGCGCCTGGAGATCGAGGGGTTGATCGGCTTCTTCGTCAACACGCTGGTTCTCAGGGCCGACCTGTCGGGCGATCCCACCTTCCGCGAGGAGCTCCGAAGGGTGCGCGGCGTCGCGCTGGGGGCCTACGCGCACCAGGACCTGCCGTTCGAGAAACTGGTCGAGGAGCTCCGTCCTCCGCGCGACCTGAGCCGATCGGCGCTGTTCCAGGTGATGGTGGCGCACACGGCGGCAACCCGCCTGCGCCTCGAGGGGCTGTCCGTGGAGCCGGTCGACATCGACGACGGTATCTCGGCGTTCGACCTGACGCTCGAGGTGGACGACGGCGGACCCTGCCTGCGCTGCTCTCTGGAGTACAGCACCGACCTGTTCGAGGCGAAAAGCGCGCAGGCGATGCTCGTCCGTCTGCAGACACTCCTGGAGGCGATCGCGGCCGATCCGGACGTGCCCGTGTCACGTCTGCGCATCCTTTCGGAGGAGGAGCGCCGGCAGCTCCTGGTCGAAGCGAGCGGTCCCGGGGTCGGATTCCCGCGCGAGCGCTGCATCAACGAGTTGTTCGAGGACGCTGCTGCGCGCGCCCCCGAGGCGATCGCTGTCCGCTCCGCGGCGGGAGGGATCACCTACGCCACGCTCGACCGCCGCGCCTCGGTCCTGGCCCGGCGCCTGCGCCGGCTCGGGATCGGGCCGGAATGCGCGGTCGCGCTGTGCGTCGAGCGCTCGATCGAGATGGTCGTCGGCCTCCTCGGGGTCCTGAAGTCGGGCGGCGCCTACGTGCCGCTCGATCCCGGACATCCGCGGGAGCGGATCGCGAGCATCCTGGCGGACACGGAAGCCCGGGTGGTCCTGTCGCAGAGACGGCAGCTGGCGAATCTGCCGCCAGGGGGGGCGCGTGTCCTTTGCCTGGAGGACGTATCCGGCGACGGCGTCGAGGCGGACGAGGTCGAAGGCGCCCGGGAGGAGCGGCTTCCTGCCGCCGGACCCGACAATCTGGCGTACGTCGTGTTCACGTCCGGATCGACCGGCCGGCCGAAGGGCGTTCTCGTCCCGCACCGCGCCCTGGCGAACCACAGCGTCGAGGTGGCCCGACGCTACGGTCTGCGGCCGGACGATCGCGTGCTGCAGTTCGCGGCGCTCACCTTCGACGTCGCGGCCGAGGAAATCTTTCCGACGCTCCTGAGCGGCGCGACGCTCGTCCTGCGGCCCGACCCGGTGTTCGTCTCCGTCCCCGAATTTCATCGCTTCCTGGACGACGAGACGATCACGGTCCTCAATCTGCCTTCCTCCTACTGGAGCGCCTGGGTCGCGGAGGCCTCGAGGGAGCGGCGGGCGCTTCCCGCCTGTCTCCGCGCCGTCGTCATCGGCAGCGAGAAGGCGCCGGCCTCGCGACTTCCGGCGTGGCACGAGATGACGGGCGGGCGCGTGGCGCTGATCAACGCCTACGGTCCGACGGAGGGGACGATCACGTCGACCGTCCACGAGGTGCTGGACGGTCGATCGGCGGGGAGCAACGGCCTGATCCCGATCGGACGACCGATCGCCAACGTCCGCGCCTACGTTCTCGATCGTCACCTGAACCTCCAGCCGCCCGGCGTGCCCGGCGAGCTGCACCTGGGCGGGGAGGGCGTGGCGCGTGGGTATCTGGGCCGTCCCGGGCGAACCGCCGAGGCGTTCATCCCCGATCCGTTCTCCGGCTCGCCCGGCGCCAGGCTCTACCGGACGGGAGATCGGGTGCGCTGGCTTCCCGACGGCCATCTGGAATTCCTCGGCCGGCTCGACGACCAGGTGAAGGTGCGCGGCCACCGCATCGAACCGGGCGAGATCGAGCGGGCGCTCGAGCGCCACCCGGCGATCGCCGAGTCGGTCGTTCTGGCGCGGGAGGACGGTCCGGGGGAGGCGCGTCTCGTGGGCTACGTCACCTGCCGGCCCGGCGCGGCCCGGGACCCGTCACCCTCCGAGCTGCGCGCCCACCTCAAGGAGCACCTCCCGGACCACATGCTCCCGTCGGCCTACGTCGTGCTGGATCGGCTGCCGCGCACGGCGGGCGGCAAGGTGGATCGCCGCGCTCTGCCGGCGCCCGAGGCCGGCCGGCGCGGTCTGGATGGGGAGGCCGCTCCGCCCCGCAACCCGGCCGAAGAGACGCTGGCGCGGATCTGGGCCCAGGTCTTCGGCCGCGATACCGTGGGAGTCCACGACAACTTCTTCGATCTCGGCGGCGACTCGATCCTCAGCATTCAGATCGTGGCGCGCGCGAACCAGGCCGGGCTGCGCCTGACGAGCAGGCAGATCTTCCAGCACCAGACGGTCGCCGGGCTGGCGGCGGTCGCCTCGACGCGCGCCAGGCCGCAGGCCGAGCAGGGTGCGGTCGTCGGCGAGTCGCCGCTGACGCCGATCCAGCGCTGGTTCTTCGAGCACGACTTCGCCGACCCGCATCATTTCAACCAGGCGATCCTGCTGGAGGCCCGGCAGGGAATCGACGCCGCGAAGATCGAGCAGGCGATGCGCCTGCTTCTCCGGCAGCACGACGCGCTGCGGATGCGCTTTCGGAGGGTGGAGGAGGAGTGGCGCCAGTTCAACGATGGTCCCGGCGGTCCTGTGCCGTTCGGCCGCGTCGATCTCTCCGCCCTGCCCGAGGCACGGCGCATCGCGGCGATGGAGGCGCAGGCGGCGGAGGCGCAACAGAGCCTCGACCTCGCCGAGGGCCCCCTCCTGCGGGCGGTGCTCTTCGACCTCGGATCGGGCCTGAGGCCGCGCCTCCTGATCGTCGTCCACCACCTGGTGGTGGATGGGGTGTCGTGGCGCATCCTCCTCGAGGACCTGAACACCGCCTACCGCCAGCTCGAGCGCGGCGACACGATCGATCTGCCCGCCAAGACGACGTCCTGCCTTCGCTGGGCGGAGCGCCTGACCGAGCACGCGAGGGGCGACGCGCTCCAGGGCGAGATCGATTTCTGGCTGGCCCAGGGGCGGCGATCTGTCGGGCGGATCCCCGTGGACCATCCGGGCGCCGCGAATTACGAGGGCTCGGCGCGCAGGGTGACCAGCGTCTTCACCGAGGAGGAGACGCGCGCTCTCCTGCAGGACCTGCCGGCCGCGTACCGCTCCGAGATCAACGATGTCCTGCTGACCGCGCTGGCGCAGGCCCTTTGCGCGTGGATCGGCGAGCCCGCCGTCCTCGTCGATCTCGAGGGGCACGGTCGCGAGGAGATCCTGGACGACGTCGATCTGTCACGCACGATCGGCTGGTTCACGACGATCAAGCCGGTCCGTCTCTCGCTCGAGGGCGGCCGCGGTCCGGAGGAGGCCCTGAAGTCGATCAAAGAGCAGCTTCGGGCGATGCCGGCGCGCGGCATCGGCTACGGCCTTTTGCGCTATCTGCATGGCCGTCCGGAAGTCGCCCGGAGCCTCGAATCGTTCGCCCGCGCGGAGGTCACCTTCAACTACCTGGGCCAGTTCGACGCCCTGGTGCCGTCGTCGTCGCCGTTCCGGCTCGCGACCGAATCGCCCGGGCCGGCGATCAGCCCGCGCTCCCGGCGCACGCATCTCCTCGAGATCGACGGATGCGTCGTCTCCGGCCGCCTGCGTCTGAATTGGAAATACGGCGAGGAGATGCACGAGCGCGCCACGATCGAGGCGCTCGCGCGACGCTTCGAGGAAGCGCTCCGCGTTCTCGTGGCCCTGGGAGGCCGGATCGGGGCGGCGGTCCATACGCCATCCGATTTCCCGCTGGCGCGCCTCGACCAGGCCACGCTCGACATCTTGACCCGGGAGCGCCCCGGCATCGAGGACATCTACCCGCTCACGCCGATGCAGGAGGGGATGCTGTACCACGCGCTTTCCGCGCCGGAGTCGGGCGTCTACGTCGAACACCTGACCTGGAAATTTCACGGACCGCTCGACGAGGACGCGTTCGAGCGCGCCTGGCGGCGGTCGATCGAGCGCCACCCGATCCTGCGCACGGCGCTCGCGTGGCAGGGCCTCGAGAGGCCGCTCCAGATCGTGCTCTCGAGCGTCCCGGACTGCTTCGAGAGGCTCGACTGGCGCGGGCTCGATCCGGCGGGGCAAGCGGCCGGCCTCGAGACCTATCTGGCGGAGGACATGCGCCGTGGATACGATCTGTCGCGACCGCCGCTGCAGCGCCTGGCGCTCATCCGCCTCTCGCGCGAGGTCCGCCAGTTCGTCTGGAGCCATCACCACGTCCTGCTGGACGGCTGGTCCCTGCCGGTCCTGCTGAAGGAAGTCGCAGCTCTCTATCAGGCGTTCTCGAGGGGCGAGGAGCCGCGGGCCGATGACCCGCGGCCGTTCCGCGACTACGTCGCCTGGCTCGGACGTCAGGATCTCGCGGCCGCCAAGGCCTACTGGACGAGCGCACTCTCCGGGTTTTCCTCGCCGACGCGCCTCGCGACCGGCCGCCCTGCTCCGGGACCGCCGCGGCCGGGGGACTTCCGTCTGGAGCGCATCCGCCTCCCGCGGGCCGCCGCGGAGGAACTCCGACTCCTGGCGCGCCGGCATCAGCTGACGCTCAACACCGTGCTGCAGGGGGCCTGGGCGATCCTCCTGGCCCGCTATAGCGGCGACGACGACGTGGTCTTCGGCGGCGTCGTGTCGGGCCGGCCGGCGGACCTGGACGGAGCGGAGAGCATGGTCGGCCTCATGCTGAACACGCTTCCCGTCCGGGTGCGTCTCGAGGAGCGCGAGCCGGTCGTGACCTGGCTGAAGCGGCTGCAGGAGGAGCAGCTCGAGATGCGACAGTACGAGTACACACCCCTCGCGATGATCCAGGAGTGGACCCGCGTGGCGCGCGGCAGCCCGCTTTTCGAGACCATTTTCGCGTTCGAGAACTATCCGGTCGACGGGGCGCTCCTGAAGCGGTTCGGCCACCTGGACATCGGCGATTTTCGCGCCGCCGAGTGGACGCACTATCCGCTCAGCGTGTTCGTCCCGCCGGGCCCGGGGCTGTCGATCCAGATCAACTACGACGGCCGGCGCTTCGAGGCGCCGGCGGTGCGGCGGATGCTCGGGCACCTGCGCAACCTCCTCGAGGGGATCGCGGCCGACCCGCGGCGCCCGCTGGTCGATCTGCCGATGATCGGCGCGAGCGAGCGCGCCTGGCTCCGGGAACGGAGCCCGGCGGTCGCGGCCTCGACCGGCCGCTGCCTGCATGAGATGTTCGAAGCCCAGGCGGCGCGGCGCCCGGAGGCCGTCGCGGCCGTTTTCGAGGGTGAGCGCGTCACGTATGAGGAGCTCAACCGGCGCGCGAACCGCCTGGCGCGTCAACTGCGGGACCGCGGGGTCGGGCCCGAGACGCGCGTGGCGATCTGTCTCGAGCGCTCCATCGGAATGATCGAGGCGATCCTGGCGGTCCTCAAGGCGGGGGGCGCCTACGTGCCGCTTGACCCGTCGTATCCGGACGACCGGCTGGCGTTTCTGCTGCGCGACGCGGGCGCGACGGCGGTGATCGCACGGCGGGAAACGGCCGACCGGCTGCCGGAGCATGACGGAGTGGTCCTCCTGCCGGTCGGGGCGCGCGGCGGCGACGAGGGCAACGTTCCACCGTCCGCCCTTCCCGACCACCCCGCGTACGTCATCTACACCAGCGGCTCGACCGGGCTCCCGAAGGGGGTCGTGGTCACGCACGCCAATGCCACCAGCCTGTTCGACGTGGCGGCTCCGCTTCTGCGCATCGACCAGAACGATGTCTGGACCCTGTTTCACTCCTACGCCTTCGACCTTTCGGTGTGGGAAATGTGGGGCGCGCTGCTGCACGGAGGACGCCTCGTGATCGTGCCGGCCGAGGTCGGCCGCTCGTCCGCGGACTTCCTGGAGCTGCTGCGACACGAGCGCGTCACCGTCCTGAACCTGACGCCATCCGCTTTCAGGGCGCTGATGGCAGAGGAGGGGGGGCGCGGTCTCCACCTGCGCCTGTTGAATTTCGGCGGCGAGGCGCTGCACCCGGAGGATCTGGGCGCCTGGGTGGAGCGCCACCCGGCCCGGCCCGGCCTGTTCAACCTGTACGGTCCCACCGAGACGACGATGTTCGTCACCTACCGGGCGATACGGCCGGAGGACGCGCGGGGCGGTTCGCGGAGCGTGATCGGCCGGCCGGTCGCGAGCCGGCGCGTCCAGGTGCTGGACCCGTTCATGCGGCCGGTGCCGATCGGCGTGCCAGGGGAGATCTGCATCGGCGGAGCCGGGCTGGCACGGGGATACTTCGCGCGCCCCGATCTCACCGCCGAGCGCTTCGTCCCCGATCCGCGCGGGGACGTTCCGGGCGCCCGTCTGTACCGTTCGGGGGACCTGGCGCGCTGGCTCGAGGACGGCGACCTGGAATACCTGGGACGCCTGGACGACCAGGTGAAGATTCGGGGCTTCCGGATCGAGCCGGCGGAGATCGAGTCGGCCCTCAAAGGCCACCCGGCGGTCGGCGATGCGGTGGTTCTGGCCCGCCAGGATGCGGGCGACGACCGCAGGCTCGTGGCCTACATCGTGCCGCGCTCGCGGCAGGATGCGTCACCGGGCGCTCTGCGCGCCTTCCTGAAGGGGACGCTCCCGGAGCACATGGTGCCGTCGGCCTTCGTCCTTCTGGCGGCGTTTCCGGTCACGCCCAACGGCAAGATCGATCGGCGGTCTCTCCCGGCGCCGGAAGGGACCTCGGTCGAGCCGGGCGCGGCCCACGTGCCGCCGCGCACGCCGATCGAGGAAGACCTGGCCCGCCTCTGGAGCGGCCTCCTCGGAGCGGCGGGGCCGGGCGTCGATGACAACTTCTTCCAGGCCGGAGGCCAGTCGCTCCTCGCCACGCGGTTCATTTCGAGAGTGAGGGCCCAGCTCGGCGCCGAGGTGTCGCTCAAGGATTTCCTGGACGACCCGACGATCCGGGGTCTGGCGGAGAAGGTCGAGGCGGCCTACCTGCGGGCCGCCGGACCGAGCGAGCTGGACGGTCTTCTGGGATCGGTGGAGGGAGCGGACGTCCGGGAGACGGGGGCAAGACGGGCGCCGGTCCTGCCGGGGTCGAGACATGTCGAAAACCCCTGACGTCCAGGACCGCCTCAAGGATCTGTCCCCCGAGCGGCGGGCGAGCCTGATGCGGGCGCTGCGCGACAGGTCTCTGCGCCGGGCCACGGCGGCCTCGATCCCCAGGCGGCCGGGGACTCTGCCGGCACCTCTGTCGTTCGCCCAGACGCGTCTGTGGTTCCTGGACCGGTTGAGCCCGGCCACATCCACCTACCACATGGCCCGCGCCCTCCGCCTGCGAGGCCGCCTGGACATCGGCGCGCTCGAGCGCGGCCTGAGCGAAATCGTGCGGCGTCACGACATCCTCAGAACGACGTTCGTCGAAACCGCGGATGGTCCGGTCCAGGTGATTGCGCCGACGCACGTCCTCGCGCTGCCCGAGATCGACCTCGGCGCGCTCCCGGGGGCGCTCCGTGTGAAGGAGGCCGCCCGCCTCGCCGCCGAAGAGGTGCGCCGGCCTTTCGACCTGACTCGCGGCCCGCTGCTGCGCGGTCTCCTCCTGAGACTCGCGGGAGACGATCACGTCTTCCTCCTCGCGCTGCATCACATCGTCGGCGACGGCTGGTCGATGGGCGTCCTCGACCGGGAGATGGCGGCGCTCTACGAGGCGTTCGCCGACGGGCGGCCGTCGCCGCTTGCGGACCTGTCGATCCAGTACGCCGACTTCGCCTGCTGGCAGCGCGATCGGCTCCAGGGCGCCGAGCTGCGCGCGCAGATCGATTTCTGGCGGAAGCGCCTCGAGGGCGCTCCGCCGCTGCTGGATCTGCCGCACGATCGCCGGCGCCCTCCGGCGCCGACCTTCAACGGAGGGAAAGTATCGAGGCGTGTTCCGGCTCACCTGGCCGAGGACCTGCGGGTCCTGGCGCGGCGGTCCGGTGCGACGCCGTTCATGGTCCTGCTGGCGCCGTTCCTGGCGCTCCTGCACCGCTGGAGCGGCCAGGAGGATCTGTGCGTCGCGACGCCGGTCGCCGGGCGTACCCATCTCGAGACCGAGCCGCTCATCGGTCCTTTCGTCAACACGCTGGTCCTGCGCGGCGATCTCTCCGGCGACCCGACATGGATCGATCTCCTGCGGCGAGTCCAGACGGAGGTCGAGGAGGCGCTCGCCCACCAGGAGGCGCCGTTCGAGAAGCTCGTCGAGGAGCTGGGCCCGGAACGCGATCCGTCCGTCCATCCGCTTTTCCAGACCATGTTCGTCCTACAGGACGGATCGAGCGTGGTGCCGAAATTACGGGGCCTCCGGGCGGAGCTGGTCGATTTCGAGACGGACACCACCCCGTTCGATCTGACCCTGGTTCTTTCCGAAGACGACGACGGGATGGAGGCGCTCCTGGAATTTGCCACCGACATCTTCGACCGCGCCACGATCGAGAGAATGGCGGACCACTTCACTGCGCTCCTCGGTGCGCTCGCCCGCGACCCGGCGCGGCGCCTCTCCGCGACCGCGCTCCGCGGGCTCGACGCGGCGCGGGAAAGGGCGGGGCGTCACGCGCCCCCGCCGAGGGCGCGGGCGGTGGGAGGCGCGCCGCGGACCTCCGGGCCCGCGGCGGGCGTTCCGCCCCGCACCGCCACGGAGCGGACGCTGGCGCGGATCTGGGCCGCCCTTCTCGGCCGAGAGGGCATGGGACCGAGCGACGACTTCTTCGACTCGGGCGGGCACTCGCTCCTCGCCCTGCGGCTCGTCTCCCGGGTGCGGGAGGAGCTGCGGGTCGAGTTGCCCGTGCGCGTGGTGTTCGAGCGGCCGACGCTGAGGGCGCAGGCGGAGTGGATCGACGACGGGGCGCGTCCCGTGGAGCGGGTCGATCGGGGAGGGATCGAGCGCGCGCCGCGCGACCGGCCGCTCCCCGTGTCGTTTGCCCAGAACCGACTGTGGTTCATCGATCATCTCCAGCCCGGAAGCGCCGCCTACAACATCCCGCTGGCGCTTCGCCTCCGGGGGAGGCTCGACCCGGTCGCCCTCGAGCGCAGCCTCGAGGTGATCGTCGGCCGGCACGAAATCCTGCGGACGATTTTTCCCCTCGCGGACGGCGAGCCGATCCAGGCGATTCTCCCGGCGGGTCCGTTCGTGCTGCCACGCGCCGATGCGTGCGGGCTGGTCGGGGCCGAGCGCGACGCCCGGGCGCTCCATCTCGCGGAGGTGGAGGCGCGGGGGATCTTCGACCTGGAGCGTGGTCCGCTTCTACGCGCTCGCCTGACGCGCCTCGGCGACGAGGATCACCTCCTGAGCCTGACTCTGCACCACATCATCAGCGACGGCTGGTCGCTGGGAGTCCTGCTGCGCGAGCTTCACGAGGTGTACGAGGGGTACGCGGCGGGCCGCCCGGTGGCGCTGCCGGATCTTCCGATCCAGTACGCGGACTATGCCGCGTGGGAGCGGAACCGGCTCCAGGGAGAATCGCTCGACGCCGACGTCGCTTACTGGAGGCGCCGCCTGGCGGGCGCGCCCGCGGCGCTCGACCTGCCCTCCGACCGGTCCCGCCCGAGGGTGCCGTCCTTTCGCGGCTCCTGGCGTCCGTTCCGGATTCCCCGGGGAATCACCGAAGAGATCGTCGCCCTCGCCCGGCGGGAGGGGGCGACCCTCTTCGCGACACTCCTGGCGGCCTTCCAGGCTCTCCTGTGCCGCTACAGCGGACAGGACGACCTGTGCGTCGGGGCGCCGGTCGCCGGGCGGAACCGCCTCGAGATGGAGGGGCTTCTCGGTTGTTTCGTCAATACCCTCGTCCTGCGCGGCGACCTGACGGGCGACCCGACGTTCCGCAAGATCGTGCGCCGCTCGCGCGAAGCGGTCCTGGAGGCGCAGGCGCACCAGGACCTGCCGTTCGACAGGCTCGTCGAGCTCCTGTCGCTGCCGCGCGACCCCGCGCGGCAGCCGCTGTTCCAGGTCGCCCTGGTGATGCAGAACCTGCCGGTCCCGGATCCGCGCCTCGCAGGCCTATCGGTCGAGCCCCTGGACCTCGATCCCGGGACGGCCAAGTTCGATCTGACACTGCAGGCCGAGGAGGCCGATGACGGGATCGCCGGATCGATCGAGTACAGCTCCGACCTGTTCGACCCCTCGACGATCGACCGATTGATCGGCCACTTCCGCACGCTTCTCGCCGGCGCGGCCGCCGCCCCCGACCGCCGTCTCTCGCGGCTGCCGCTTCTCACGGCGGAGGAAAGGAGGGAGGCGATCGCGCTCGCCGAAGGCGGCGGAGAGGCCGCGACCCGGAGCGAGACGGAGGCCGGTCCGGACACCGGGCGCTGTCTGCACGAAGCCTTCGAGGCGCAGGTGAGGCGCCGCCCGGAGGCGCCGGCGGTGACGTTCGAGGGGGAGAGTCTGTCCTACGCATCTCTCGACGCCCGTGCCGACAGGATGGCCGGGCTCCTCGGCGCCCGTGGCGTCGGCCCCGGGACGGTGGTGGGCGTCTGCCTGGAACGCACGCCGGACCTGGTCGCGGCGATCCTCGGCGTCCTGAAGGCGGGCGGAGCCTACCTGCCGCTCGATCCCTCCTACCCGCGCGAACGTCTGGCCTTCATGCTCGAGGATTCGGGGGCGCGCGTCGTCGTGACGAGCGATCGCCTGCGGCGAGCGCTGCCGGCGGCGGTCGTCGGCCGGGGCGCGGTGGAGGTGATCCCCGTCGATTCGAACGAGGAGGAGCCCGGCACGGCGGGCGCCCCGGACCCCGGCGCCGGCGTTCTCCCGGACCATCCGGCGTACGTCATGTACACCTCCGGATCGACCGGACGGCCGAAAGGGGTCGTGGTGACGCACCGGAACGTCGCGCGTCTCTTCGATGCGACACGTCCCTGGTTCGAGTTCGGACCGCAGGACGTCTGGACGCTGTTCCACTCGTACGCCTTCGACTTCTCGGTCTGGGAGATGTGGGGAGCGCTTTTGCACGGAGGGAGGCTGGTCGTTGTCCCGTTCCTCGTCAGCCGCTCGCCCGAGGCGTTTCTCGATCTTCTGCGCCGTGAACGGGTCACGGTCCTGAACCAGACGCCGTCCGCGTTCCGCCTCCTGATGCAGGCCGAGGCGGCTCCGGGAGAACCACGCCCGGATCTGGCGCTGCGTCTCGTCCTGTTCGGCGGCGAGGCGCTCGAGCCTCAGGCGCTCAGGCCGTGGTTCGAGCGCCACGGCGACGCGCGGCCGCTCCTGGTCAACATGTACGGGATCACCGAGACGACCGTGCACGTGACATACCGTCCCCTGCGCGTCGCAGACCTCGATCGGGCCGGAAGCCCGATCGGCCGTCCGATCCCGGACCTGCGCCTGCACCTCCTCGACGGGAACATGGAGCCGGTCCCGCTCGGCGTCCCCGGGGAGATGTTCGTCGGCGGCGCCGGGCTGTCACGCGGCTACTGGCGCCGGCCGGACCTGACCGCCGAACGATTCATTCCCGATCCGCACTCCGGCCCGGACGGAGCGCGGCTCTATCGCACGGGCGACCTCGGACGTCGCCGGGCGGGCGGGGACATCGAGTACCTGGGGCGGGGCGACGATCAAGTGAAGATCCGCGGCTTCCGGATCGAGCCCGGCGAGATCGAGGCGGCGCTGTCCCGCTGCTCCGGCGTGCGCCAGGCGGCGGTGGCCGCCCGGCAGGATTCCGGGGGAGAGAGACGGCTCGTGGCCTACGTCGTTCCGGACCCGGCGGGGCCGCCGTCGATCGACACGCTGCGGCTCTTCCTCCTGGAGCGCCTGCCCGACTACATGGTGCCGGGAACGTTCATCTTCCTCGAGTCCCTTCCCCTGGCCCCGAGCGGCAAGGTCGATCGGCGCGCCCTGCCGGCGCCGGAGCGGGCCCGCCCCGATCTCGAGGGGCGCTACGAAGCGCCGCGGAGTCCCGACGAGAAGGCGCTGGCGGAGATCTGGGCCGAGGTGCTCGGTCTGGACCGGGTCGGCATCGACGACAACTTCTTCGCGCTGGGAGGGGACTCGATCCGCAGCATCCAGGTGAAGGTCAAGGCGGGGGAGAGGGGTCTCGACGTCTCGCTGCAGCAGATCTTCACGCACCAGACGATCCGGAGCCTCGCCGCCGCGCTGGCCCGCGCCCTTCCGGAAGAGACGCGGCGCCCCCGGCCGGGGCCATTCGACCTCGTCCCGTCCGAGGACCGGACGCGTCTGCCGCCCGATCTGGTCGACGCCTATCCGCTGTCGCGGCTTCAGGAAGGCTTCGTCTTCCACAGCGAGTACAGCCCCGACTACATCGTCTACGTCAGCAGCGTCGAGGTCCGCGCCCCGCTCTTCCTCGACCGGCTGGAGGCGGCCGTGCAGCGGCTGGTGGACCGCCACCCGATCCTGCGCACCTCGTTCGACCTGACCGGTTTCAGCGAGCCGCTGCAGCTGGTGCACGGGACCGCCCGCATCCCGATTGCAGTCGACGATCTCAGACACCTGCCGCCCGTGGAGCAGGACGAGGCGCTGGCGGCCTGGGTCGAGCTGGAGATGCGCCGGCGGTTCGACTGGGGACGCGCGCCGCTGGCGCGACTGCACGCACACAGTTTGACGGAAGAAAGGTTCCAGCTCACCCTCAGCGAGCCGTTCTTCGACGGCTGGAGCGTCGCCACGCTCCTGACCGACCTTCTCCTGGGCTATTCCGGCCTCGTTCGGGACGAGACTCCACCCCCTGCGGCGCCGCTCGAGTCGTCCTACCGCGAGTTCGTCGCCCTGGAGCGCGAGACGCTCCGGTCGCCGGCCGCGCGAGACTTCTGGGCGGGGAAGGTGGCCGACGCCACGGCCACCCGTCTGCCGCGCCGCGACGGAGGGCGGCCCGACGCTTCGGTCCTGCCGGTCTGCCGGGTGCAGGTCGAAGTGCCGGTCGAGACCTCGGCGGCGCTGCAGCGTCAAGCGTGGTCGGCCGGAGTGCCTCTCAAGAGCGTTCTGCTTGCGGCGCACATGAAGGTGGTGAGCCTCTTCGCCGGCCGCCGGGACGTGGCCACGGGCCTCATCGCCAACGGCCGCCCCGAGCGGACGGACGGCGAGAAGATCCTCGGAATATTCCTCAATACGCTTCCGCTCCGTATGCGGCTCCGAGGCGGCTCGTGGGCCGACCTGGCGCGCCTCGCGTTCGAGGCGGAGCGCGAGATGCTGCCTTATCGTCGCTTCCCGATGTCCGAGCTGCAGCGGATGACCGGGGGGCAGTTCCTCTCCGACACCGCCTTCAACTACACCAACTTCCACGTGTATCGGAGGCTCGACCGCCACGGCGGAGTCGATCTCTGGGGCGGCTACGGCTTCGAGCAGACCTACTTCGCGCTGACCGCCCAGTTCAACCTGGACGAGCCGTCCTCGAGCGTCGCGGCGGCGCTGGACTACCGCTCGGCCGATCTGACCCGCGGGCAGGTCGAAGAGATCGCGGCGGTCTACGCTCGGGTCCTCGCCGAAATGGCGAGGGTCCCTCTCGCTCGGCACGATGATTTCACCGTCCTGACGGGGGACGAACGGCGGCGAGTCCTCCTGGAATGGAACGCCACGCGCCGCGACTTCCCGCTCGAAGGCCGCGTCCATGACCTGTTCGAGACGCAGGTCCGTCGGACGCCGGAGGCGGTCGCCGTCGTGGACGGAACGCGCCGCCTCACCTACCGCGAGCTGAACCGGAACGCCAACCGCGTGGCGCACCGTCTCGCCCGCCTGGGCGTCGGACCGGAGGCGCTGGTCGCCGTCTGCCTGCGCCGCTCGCACCGCCTCATCGAGGCCCTCCTCGGCATCCTGAAGGCCGGCGGGGCCTACGTTCCGCTCGACCCGGCCTACCCGAAGGAACGCCTGAAGTTCATGCTGGAGGACACGCGCGCCCCCGTCCTGATCACCGAGCGTGACCTGCTCGGGATCTTCCCGCCGCACGCCGCGAGCGTTCTCTGCCTGGACGGAGACCGCGAGACGCTCGACAGGGAGCCCGAGGACGACCCGCGCCGCCACGTTCAGCCGGACAACCTCGCCTACGTCATCTACACATCCGGCTCGACCGGGCGACCGAAGGGGGCGGCGATCGAGCACCGGAGCACGGTGTCGCTTCTGCACTGGGCTCGCGAGGCGTTCGGCGAAGACGATCTGTCGGGAGTCCTCGCCAGCAGCTCGATCTGCTTCGACTCGTCGGTGCTCGAGATCTTCGCCCCGCTGTCGTGGGGCGGAGCGCTCATCCTGGCGGAGAACGCCCTCCACCTGCCGACGCTTCCCGAGCGCGACGCCGTGCGTCTCGTCAACACAGTCCCGTCGGCGATCGCCGAGCTGCTTCGAACGGGCGGCGTTCCGCGCACGGTGCGCACCGTGAGCCTGGCGGGCGAGGCGCTTCAGAACGGCTTGGTCGAGACCATCTACTCGCAGGAGACGATCGAGAACGTGGTCAATCTCTACGGACTGTCGGAGGCGACGGTCTACACCACGATCGCCCGGCTCGAGAGAGGTGCGCCCGGTCCCACGCCAATCGGCCGGCCTGTCGCGAACACCCGCGTGTACGTCCTCGACGAGAGCCTGGAGCCGGTTCCGGTCGGCGTGCCCGGCGAGCTCTACGTCGGCGGCGTCGGCCCGGGCCGGGGCTACGTGAACCGGCCCGACCTGACGGCCGAGCGGTTCGTCCCGGATCCGTTCGGCGGTGAGCCGGGGGC